>ERZ825324.1756-NODE-1756-length-24950-cov-13.275397_pt1 | contig 24950 bp, 22 predicted proteins | sample MGYA00519859_ERZ825324 | MGnify/ENA primary metagenome ERZ825324 (study PRJEB31778, sample SAMEA3449198) | human gut metagenome | biome: human gut; feature: human-associated habitat; material: faeces | place: United Kingdom | collected 2010/2012 ... | reverse complement strand
AACTGAATCTCTCCAAAGGTACGAAAGTCCGTATCACCGGTGGCGACTTCGAGGGTCAAGAAGGTGTTTTTCTAAAGGTAAAAGGTGCCCGTGATCGTCGTGTAGTGATTGCTATACAAGGTATCATCGCCGTTGCCATGGCGACCATCCATCCAGACCTCATCGAAGTAATCAAATAATCGTCGATAATCAATGATTAGTCATTGGTGATAAAATCATAACTCTGAAATCATAAATCAAAATAGCATGTCTCTTTTAGAAGAAGCACTCCTCCTTCAGCGTGCCGCGCACGATCTGATGTATTTGGGTATGGACGGCAGTCCTATCTATAGCGATGACTTGTCTCGTCGTAACAGCGAAGTCTATCGCTTGACCACAACTTTGTATAATTCTGGCACTTGGGGCACCACGGTGGAAGAGCAGGCAAATGTATGTCTTGCGCTCTTGAAGGGGTATAGTGCCTCGTTCATTGACCATGGTGAAAAACAACAGCATGTGCAGGAGGTATTGAGGCGTTGCTGGGATACCCTTGATACCCTTCCTTCCTCTTTGTTGAAACTCCGTTTGCTTACGGCTTGTTATGGAGAGGTTTTCGATGAGCCTTTGGCCGACGAGGGCCGTTCTATCATTGCTTCCTGGAGTGTTGCATCACTGACTGCCGAGCAGCAGGAAGCGGTTGATGAGTTTCAGAATGTGGTGGATAATCCTTATCCATGGGAGGAAATGGAATAAAAATGTATAAATAGGATTTCTCTTTGAAGAAAAAACGTATATTTGCATATAGCTTCTAAAAAAGAGAAATAAGATGGAACAGATGCGTAAACTGCCGATTGGTATACAGACTTTTGAAAAGCTGCGTGAAGAAAATTATCTTTATGTAGACAAAACAGCAATGGTCTATAAGATAGCATCCAATTCCACTCCCTATTTTTTGAGCCGTCCTCGCCGTTTCGGTAAGAGTTTGCTTATATCTACCTTCGAAGCTTACTTTCAAGGACGTAAAGATTTGTTTCACGGACTTGCCATCGAAAAACTGGAAACCCGGTGGGAGGAATATCCTGTATTGCATCTGGACTTGAATGCCCGTAAATATGAAATAGCCGGAGATTTGATAGCCATGCTTAATCAATATCTGGAAAAGTGGGAATTGAAATATGGTGCGGAAAAGCAGGAGCGTAGTCCCGAAGAGCGCTTTGCCTATGTGATAGAGCAGGCGTATGCCCAGACGGGTAAGCAAGTGGTAGTGTTGATTGATGAATACGATAAGCCTTTGCTTCAAGCTCTTTCGGATGAAAAGCTAACGGAAGAATATCGTCGGATATTGAAAGCCTTTTATGGGGTACTGAAAAGTGCCGACCGTTATCTCCGCTTTGTTTTTTTGACGGGTGTGACGAAGTTTGCGCAGATTAGCGTGTTCAGTGATTTAAATCAGTTGCAGGACATCAGTACATGGCCCGACTATTCTTCTTTATGTGGTATTACTAAGGAAGAACTGCTCACAACGTTTACTCCGGAGATAGAACGTTTGGGTGTTTCCAATGGGATGGACTTCGATACAACTTTGGAGCGGATGACGAAGCTGTATGACGGTTATCATTTTTACCCTCATTGTGAAGGGGTTTTTAATCCTTTCAGTGTGTTGAATGCATGCAAGTCGAAGATTTTGGATAATTTCTGGTTTCAGACCGGTACTCCTACCTATTTGGTAAATTTATTGAAAGAGAGTGATTATGATTTGCGCCTTCTGATTGAGGGAGTTGAAGTGACGGCTTCCGCCTTTTTTGAGTATCGTGCGGAAGTAAAGAATCCGCTTCCCATGATTTATCAAAGTGGTTATCTGACCATCAAAGACTACGATAGGGATGTTCTATTGTACACTTTGGGTTTTCCCAATGATGAGGTACGCTATGGTTTCTTGAATTTCTTGGTTCCTTATTATACAGGAGTGACTGATGATGAAACCGGTTTCCACATAGCCAAGTTTATGCGTGAACTCCGTTCCGGTGATGTGGATGCATTCATGGAACGCTTGAAAGTATTCTTTGCAGGCATTCCCTACGAACTGAGCAACAATACCGAACGCCACTATCAGGCCATCTTTTATGTCGTCTTCACTTTGCTGGGTCAATTCGTACAGGCGGAAGTGCGCAGTGCGCGTGGTCGTGCCGATGCCGTGGTGCAGACAAAAGATGCCGTTTACGTCTTTGAGTTCAAGCTGAACGGCAGTGCCGAAGATGCCTTGAAGCAAATTGATGAGAGAGGTTATCTGATTCCTTATGTGCTGGATGGCAGGCGGCTGGTGAAAGTGGGGGTGAACTTCAGCAAGGAGACACGGAATGTGGAGAGGTATATTGTGGAATAACTCTTTAGCACTCATGCCTCTGCAAACTTCCTTTCCTATGAACGATAGGAATCCAAACTAATAATACTTAAAACTCAAGTCCTTTTTTGATATTCTTTATAGGAAAGCTGCCTTTGGGCGGTTTTCCATAGGAGGTACGTCTTTTTTGGACACTTACTACTTATGGATAATAAACAGACGGATAACAAGCGTATTGCAAAGAATACTCTAATGCTCTATATACGCATGATATTTGTTATGCTGGTCAGCCTGTATACATCACGTGTGGTGCTGGCTACATTGGGAATTGAAGATTATGGAATCTACAATGTGGTGGGTGGAGTAGTGGTGATGTTTGGTTTCCTTAATGGTGCAATGTCGGCCTCAACTTCGCGTTACATTACATTTGCATTAGGAAAGGGAGAATTGGGAGAGCAACTAAAGGTGTTCAATACCTCTCTCCAAATACATTTGATTATAGCGTTGCTCATTCTCCTATTGGCTGAAACTGTAGGTCTGTGGTTTTTACAAAGCAAGATGATTATTGCCGGAGATAGACAGTACGCTGCTTTTTGGGTTTACCAATGTTCGGTGCTGACCATGATGGCTTCCATAATAAATGTTCCCTTTAATGCTTCAATAATTGCCCATGAACGAATGTCGGTTTTCGCATATATATCCATATTCGAAGTAATTTCAAAATTGGGTATTGTGTATTTGTTGATGATTGTTCCGGTTGACAAGCTGATTTTCTATGCAGCGTTGCTTTTTGCTGTGCAGTTGCTGATGCAGTCTGTTTATATGCGTTATTGTGTACGCCATTTTGAGGAAGTGGAACTGAAAAAGATATGGAGCAAGCCGTTATTTACAGAAATGTTGGGCTTTGCAGGATGGAACCTTATGGGCAATTGTGCGGGAATTTTATCCACACAAGGGGTGAATATTCTGCTCAACATGTTTTTTGGTCCTGCAGTAAATGCGGCTCGTGGTGTTGCAGTGCAGGTGCAAGGGGCTGTATCCTACTTTTCCAGCAATTTCCAAATGGCACTGAATCCGCAGATTACCAAGAACTATGCAACAGGCGATTTGCAGGCTATGCATAATCTGGTATTAAGGAGTGCCCGTTTTTCATTTTTTCTGCTTTTCCTGCTTTCGTTACCAATCTATTTGATGACCCAAGAAATTCTGGAAGTTTGGCTTACGGAAGTTCCCGATTTTTCGGCAACATTTCTTCAACTCTCCTTGATGGCGGTTACGATTGATAGTATAGCCAATCCTTTGATGGTGGCTGCAGCAGCTACGGGTAATGTACGTCGGTATCAGACTGTGGTGGGAGGTGTCATTATGCTTGTTACTCCAATTGCTTATGTAGTCTTAAAGATGGGGGCTGATGCACCTTCGGTTTTTATTGTCAACTTATTGGTAATCATATTGTCCTTTATTACGCGTCTCTATATCATACGCTCTCTTATTCAATTAAATATCAACAGGTTTGTTTGCCAAGTAGGGAGAAGTGTGTTGTTGGTGCTACTCTTGGGAATCCCTATACCAGTTATACTTCGGCTATTGTTTCCCCCCACTTCGATAGTTCATGTAGTTATTTTAGGATTGTCTTGTATGGGTTCTGTGTGTATAGCTGTCTATACAGTAGGGCTTGAAGAGAATGAAAGGATATTTGTCCGTGGGAAAATAGCCGAACGCATTCGTTCTTTTAGAAGGGAATAATTAACAGTTTTGCTATGATTAAATTGGAAAAAAAATCAGACTGTTGCGGTTGTGCTGCTTGTGTACAACGTTGTCCCAAACAATGTATTTCCATGCAGGAAGATGAAGAGGGTTTTCTTTATCCTGCAGTGGATAAAAAGTCTTGCATAGATTGTGGGCTATGCGAGAAGGTCTGTCCAATACTTTCTCCTAGTAGCCCCCATCTTCCACATTATATTTATGCAGCAAAATCTAAGGATGAGCATATAAGGAAACATAGTTCTTCAGGTGGTGTGTTTACATTGTTAGCAGAGCAAACAATAAATGCCGGTGGAGTCGTTTTTGGTGCGCGTTTTGACGAAAAATGGGATGTTGTTCATGGTTATTCTGAAACGTTAGAAGGACTGTCCGCCTTTCGTGGATCGAAGTATGTTCAGAGTAGCATAGGTCAATCATACAAACAAGTTGAAAGTTTTTTAAGAGGTGGACGTTTAGTCCTTTTTTCTGGTACCCCTTGTCAGATAGCAGGTTTAAAGCGTTTCTTAAGAAAAGATTATGAGAATTTGACAACGGTTGATTTCATTTGTCATGGCGTTCCCAGTCCAAAAGTTTGGCGAATGTATTTGAAGGAAACGGTCGCACGTCAGTGCGAAAAAAATACAGTTTCGCCTCACCCTATCTCTGGTAAAAATGCCCTCGTTGAGGGTATTTTGTTCAGAGATAAGTGTTTAGGATGGAAAAAATACAGTTTTGCTCTCACCCTCTCCACTACCCTTGGGAGTGGAGAGAAAAATTCAGTTTTGCTCTCTGAACCTATAGATAAGAATATTTTTATGCGTGGTTTTATGAGTAACCTGTTTTTTCGTCCATCCTGCCATTTTTGTGCTTATAGAGAACTTCGTAGTGGTAGTGATATTACTTTGGCGGACTGTTGGGGGATACACCATGTTTATCCGGATTTTGATGATGATAAAGGCATAAGTTTATGTATTGTAAAGTCTGATAAGTTTAAAAATCTTTCATCTTCCTTGGAATGTTTACCTGTTGATTTGGATTTTGTTCGGCAATATAATCATAGCTGTTTCGAGTCGGATTCAATTCCTTTACATCGGCAGGCTTTCTTTAATGCTATTCAAGAGGATAAGGCTTGTAAATATATTCTTAAATATGCTACATATCCGGATAAGAGTATGCGGGCAATCATATCAAGAATGCTTGATAGAATAGGAATGAAGAATTTTATAAAAAAATGTATTGGGAAGATATGAAGAATGTATTATTGATAGGGATAGGCGGTGTCTACAATTACGGATGCGAGGCAATTGTACGAGGAACGGTAAATATATTGAAAACCATCAATCCGAATGTGCATATTAGCTACGCTTCTTATAATTATGAGGATGATGTGCGCAGATTGGCTGATTGTGATATACGTATTGTAAAACGTAAGCGAATAGGACGATGGAGCTGGCGTAATGTTCTGCGGAAATTGTTTTCTCATGTAAATATTTCTTATAAAATAGCTTATGATACTACTGATTGGTTAGCGAATTTTGATACGGTATTTTCAATAGGTGGAGATATCTATACCCTTTCTTCTACAGGCGCATATAATAGCACTCTTCCCAACTTTCTTGAACAATGTCAATCCAAAGGACTAAAATATGTGTTATGGGGCGCTTCCGTTGGTAAGTTTGAGAATAACCCAAGTGCTTTAGCTTTTTATAAAGAACATTTAAAGAAGATAGACTTAATTGTTGCTCGAGAATCCGTGACAGTGAATTATTTAAGATCTTTAGGTATAGATAACAATGTAATGCTGGCGCCTGATCCCGCTTTTTTTGTAGAGTCTCCTCGCATAGAAAAGAAATCAAATGATAAACTGACCATCGGAATAAATCTTAGTCCGTTGTCTGCTTTATATCATTATAAGAATATTGATACCGCTATAGGCAAGCAAGCAGAAACCATTTGTGGATTGGCAAAAGAATTGGACTGCAAATTCATTTTCCTGCCTCATGTGTTAGCTGCAAATCCTAATGATAATGACTTGTTATATTTAAGAGAAATAGCTGACATAGTGACAAATAAAGGATATGATGTGGGTATTATTGATACAGACCCGGGGTTTATAGGATTGAAAAATAACTTAACACGATGTGATTTTGTAATAGCTGCCCGAATGCATTGTGCTGTTAATGCTATTACCATGCATGTACCTGTATTGTTGCTTTCATATAGCGAAAAGGCTAAAGGCATGGCCGAATATGTATATGGAACAAATAAAACGGTAATCTCGCTAACTGATTTTGAAAATTATCATAATGTTGCAGATATTGTCAAATGTTGGAATTACCGGTCTCGATTGGATGAAATACAGAAATTCCGTTTTGATTTATTACTACAGAAAATATAAATAGAATTATGAAAAAGATAATGCTTGTCTTCGGCACTCGCCCTGAGGCCATAAAGATGGCTCCTTTGGTGAAAGAATTCCAAAAACATCCGGAATCTTTCCAAACGATAGTATGTGTTACCGGTCAGCACCGTGAAATGCTGGACCAGGTGCTACAAATATTTGACATCCGTCCGGATTATGATTTGAATATCATGAGGCAGGGACAGGATTTGTACGACGTGACCTCTCGCGTATTGCTGGGTATGCGTAATGTGCTGAAAGAAGTGAAGCCCGATGTTGTCTTGGTGCACGGTGATACCACGACTTCCACTGCTGCGGCATTGGCTGCTTTCTATCAGCAGATATCCGTCGGACATGTGGAAGCCGGTTTGCGCACGCACAATATTTATAGTCCTTGGCCAGAGGAAATGAATCGTTTGATTACTAGTCGTATAGCTACATATCATTTTTCACCAACTCCATTGAGCCGTCAGAATTTGTTGAATGAAGGTGTTAATGAACAGAGTATTGTTGTTACTGGAAATACGGTGATTGATGCACTTTATATTGTAGTGGATAAAATAAAGAAGGATACGGCTTTGAAAATAGAATTAAAGAATATTTTGTACAATGCTGGATATGATGTTCAACGTTTAGAAAACGGGAAGAAGTTGGTATTGATAACTGGGCATCGTCGCGAGAATTTTGGTGACGGTTTTATTTCCATGTGTACGGCAATCAAGGATTTGACAAAAAAATATCCGGAAGTGGATTTCGTATATCCCATGCACTTGAATCCGAATGTACGTAAACCGATTCATGAAGTATTTGGAAATGATTTGTCTGGATTCGGTAATATGTTCTTCATAGAACCGCTTGAATATTTGTCCTTTGTATATCTGATGGAGAAATCTACTTTAGTCCTGACAGACAGTGGAGGTATACAAGAAGAAGCACCTGGGTTGGGAAAACCAGTGTTGGTGATGCGTGATACAACAGAACGTCCGGAAGCTTTAGAAGCAGGTACGGTGAAATTAGTGGGAACTAATTATAATAAGATTATTTTAGAAGTATCTGCTTTACTGGATAATCAAGATGATTATGAAATGATGAGTAATGCTGTTAATCCTTATGGCGATGGGTATTCATGTAGTAGAATTTTAAAAGCACTAATGTAATGAAACGAAAAAAAATACTTTATTTGATGCATGTTCCTTGGGGATGGATTAAGCAAAGACCTCATTTCTTTGCAGAATTGTTATCAATGGATTTTGATGTTGATGTATTCTATAAAAAGTCAACAATAGTATCTAAAAAAGATTTGTTAACTTCAATTGATAATAAATATCGCAATTTATCAGTAAAAGGTTTTAGATATTTTCCTTTTGAAAAAATACCAGTTTTAAAGTATCTTCATTGTGAATGGATAAACACTTTTCTTCTAATATTTCAGTTACCTTCATTCAAAAAATACGATTTTATATGGGTGACTAGTCCCTTGTTGTACTCGGTTATTCGAATCTTTTGTAAAAAAGATTCTCCAATTATCTATGATTGTATGGATGATGTATTAGGCTACAATATAGAAGGCGGCAGTAGCATGATTGTATTATACTTTATATCTGTAAGTTAGCAACATTTTTAGGAGTATGAATTTGCTGTAAAAAAGAAAATAATGTCACTTGAGTGTCACAAACGCATGATTTCAGAAAGGAAAAGGAATAAACCATGTTTTTTCTTTTGGTCAGCAAATATATAACAGAAGGTAGGGAAAGAATTATATAAAGTTCTTTTTCCCTACCTTTAAACATATAACTTTACTTTATCATCCGCATATATATAATGCGGATAAATTAAAGTAGAGAGGATATATGAAATTAGCAGCTATCTGCCGAATTGCTATTGGCAGAATGAAATTCGTACAAATTTGCATGTGATTTTGAACTTTACAACCATGTTTTTACAATTATCGCAAAATTTTGAGTAATTTTGTAGCAAAATATGAAGTAACATGAAATTGAATCGAATTAAACTCGTTCTTGACCAAAAAGGTATATCTCAAACATGGCTTGCGAAGCAAGTAGGCAAAAGTTTTAGTACAATTAACAGCTATGCCTGTAATAGATACCAGCCTGATTTAGAAACACTTTTGGCTATATCCAAGATTCTTCAAGTTGATTTGAAGGATTTAATCACGGATGAAGACGAACGTCAGTAATTCTGGCGAACGAATATTTGACTTGTATTTTATATAACGGAACTTCTGATAATACGAAATTATCTGCGAAAGGATAGACATATGAAACCTGAAGAAAAAGCAAGAGTAAAGATTGACCAATGGCTAACAGAAGCTGGTTGGAAAGTAATCAATCGAGATGAATTCGAAGCAGACAGTTCAGCTGTTGCTGTAAGAGAAGGTTTGCTAAAAGGTAACAGAGAAGCAGACTATTTCCTTTTCATCAATGGAAAGGCTGTTGGCATATTGGAAGCAAAGCGTGAGGAAATAGATGCCAACAAGGGTGTGGTTTGTGATCAAGTTGAAGCCTACGCAAGAGGAGTTCCCTCCTATTATACAGCTTACCAAAAGCCTATCCCCTTTTTATATACGTCCAACGGCAAACAACATTACTTTCATGATTTCAGAAAGAAAGATTCTGGTTATGAAGAAATTTTCGTTATGCACAAGCCCAAAAAGTTGGTCGAAATGTTAGGGATTGAAGACCCATTTGCTGGATTGCCCACATTGAATCCAAAGGGTTTGCGTGCATGTCAATACGAAGCCATAACTGGATTAGAAAAGAGTTTCCGTAATGGACAAAATAGAGCATTGATGGTATTGGCTACTGGAGCAGGCAAAACTTATACGGCTTGCCTAGCTTCTTATCGAATGTTGGCCTATACAAAGATGCGTCGTGTTCTTTTCTTGGTTGACCGAAACAATCTTGGCAAACAAGCTGAGGGAGAGTTCGGCACATTCCGCCTAACGGAGAATGGAGATGCATTCAACACCATTTATTCAGTAAATCGTTTGAAGTCTGCTAAAATTCCAAGCGATAGTAACGTTGTCATATCGACGATTCAGCGTCTTTTCTCTTTATTGAAGGGGGAAGACATTACAGACACTGACGATGATGACGCAGACAACACCACAAGCGAAGTTGTACTTCCTGAAAATCCAAATTTGCCTCACGACTTCTTTGACCTTATCATTATTGATGAGTGTCACCGTTCTATTTATGGCAATTGGCGAAAGGTTCTTGAATATTTCGATACTGCCAAGTTGATAGGATTGACAGCAACGCCTATTCCTGAGACAATGGCTTTCTTCAATAACAATCGTGTGGTAAACTACACGTTGGAACAAAGTATTATTGATGGAGTAAATGTTGACCATCGTGTATATCGAATAAAGACCCAAGCAACCGAAGAAGGTGGTGCTATCAGAGAAGGAGACAAACTTAGAAGAGTAACCTGTTATACAGGAAAAGTGGAGCAGATACTCAATAAGGAGACAAAAAACTATTCTAAAACAGAATTGAATAGAAGTGTTATCAATCCTGCCCAAATAAAACTCATATTGCAGACCTATAAAGATGCTGTTTATCGGGATATGTTCAATGATCCACAGCGCGAACCGAATTTTGACTATCTTCCCAAGACTCTGATTTTTGCTCTTAATGAAGCTCATGCCACCAATATCGTTAATATAGCAAAAGAGGTATTCGAGCGCGATGATGACCGTTATGTACAAAAAATCACCTATTCAGCTGGTGATAGCAATGAACTTATCCGCCAATTCAGAAATGACAAGGATTTCCGTATAGCTGTAACTTGCACATTGGTGGCCACTGGTACCGATGTCAAACCGCTCGAAGTGGTGATGTTCATGCGTGATGTGGAATCAGCTCCGCTTTATACTCAGATGAAAGGACGTGGAGTACGTACCATCGGAGACGAACAACTGCGAAACGTAACTCCTAACGCCTTTAGTAAAGACTGTTTCTTCTTAGTGGATGCTGTGGGTGTAACCGAACACGAACATACCATACCGACACAAGTAGATGGACCGGATACAGAAGTAATAACATTAGAAACGCTATTGGAACGCATTTCACATGGTTTCTTGCCAGATAATTATTTAAAGAGACTGGCTGCCACATTATCCAGAATCCATAACAAGGCTAACAACCAGCAACGTGAAGAGTTCTTCAATCTTGCACACGATGCGATGAATGAAATAGCGTCACGAATTTATGATGCGCTTGAAAACCAACAGTTGCCTGAGTTTATCGATACCAACCATCCAAACAACGAACGTAAGGGATTGGTGTCTGCTTTGGCGAACCATGCCGATGCACGTAGATATATCCTCATATTGGCGAAAGGATTTGTAGAGACTTTGATGCCAGGCGAAGACACCCTTATTTCACAAGGGTTCTCTATAGAAGAGGCGAAAAGTACAACAGATGCATTCGAAGAGTTCTGTCGCACGCATTGCGATAACATAGAAGCCTTGCGCATCATCTACAACAACAGTGGCGAGGCTATTACATATTCCATGCTGAAAGATTTGGAAAATAAATTGAAAATGGCAAATAACCGATTCACTTCCAAACAGTTGTGGAATTCTTATTCTATTGTTGTACCAGACCAAGTACGACGTTCAACCAAGAAGGAAGAAGCCGATGCACTTACCAATATCATCCAGTTGGTACGATTCGCTTACCAACAAGTAGAGAAGTTGGAAAGTGCCGTCACTTCTGCTGGTCGTTATTTTAACCTTTGGGTTGGACACTATCAGCGTAACTACAACCTTACCGATAAACAGCGTGACATCATGGCTTTGATAGCAAACTACATTGCTTGCAATGGTGCATGTACCGTAAAGGATGTGAGAGAAGATGACCAAGACCGAGGCATACAGCTAATTAAAGCATTTGGTAATATGGCAAAGGCAAATGAAGCCTTGCAATCCGTATTCAATTTCGTAGTATATAGAAAAACAGCATAAAGAATATGGCAGATACACATATAATAGATTCAGTCAAGTTAAATCATAAAGGTTTATGCACCCTTGATGAAACTCACAAGTGGGTAAAGTTGCATAAACGACAAGGAGACCTTGATGGCGCTTGTGCAATTTATTCTCTTGTAATGGCCATGTTGTGCAAGGGATTACTTGCAGAAGATGATACAAAGGTATATAATCGACCAGACAGAAGAACTGACAAAGGTAAGTTTCTATATCAATTTTTCAACGAAAGAGGTATGATTAGAGATGGCTATTCGTATACTACCTTAGCGAAAGAAATCAATGAATCCTCTTTCGGAATAAAAGCAATACGTAAAAATCCTAGAACCAATGATAGTAGAATTGTATTGATTTCAGATTATATACATGACAATACACCTGTAATTATATCCATCGCATTTCCAGATGAAGATGAAAATGAAGGAGCACACGCACTTCTTGCTATTGGTGTAGAAGTGGACTCTAACGAAACAATAACAAAAATCCTATGTTTGGATCCTGGCTGTCCTCCACCAAAGATTTCTTCATGGAATTGTTTTATTGACGTGTCAAAAGAAAACAAATCGGATTATCCATTTTATTGTGTCAGTGAAGATGACCATTATAAAGTACGTTTAGACGATATGCTAATAATAGACAAAGAATAATAACGATATAAATATGGCAACAAATATCTCAACCGAGCAGACGCTTACCAAGAAAGTTTGGAATCTCGCTACAACCCTTGCAGGACAAGGAATTGGTTTCACAGATTACATCACACAGCTTACCTATCTTCTGTTTTTGAAGATGGATGCAGAGAATACCGAACTCTTTGGAGAAGAGTCTGCAATTCCTGTAGGCTACCAATGGACAGACCTTAATTGTCTTGATGGAATGGAACTGGTAGAACAATATGAGGCAACTCTTAAACTTCTCAGTGAGCAGGACAACCTTATCGGTACCATCTATACCAAAGCTCAAAATAAGATTGATAAGCCTGTCTATCTGAAAAAGGTCATCACCATGATTGATGAAGAGCAATGGCTCATCATGGATGGCGATGTAAAAGGTGCAATTTACGAAGGTATTCTTGAAAAGAACGGTCAAGATAAAAAGAGCGGTGCAGGTCAATATTTCACACCTCGCCCACTCATTCAAGCAATGGTAGATTGCATGAATCCACAGATTGGTGAAACCGTGTGCGACCCAGCTTGTGGTACAGGTGGTTTCTTGCTGACAGCATACGACTACATGAAAGACCAGTCGGAAAACAAGGAGAAGCGAGACTTCCTTCGCAACAAGGCATTGCATGGCGTGGACAACACACCGCTTGTGGTGACATTGGCTTCCATGAATCTTTATCTGCATGGAGTGGGTACAGACCGAAGCCCGATTGCTTGTGAAGATTCATTAGAAAAGGAACCATCTAAATTAGTTGATGTCATTTTGGCTAATCCTCCTTTCGGAACACGCCCGGCAGGTTCTGTTGAAATCAACCGCCCCGACTTTTATGTGGAGACAAAGAACAACCAGTTGAATTTCCTTCAGCACATGATGCTGATGCTCAAAACAGGTGGTCGTGCAGCCGTTGTGCTTCCTGACAACGTGTTGTTTGAAGCTGGCGCAGGTGAAACTATCCGTAAACGATTGTTGCAGGATTTCAATTTGCATACCGTGTTACGCCTACCGACAGGTATCTTTTATGCACAAGGTGTAAAAGCTAATGTGCTATTCTTTACAAAAGGGGAACCAACTAAAGAAATTTGGTTCTACGACTATCGTACCGACGTAAAACATACTCTTGCCACCAATAAGTTAGAACGCCATCACTTGGATGATTTTGTGGCTTGCTATCATGCAGAGAACATCAATGAACGCTCAGAAACATACAATGCAGAGACCAATCCACAAGGCCGTTGGCGCAAATATACGGTAGAGGACGTATCTTTGCGAGACAAAACAAGCCTAGATATCACTTGGGTTAAGCAAGGTGGAGACTCCGATGATCGTTCATTGGCAGAATTGATGGCCGACATCAAAGATAAGAGTCAAACAATAAGTGCAGCTGTGCTGGAATTGGAAAAGTTATTGGCAAACATTGAAGAGGATTAAAGGTATGGAAAACAATATAGTCATATCGATGGAGCAACAGTTTGGCGAAGTTGTTGATATTATTCTTCAACATAAAAGCCGTGCATCCAAAGTCGTTAATGAAGAACTTCTTCTTACGGCTTGGCATGTAGGTGGCTATGTGTCAGCCAAACTAAAAAGCGAAGAATGGGGAAGCAAAGTTGTAACTCAGTTATCAGAATATATACGTTCTCAGCGTCCCGACATTAAAGGATATAGCAGGAGAAGTATCTACAACATGGTAATGTTTTATGAAGAATATTCATCAGAAACTTTTGCTTCAACAGTCGAAAAATACTTGAACTCTGAATTTGTGCAGTCACTGCCTGCACAAATTGCAACAACATCAATTACACCAAGCACAGGAGCAAATGTAATTGTGCAGTCACTGCCTGCACAATTAGTCCAGCATAAAAATGGACCAATGCCAAAGATATTGGAATTAACAACATTTACCAATCATATAGAAATTCTTTGTAGATGCAAGAGTAACGAAGAACGACTGTTCTATATACTCTATGCCAACAAAGAACATTTAGTAAGTAGAGAACTACAACGTTGCATTTCTAACCAAACTTATTCAACACTATTGGGCAGCAAAAACAATATGTCAAAAGGAATGGTTGAAACATATCCCAATGCACCTATAATGTTCAAGGACACGTTGTTTGTTGACTTTCTCAATCTACCAAAGAAGCATAGTGAGGCAAAGCTGAAAAAAGGTTTGGTGGAAAACATGAAACAGTTCATTCTTGAATTGGGAAAGGACTTCATCTCTATGGACCAGGAATATAGACTTCAAGTTGGTTCATCGACATATAAAGCGGACTTATTGTTTTATCATCGTGGTTTGCAAGCTTTGGTTGCGGTAGAACTGAAAAAGACAAAGTTCCATCCAAGAGACCTCGGACAATTGGAGTTTTATTTGGAAGCCCTTGACAGAGACGTGAAACGTTCCAATGAGAATCCTTCTATTGGGATTATTCTTTGTCCCGAAGCCGACCGCGTGGTAGTGGAATACGCCATGAGTCGTAGTATGAGCCCTACAATGATAGCTGAATATAAGCGTATCCTCATTCCACAGGAGCGTTTGCAACAGCAACTTGATGAATTTTGCAATTTATTTCTAACTAAAAAATAATAGTCATGGATACCAAGAAACTACGTCAAAAGATACTCGACCTTGCTATTCATGGCAAGCTCGTACCACAAGATCCCAACGATGAACCTGCATCGGTGCTACTTGAGCGTATCCGTGCAGAGAAGGAACGATTGATAAAGGAAGGGAAAATAAAGAAGAGCAAAGCTTCAAAAACTTCTGATACGCCCCATTATGAGCAGGTGCCGTTTGAAGTGCCGAGTTCGTGGGAGATTGTGCCTTTATCCGAATTATTTATGCTCAACCCCAAAAATGACGTTGAAGACAATGTAGAAGTCGGCTTTATACCAATGGCAAATGTGGAAGATGGCTTCTCTGGGGAGCATTCTTTTGAAGTACGAGAATGGAAGGACGTCAAAAAAGGATATTGTCATTTTCAAAATGGAGATATTGGAGTGGCAAAAATATCACCATGCTTTGAGAATTTGAAGTCATGTATTTTTCATTCTTTGCCAAACGGATTTGGTACAGGAACTACAGAACTTGTAATATTAAGGAGCATGGGAGTGTATTCTCCTTTTTATCTGCACTTGTTTAAATCTACTTGGTATATTTCGCAAGGAACAAAGTATTTTAAGGGAGTTGTAGGACAACAGCGGGTGAATAAAGCTATTTTTACAGAATTGGAAGTCCCTCTACCGTCTTATAGAGAGCAACAACGGATTGTAGCTGAAATAGAAAAATGGTTTGCCCTTATTGACATTATTGAAATTGGAAAAACAGACTTACAAACCACTATCAAACAGACCAAAAGTAAAATACTTGACCTAGCCATACATGGTAAGTTAGTGCCTCAAGACCCAAATGACGAGCCAGCTTCGGATTTGCTTAAACGTATCAATCCTGATGCGGAAATCACTTGTGATAACGGGCATTATCAGAACTTGCCTTTTGAAGTACCTCAAAAATGGAGTTGGACAACACTTGGGAAAATTGGTAAATGGCAATCTGGTAGCACACCAAGTAGGCTGAATAAGGATTATTATAATGGAGATATTCCGTGGCTAAAAACAGGAGATTTAAACGATGGATATATTACTCATATCCCCGAATACATAACTGAAAAAGCCCTGAACGAAACTTCCGTAAAACTTAATCCTTCTGGGAGTGTGTTAATTGCCATGTATGGAGCGACAATAGGCAAGATCGGTATATTAACTTATCCAGCCACAACGAATCAAGCGTGTTGTGCTTGTGAAACTTTTAATGGTATAGACAAAGAGTTTTTGTTTTTCTTTTTATTATCCCATAGGGATGAATTTATAAAAATGGGAGGTGGTGGAGCACAGCCTAACATTTCCAAAGAAAAAATAATAAATACATATATTCCGTTGCCGCCATTTGCGGAACAAAAAAGAATTGTAAGTGCTGTTAGAAAAGCGTTTGTCCAATTAGATACAATAATGGAGAGTTTATAGGCTCTCCAATATTGGATCAAGATACTTGAACGCAAGATTTATTGCTTCGACTATCCTTTGTTGTTCTTTATAAGGAGGAATTGGCACTTCTATTTCTTTAAACAGTTTTTTGTTCAGATGTGGAATTGCAGAGCCGACCTTATTTTCTCTCAGTATTTTACGATGTAAGTTTATAACTTGCAGGACATAGTCTGTATTCATATCATCTTTTATAGACAGTCGCTTAAAAGTACTGCCTTGATAGCCCTCAATTGGAGTCCTGAAAACTTCTCCAGAATTTTCTCCGTCAACCAATATCAGAAGTGAATTTGCTGGTGTGAACTTTCCTGCTGTTAGAGTTTTGGCATCACGCTCACCTCTCAAATATTTTACATCAAGATTTATTCTTTCTACATCTGTTTGCTTCTCCCCGTCGCTTAAAGAACACAGCATTCCCATGGGTGCAACACACCACGAACCAGGCAAGTTCTGATAATGCCCGATACGTCTTATTTATATTGATACTGTATTCATTTTAATTTCAATGTAGTATGGTAACAAAATTCAAAGACAATCTGACCAAAAGTAATTTGGCAAAGAACACCGTTACTTCTTATGTATGGACGGTACAGTATTTTCTAAGTCATTATGGGGAAGTCAACAAAAAGAACCTTTTGGCATACAAAGGGTATTTAGTAGAGAACTTCAAGCCACAGACTGTAAACCTACGTTTGCAAGGCATCAACAAGTATCTTGAATTTACAAAGCAAGAGAAACTGAAAGTGAAATTCGTAAAAGTCCAACAGAAGAACTTCTTGGAAAATGTAATCAGTGATGCCGATTACAAGTTTCTCAAAGCACGACTCAAAGCAGATGGTTATGATGAATGGTATTTTGTAGTGTGGTTTATGGCTGCTACAGGAGCACGTGTCAGCGAATTGTTGCATATAAAAGCTGAGCATGTCCAAATTGGGCATCTTGACCTTTATAGCAAGGGTGGAAAAATACGCCGTCTATACATTCCAAAGATTCTGAGAGCGGAAGCTACAAAATGGTTAAAAGACAAAGGAGTGTCTTCCGGCTATATTTTCCTTAACCGATTCGGTGAACGCATAACCACACGTGGCATTGCCCAACAATTGAAGCATTTTGCAGACAAGTACGGAATGAACAGGGAAGTTGTTTATCCCCATTCATTCCGTCATCGTTTTGCTAAGAACTTCCTCGACCGTTTCAATGACCTTGCCCTACTTGCTGACCTGATGGGGCATGAAAGCATAGAAACGACTCGTATCTATCTACGTCGAACTGCAAGCGAACAGCAAAAGATTGTAGATAAGGTGGTGAATTGGTAACGTAAAGTCCTTAGAAGTGCATTCTTTTACACTTCTAAGGCTTTTTGAATATTGTCGAGTGACGTAAATAGTTCTTCTATTTTGTTTACTATGCGTTGCTGCTCATTATAAGGGGGAAGAGGAAATGGCAATTTAGCAAAATTCCCTTTGTTTAAGATTGGAAGTGTTGTAGCAGAAGCATTTGATTTTATCTCTTTTTGCATGTAATCAGATATACATGTATAGTATATAAACTCTGCATAAGCAACTTCATTAGGAATTATAGCATTAATTTGCTGGTTGCAACTTCCCTCAACTGTTATAAGACCAGTTTTCCCAATAGTAGCTCCTATGCATGTAACTAAAATAGAATTTGCTGGTATTTTTCGGGCTTGCTCAAAGCCTAATACAGATAGATGGTCACTAGCATTCTTTATACATTTACCTTCCTCTAAATCTGCAGGCTTATAAAAGGGTATATTACCTCCATAATATTCTGCAATATCTTTTGTAGGTGTATTGCCAGTTACTATTTTGCCTATATCACCTAACCTACATAAACACCATCCTTTTGATATCTTCCCATACTGCCCGTTATCACAAGTGATTTCCGCATCAGGATTGATACGTTTAAGTAATTCCAAAGCCGGTTCGTCATTTGGATCTTGCGGTACAAGTTTACCATGTATTGCGAGGTCAAGAATCTTTCTTTTGGCTTGCTTGATGATGCTCTCTAAATGCTCTTTATTACTATCAATGGAATCGACAAGCAACATCCATCTATCTACCTCTTTAAGAATCCTTTGCTGTTCTTCTATTGGAGGAATAGGTATATAGAAGTTTTTAAGAACGTCAAAAGGAGGAATGTTTTTAATCGCTGTACCTTTACTTTCTTTGTATGCCTCTTCTTTGAGGATAAAATCAAAATAAAGCAAATAGAAACGCTCAATATCTCGATAGTATAAACGAATCAGCATTAATGCTTGATTGATGATGCCTTCCTGAATATTTTCAGGCAAAACATATGTTTCTCCGATAGTACCAGCGCAACTGACAATAACATCGTTTGGTTGAACGGCAAAGCCTTTTAATGATTCATATTTTTCTTCTGAAATATAATATGAACCGAGTGTATGATCTTTTTGAATTGCATTTTTCTGTTCATATACCTTATAAGCGTTATCACTTTTTGGAATAAACATCGATTTCGTGAGACTACTACCAAATGGTCCTTTTTTATAAAAGGCTAAATCTCCGAGTTTACCCCACACCCATGAACTCGGCACCTCAAACGGTACGTTCTCATAATGGGGCGTATCAGAAGCGCAATACTATATAAACAAAGCACTTCTAATTATTATCTTCTCCTTCTGGTGTTATTATCATTCTTCTTCTCTCCCCAAGGCATATTAGACGATGAGCCGCCTCCACCTGTTCCAACATGAGTTTGTGCAGGACCACCAGAAAGCATATCAAAAGTAGCACCAAGCAATTGGGCTTGTACTTGGCTGACCTGTTCAAACGGTTCAAATATGGCATTGATAAGTTCATATTCGGTAAACTCATCATTCAGATACTTCTGCATAGTTGGATTGTTCCACTCTGTATATTTGGCATCGTCAAACACCTCATCTTTTACCTGTGTCCAAATGTGAACGCTTGGAGATGGTGCGTGTCTTGGAGAAATATAAAAGTGAGTGAGCGTAGCCCCTGAAGACAGCCTATAACGATGGGGATTTACTTTACGGTCAAGCTCACGGTTCTTCTCCTTCAGATTCTCGTTCTCCTTTTTATAGGCATCCGATTCTCGGATTATTTTCTTTAAGGTTTGCTCCAAATTGAAACGAGCTTTCTCTCCATTCTCTGCCAATTGCTTTTTCTCCTGCTCCAATGCTCGGACTCGTTTTTGCAATGATTCAATCTGTGCGGTCTGTTCGACAATGGCGGTTCTTGCTTTTGCCAAGTCACCCTTATTGAATAGACTAAGGATGAAATTCTTACCCTCCTTAGCGGCTTCCTCCTCCTTTTTCAACTTGGCTAATTTTACTTGTCTTGCTTCCGTTTCTTGAATGAGCATCTCGATGTTCTCCTGAATACTTTCCATCTTCTGCTTGTAGTAGTCACTGTTCGAAACATGCTTTGCAATGGAACCGACTACACCACGTTCAAGCCCGAAGCCTTTCATGGCTTCGCCATAGCTGTCCTGGTATTTGGTAAGCATGGAACGATGCATCACATCATCGGCACTCAGCCGTGGCCCTCCTTTTGCGGTACGGTATTTCTTTTGCCCCTCCCTCTCTCGACGCTTACGTTCTGTGGTTACAATAGGAATAATCGTAGCATGCAAATGGGGAGTTTTCTCATCCATGTGCAGCACACAGGAAACCAAATTCTCCTTCCCGAATGTAGCTTCTAACCAGCGAATATTGGCATTAATCCATTCGGACAATCGCCCCTCCTGCTGTATCTTCATCATTCGGTCATGGCTGCCGGATAAGATTGCACACAGGTGGGTTGTTTGGTTCTTGCCTATCTTACGTTTAAGTCCGGCATTGGCAAGCCGGTTCTTGATGGCACCGTTTCTGTCTTTTACTCCATCGGGGAATGAGAGCAGTTCACGATTGAGGTGTGTCCTCGATGGATCTGCATTTTGAGGAATGAACGGCTTTCCGCTTTTCGTCTGTCTCTCTATGTGGGTGCTTAATCCACTGCCGTTTGAATTGCCACGTTGGATGTGGCATACCGCATATTGGGTCATGATAGTTTCGTTTTAATGTTAGTTTTACTGTTTACTTTACGATGGTCGCTTTATAAAATTCCGTCCTTGCAAACCGTCATCGACGATGATAGGGAAAAGAATAGAACAGGTAGTCAAACGGGTGTCGAGAGGGTTACCCTTTCGCTTATCGGCTTTTTTAGCTGCCACTTGGGCTGCGGTCGTAGAAAAAATGCCGTAATAAGCTACGGAATTTTATAAAATATCCCTTTCTTAGCCAGTAAGCTGTCCACATTTGCCATGTAGGGTGCCCGCCTTCATTTCGATTTACCCAATGTTTTTCCTGCTTATATTTGGGTGTTTTATGCGGTTGCAACTTTACTTATCTTTATTCCTATATATATGCACCTTGAATAAAGTAAAGTAACCGAAGATAGTACGCATATTCAGTAGCGGTAGCCTCCCCGATTGTATCGGTAGAGTTTCCCGTTATCCTGCACAACCATTCTTTTGTTCCTGAGAAAAGTGATTTCCGCTGTTGCCTTGTTCTTATTGAAACTTCCAAGTATGGTGCGAAGTTCTTCGACAAGCTTATTCTGGAGGTCTTCATAATTGAACTCGTCAAACATGGTCGGAAATATTTTTTCAAGGGCGGCTTCGTGTTGTTCCTGTGTGATGTCAAAGTATGGGTCGAACTCTTTCTTTGACGGACGACCGGCTTTCTTTGGTTCGGACACATAGTCCTCAATAAGTTCAGGAAGAATGTGGTCATTGATACGGAATGCAAAGGTGGGGAAAGTCTGTGCACGTGTAAGCACTGCGGACACCTTACTGATGTTTTCATCGGACTTGTCCTTTTCCACCTTAATGATGGTTTCTGCCTTATTGTTAATCTCTGTTCCGATATGACCTCTGGCATTCTCATCACCCTTGTTCTGATGGAGGATTGTATGGATGTGAATCTGATATTCATCCGTCCAGCGCATCAGTATGGAAGTGATTTGTGTAGCCTCCAGCGGAGCATTGATATCAAAAAGAAGGTCACGCACTCCATCAATGATGACAAGTCCGATTCCCTCGGTAGTTGCAAGAGCACATTCTATGATTTCAATGCGTTCTTTAGGAGTATATTTGCGTAAGGAAAGAAACTCCAGACGCTCATTGTCTATACCTTCGGGAAGGTTGGCAAGAACAAGGATCCTGGCAAGAGTCTTCTTGCAATGTGCCTTGCTCTGTTCTGTATCGACATAAAGAATCTTGTTCTTGCCTTCAGGTAAGTTTACCTCATACGTGAGCACCTTCTTGCCACTCAATGCTGCGGCAGTCATGGCAGAAACATTGAATGTCTTCTTGCTTTTGGCTTTTCCAATGGATGCGCTGAAATTGCCAAATGTACCGATAGGTATGCCGTCCACCTGAATGACAACAACTCCCGTGTCGTATTCTTCCGTCATACTGATGCGTGACTCATGCCAATTCTTTACCACATCATTTTTATTGGGTGGCTGGGGCTGGATTGGAGTGTTTGTATTGTCCATCATCTCAAGCCTTTCTCTATGCGTTCCACATCGGACTGCTTGTAACAGTTTTTGCCCCCAATCTTATAACAGGTAAGATAACCCGAAGCATTCCATCTCCAAAGCGTGGCACGGCTCTTGCCCAAACGTTGCAATACTGCGGATTCATCAAGCATGGCATCATTAGCGGTTGCCGAACGTATCTGTTCCTGTTCTTCCGCCCATTGTTGAAAGGCCTCTTTCAAGGTCTCTACAGAAGTGATGACCAAAGTCTCGGGTTGAGACGGATTGAAATTAGTCTTGTCAATCATATGATAGTAGGCAGGGTTGCTGGCGACCCTCACGGCAAAACACTTGCCTCGCACCTGCCCGGGCTTCACTACATCAGTGAGGTCTGAAGTAGATTCGCACTGCAAAAGTAGTATGGTTTGAAACGAAGCTGAAATATCTTGGATTGTCATTACTTGCCGACCATTGGAAGACATTTTTGTTAAAACATTTAACGGAATAACAACCTTGGACAACAAAGTGCAAAAGTGCAGAAAATGCAAGGTGCAAATAATGCAAAAGCCCACACTTGACATTACATCAAGTATGGGCCATTATTGTTGTGTGTAAAAGGAAACTAACTCATGAATGACTTTATCAGTCGCCACCACTGTATGAGTATGCTTTTGCGAGTGAATTTGCCGGTCAAAAAAGAAATACGACCGTCATCTTCCTTGGTGTAGCCTATCCGTGTCCTTAGTGCACTGATGATACGGTTCTTCTCCTTGTCGGTAAACCGTTCATGAAGATAGTTGTTATAAGCGGTCTTTGATACATGTTTAAACTCGGTACTGATTTTGGCATGGGCTATGTTCCTTACCAGCCCTTCATCCCTAGCACACACCATGACAAGTGCAGCACCTCTGCCGACTTCACCGTTAAGCAGGAAATGGAGTGTGTCAAGTATCTTCTCCGAATGTTCGGGATATAATATCTCATCCGTAAAAGTGGAAGGTCTCTGCTGGTATACCACATGCTTCCAGATATTCATAAATGTCAGTACCATTTGTGGTGTTATGCCTTTAATGTAATGGCGCAATAGTCCGCTGACAAAATCATGCACTTCTTCATAATGACCTGTCGCACGTATGAAAAGGTATTCCATCACGTTCTTTACCCGTCTTTCCTTACAAATGGTTTCCCATGGCAGTTCGGGTCTGTCAAGTATAAGAAGGATGGTCTTGGCTGCTGCCTCATTGGATGGCACAGGAATATTGTCGTCAAGCTCACCATCTTTGAAGCGGTCGCTATAAAGGGATAGAATGTACTCAATGTTTTTCTCCGTATTGCTCTTGCCGTACTGAAATTCTATGTCGGCAGTAATGTCTTCAATGCTCTCTTTCATAAGTTCCTGTTTAGATGGTTGCACTATTTTTGCTGAGTTCAAGCAGATTGGTAAGCTGTTCGGCTGTCATGGATTCGAACTGTTGCAGAAGCAGAGATTTTACCTCGGACTCTTTCCTGGCTTTCGCTACTTTCTTGGCTATGTTGGTGGCAAGTTCAATGCCACTAATCTTGATATAGTCATTGAAGACACTTTCAGTCTTGTGTCCGCTGATGGACATCATTTCATAGGTATCAAGAATCTTCTCAAGATACATCAATGTGATTCCAGTACGTCTTGCCGTATGAGTGGTGGCAAGCTTATAACGGGGTATGAGCGCTTCACCCTGACTGTTACGTTTGTAGGTTTCCTTGTTTTGTTGCTCCTTTTTCTGATGGTCAAGTGTCAACTTGGTGGGAAGTTCATGCTTCAGACTGGGCATCGTTTCTGCAAGGGTTTCCAGTATTTCCTTTATTTTATTGTTAAGGCGTTGGTTCTGTATGTTCGGAAGATTGTAGTTGTACTTCTCGAATATACGGAGGAGGTTGTCATTGAGAATAGGAATGGTAACCTCTGTATTGGTTTTCTGCTGGACAAGCGTAATGATGCCCACACCATCGTGAAAAGTAACATTCTTTGCCGATATACGGGAATAATCAGAGAAACGTTGGCTGGTATAACAACCTACAAGGAAGACATCACGCACACGGTCATCCTCTCCTTCAAGCTCCATATCATATAGGGCTTGAAGCTCTTCGTTGGTGAGGTATATTTCCACAACCATGTCTTCCTTGTTTATCTGCAACTTCGGGAAATGTTCAAGAATGGAAGCCTTGAACTTATATCCTTCCTTGAAGGCAACATTGAGCATGGCTGAGAATACGGCAAGGTTTTTGTTGATGGTCTTCTTCATGTAGCCGTATCTTTCCATGTAAAGAACAAACTCGTCTATCAAGCGTTCATTGATGTCGTTCCACTCAAATGGATGTTCCTTGCAGAAACTTTCAAGTATCACTACGAAGCCTTTATAGGTATGGAGTGTTCCTTTTGAGTAGTTGTTACCTTTACGCTTGATGTTTCCCTTTTCCATTCCCTCAATTCTCTTTTGAACAAACTCCAGAAGACTTGGTCTGTGTGAGTCTTGTAGTTTCTTGACCAACTCGGCATTTGCTTCTGTTTGTTCCCTCTTTTTGGAAATTATTGTAGTCCGACTAATTTCTGAGGGATTGACGGTCTTCACCATTTCATAAACTTCAAGGATATCCTTTCGAGTAAGTGCTTCTTCTGGTAGTGACATGATAATGGCATTAAGCGAAGCAACGAAAGCCTCTATATCCGTTTTCTTCTTCATAAGGCTTTCCCTATAAGTGGCATTCAGCTTGCCTCTTTTAGGGATAAAGATTTCACCATCCACAAATTCTTCCTCCTTTACTGTGACAGGAGATTTGAACTGCGGTCTGTTGGTACGGGTTATATCCATTCGCACCAAAATGTGATGTTCGCCTTGCTTGTTTTCCTTCTTGGCGAGGGATAATGTTGCTTTTGCCATACTGCTATATTATGAAGTTTGGTGCAAAGGTAGCAAAATTCCCCGAAAATAATGTCACATATAATGTCACAATAATGAGAATTTATGAAATATTAGTGAAACGGGCTAAAATTGCGAAAGTATTGATATAATGGATATTACCTTTCTTTTGATTCATTTCTTTTCATTTATGTTGCAGTTGTTTTCATCTAAAAGGGGAATTAGAGTTCCCTGCACCAAAGAAAAATAAAATTTTATATAATAAATTGTTAAATAATGAAGTGAGATTATTAGTAATATTCTTAACCATCTTAAAAATATACACTTAAATATTTTATAA
>ERZ825324.1752-NODE-1752-length-24988-cov-39.806562_pt1 | contig 24988 bp, 22 predicted proteins | sample MGYA00519859_ERZ825324 | MGnify/ENA primary metagenome ERZ825324 (study PRJEB31778, sample SAMEA3449198) | human gut metagenome | biome: human gut; feature: human-associated habitat; material: faeces | place: United Kingdom | collected 2010/2012 ... | reverse complement strand
AGCCACGCTGTTTGCGTGCTAAAACTAAGTTTGTTAAAACAGGCGACAGCCATTATAAACATAAATGCTAAAAACATAGTCAACGCAATGCGTTGACTATGAAAATGATGTTTATTTCCTTTTGTTGCTCTCGCAAAGGCTTTCGCCGTTGTGTTCAAGCCGCCAAACAGCAAGCCGTTTGGCTATAGTCAGACTGCATAAACGGAAAGTATTTGTGGGCTTTGCCCACACCCACAACCTTTGAAAAGGTCTACCATACTTTTATAATTGATTGGCAAATCAATTTGCTAAACCATAATTTGTTAATATTACCCCCAACATTAGAATATAAATGCACAAAAATGCCCGACTACGGAAAATCCGTAATCGGGCAACAATTTTAATTTAAAACAAATCAGCTGATTTTTGAGCCGGGTTCCATATCGTCTACAAAGATTACCTTTATTTCTTCTCCGCAAGTTGCGGCAAGAATCATTCCGCAGCTTTCAACACCGCAGAGCTTTGCAGGCTTGAGGTTTGATACAAGAATAATCTTTCTTCCGATAAGGTCGTCAGGTGTATAGAATTTTGCGATACCCGAAGCAACGGTTCTCTCTTTTACACCGTCATAAATTGTGAGTTTCAAAAGCTTTTTAGCCTTTTTAATCGGCTCGCAAGCCTTAATTTCGGCAACTCTGAGGTCAACCTTGCAGAAATCGTCAATACCGATTTGAGCAACGCCCTCAATTTCTTCTTTAAGCTTTGCTGTTTTTTCGTCAACCTTTTCGTTATTCTTGATAATTGCGTTGAGTTCTTCGATTTCTTTCTCAACATCAATTCTCGGGAACAGAGCCTCACCTTTCTTGACTGTCACATCAAGCGGAAGAACACCGAATTTATCGGCATTTTCGTAAGTAGCGCACTTCTCGCAAGCGCCAATCTGCTCAAGTGCCTTTGGCATTGTAGTCGGCATAAATGCAGAGAGAAGTGTGGCTGTGATTCTGATAGTTTCAAGCAAATTGTAAAGAACAGTTGCAAGTCTTGCTTTCTTTGTTTCGTCCTTTGCAATCACCCACGGTGCTGTTTCGTCAATGTACTTGTTAGCACGGGAAACTACCTTGAAAATCTCGGCGAGCGCATTGTTAAGCTGGGTTTTATCAATAAAGTCATCAACGCTCGACTTAAGTGCGGTAGCGGTTGCGATGAGGTCATCGTCAAATTCTCCGCCTTCACGCTCTGTAGGAAGTGTGCCGCCAAAATATTTTTCAACCATTGCAACGGTTCTTGACACAAGGTTGCCAAAGCCGTTTGCAAGGTCGGAGTTAATACGGTTTATCATAATTTCGTTAGAGAACGAGCTGTCTGCGCCGAGTGCCATTTCACGAAGAATGTGATAACGGATAGCGTCTGCGCCGTATCTCTTGCCAAGTACAAACGGGTCTACAACATTGCCGAGTGATTTACTCATCTTCTGGCCGTTAAAAGTAATCCAACCGTGAACCGCAAGGTGCTTTGGAAGCGGCAAATCGAGAGCCATAAGCATTGCAGGCCAAATGATAGCGTGGAAACGCATAATATCCTTTGCAACCATATGCACATCGGCAGGCCAGAATTTATCAAAATCATTATAAGCATCGTTATAAAAACCAAGCGCAGAAATATAGTTTGAAAGTGCGTCAATCCACACATATATAACATGCTTATCGTCAAAAGTTACAGGAATACCCCACTTAAAAGAAGTTCTCGACACACAAAGGTCCTCAAGACCCGGCTTGATAAAGTTGTTTACAAGCTCTGTTGCTCGGGTTTTTGGCTGTAAATAATCTGTTTCTGTAAGTAACTTTTCAATTCTGTCGGCAAAAGGTGCCATTTTGAAGAAATAAGCCTCTTCCTTAGCCTCTGTAACCTCTCTGCCGCACTCCGGACATTTGCCGTCAACAAGCTGGCTTTCAGTCCAGAAGCTCTCACAAGGTGTGCAGTATTTACCCGAATATTCGCCCTTATAAATGTATCCCTTATCGTAAAGTTCTTTAAAAATCTTCTGAACAGTCTTGATGTGGTAATCATCGGTGGTTCTTATATATCTGTCATAGTCAACATTCATAAAGTTCCAAAGGCTCTTGAAGGTTTTAACTACTTCGTCAACATATTCCTTGGGAGTCACACCCTTTTCGGCAGCTTTCTGCTCAATTTTAAGACCATGCTCGTCAGTACCCGTAAGAAACATTACATCATAGCCCTGCATTCGTCTGTAACGAGCGATGGAGTCGCAAGCAACAGTTGTATAGCAATGTCCGATATGCGGATTGCCTGACGGATAGTAAATCGGTGTCGTGATGTAATACGGTTTTTTCTGACACATAAAAAATTCCTCCCTTTTCAGCAAATGAGCTGTACTTTTATTATACCAATATCATACAAAAAATGCAATAATCAAAGTAAAACTAAACAACAAAAAGCCCGAATAATATTGCCGATATTACAAAACATTTACGGCTTGCAAATATATTTTTGATTTTTTAAAAATATATTATAAAAAGGCTTGACAAATCTGATAACAAGGTGTATTATAATATAGCTGTAAAGATACAGGCAATAAATATCGCGGGATAGAGCAGCTCGGTAGCTCGTCGGGCTCATAACCCGAAGGTCGTCGGTTCAAATCCGGCTCCCGCAACCAAATTAAGTAAAGTGATTTAAATAGCCGCAAAGCTACTTAAATCACTTTGCTGTATAATTTTTGTAAATTAATTAGAACTGAAAACATCAAACATCTTTCCTTTGGTCTTAGATTATGCTAATCACTTAGTAATCGTGTGTGGCTCACGCAATGCTGCGATTTATGAGTTTTGCATACTATATGTCGTAAGCGGACAAATTGTCCGGTTATGAGCATACGGTATTTGCACAGCCAAGTATTGAACAGGGAATATTATCTCCCTTTCACCCTTTTATTTAACATTGTTCTAGGCAACATTGTAGCAATAATGGTACTGACAATATTGGCTCGCTTCTCGCAAGAATGTTTCGCAACATTCAAAAGTGCATATGGTCACGGCGTAACTCTGAGAACAATAGGTGTACTGATGTTAGAAGTTTTGATTTATTTAGTTTTGAGTATAAAAAAGACCTGCGTCCGACCGTTGTCAGAGCAGGCAAGTAGAAGTTGACAGTTTGCTTATTTTGTGTTATAATACACTATAAATAAGCCATAACGCAACTGAGTACTTCCAATACTCTGTTAGCGGGACACCAAGATATCTGGAAATATTTTGGTGTCTATGGACTTTTATGTCCTTTTTACAAGATTCATTATACCATATATTCCCTGTAATGTCAATGTTTAAAGTATATTTTATTATAGTATTTTTGTATGAGTAAACAGTTTTGTTTACTTTTTTGTTTTTAAGAGAAAAAGGCTTCACCTGTTTTAGGTGAAGCCCTTTCTGTTTATATTACCTTATGTTGAAGGGTAAACGCTTGTATCTAATACTTCTCCTTCGCTATCCTTTACTATATATGTACAGGTTATAATTTCGCTGTCATCATTTTTCTTTAGTAGTGCTTGATAATATACACTCTCATAATTAATTTCTTGGTTATGCGAATAATCTGTATATGGTAAAGTGTACAATAGAGCACGGTTTTGGTCATCGTCAGAACTGTGCTCAGGCTCAGTTTCTTCAGGAACTTGATACTCAACAATTTCCGAAAAATCATCGTTGTACTCTATTCTATCTATATACATATCGGCTTGTTCACGCTCTATAAGCTCACACAACTTATTCTTTTGGTGTTCCAACAACTGGTCATACTTGTCTTTTTCGACTGTAATAATCATACCTCCGGTTGACACTTTTTCTTTGCTTATTATGCCACACTCCCGATCTTCGTTAGTAAGGATTAAGTCACTATCTGTAGGTAACCCTCCTGCCGGAAAGCACGAATACGGCAAATGAATTTTATACTCTGTTGCTTTTGTTGGTGCTTCTGCTTGAAGTGCTGTTGTTGCAACAGTCTGAGATGATGCAGATGTATCTGAGTCAGTTGTGGTAGTTGTTCCATTGCAAGCTGTCAGTGAAACAGCAAAAATTGCTAAGATACATAATGTTAAACATTTTTTCATTTGACAATATTCTCCTCTATAAACTAATATTAATTAAAGATTAGCACAATTATAATCCATTGTCAAGCAAGATACAACAATTTGTGAAAAACTATAACAAAACAAAATTGTATATATAGACAATTTGCAGAAAGTGTATTATAATCAAAGGTGTTATAAATGTTGATATTAAGGAGAATAAAAATGCTTGACCATAATATGCTTTGCCGATATTCGCAATTGTGTTTAACCAGAAGTAATTTATTAAACAAACTTAATGATTTAAAATATACTGCCAATAAATACTCTGAAGCTAAAGAAAAAGTTGATAAACATAAACCTATAATTTATTTTGGTTGGAAAATATTAACTCTTTTTGTAATCGTAATTATATATATTCTAATAAAAAATAATTTAAAAATTGAAACGGTACATTATTCAAGTTCTCTTTATCAACTTTTGCATACAGTTAGCAATATGACTTGTGGAATTGCTTTTTTGACAATATTCATACTGTTAGTAGTTTCTGTAATTTCAAGAATAACCGATGTTAATACTTATAAGACATATAAAAAAATAATGCCGGATGTTATATTGGATATTACAAAAACAGAAAGAAGCATAAATAGTATATCGAGAGAATTAGCGTCATATGATCTTTTACCGGTATGCTATTGGCATTTAGGTCACTACATCATACAGTATATTTTAAACCGCAGAGCTGATACAATAAAGGAAGCTATAAATCTATACGAAACAGAATATAGACAGGATATGCAATTCAGAAATCAGATGGAAGCTCTAAACAGAATTAATCGGCAGCTTTACGATAACAAGATGGTAAATGCAGCCGGATTTGCTATGGTCACATCATCTATTATATGGAAATAAAACAACACGCAGGTCATCAAACGAATACCTGCGTGTTGCTTTATTATACGAAATTTATTGAATTTTAACACACTGCCCTACTACTTTCAAAATTCAAAACTAAAAGTATAAAATTAAAAATTTACATTAAGCTATATAAGAATATTGGGAAAAATTTACAGGTAAAATCACATCATAATTATTGAATTTTCTATTATGTATTGCTATAATAAGATTGTGGTTTTAAAAATTATTTATTAAAACAATTTTGTTTTAATTGACAAATTGATTTTTTGCTGAAAAATATTTATGTGATTATATTTCACAGGGAGTTGTTTTAATGAATGCCACAATCTAAATACAAAAACAAATTTTTTAAAAATTACTCTTTAGTACCGACTGTACTATTGATGGCATCTATAGTATTATCATTTGCACAATATTTACATTCTTTAATACAAGCTTTACAACACAATGATTATGTAAATTTTACAATAGTTTCTGTTATGTCAATTGGAGTAACAATACTTTCATATCTTGCTAATGAAGTAATATTTGCAAATACAACAATGAAACTAATGAATATAAAAGAATTAATATTAATAGGTAAATTAATTAAAATATTATCAGGATGTTTTATAACTTTCCTTAGCGTTTATTTTTTAACTTTTGCTTATGAAAAAAACTTTGAAACTTTTGTATACTTTAAAACTGCCGGCATAATATATTATATAGGAGTTATGCTGTTTTTATTTTTACTTTTTTTATTATATTTTTTAAAATATATAATTTTAAAAAAACTTAAAGGAAATACTTAAATCATTAATTTTAGGAGAATTGGATAAAATGATCATCTCAATTTTAATTACTGCGATATTTTTCGCTTTTGTTTCGGTAATTACTTATATAATTTTTAAATTTGTTTACTTAAAAAAAGAAAATGAAGACAACAATTATGAATTTAATGACTACGACTTTCCATGTAACAATGTAATAGATACAAATAATATTGATGTATTAAAAGAAACAAAAAACTTGGTCAGAGGCAGCGTGCGTTTGAATCAAGCAATGATTGAAACTGACGAGAATATCGAAAAGATGCGCATCAACACAGTTATACCACAAAAAGGCTAATTAAGGAGGGATTATTAATGATTATTCCTGAAGAAAAAGAATATATAGGTTTATGGAATAATATAATCGAGATACACAAATGCACAAAAGAGTTGTATTTATTGTCAGAGGAATATTCTGAAAATCTTAAAATGTTTATTCAACCAATTAAAGAAATGAGAGATGCTCTGGAACATATTATTAGAGCATATGATAAATTAATAAGCAATGAATCACTCGATGAAAAAGATAATGAATATATAAAAATCAATTTAGATAAAGCTTTAGGACATGAATACAGAGCTTTTTTTGATACCGTTGATTTTTTGAGTGTTACATTTAGATATAAAATCTCTGAAGTTTTAAAGGACTATTCTTATAACGAAATTATTAGTGTTTATCCCGATTATGAAGAATGGGCTGTAAGACTTACTGAAATACCAGAAGAAATAGCTGTTTTAAGAAAAAGAAAAGATATTGGAAATCCAGAGGATATAACAAGTATTATAGATAAATATAAAAAAATTGTTATAGATGAGCTTTTGTATTTTTATAAAACCATATATAGAAAAATTTTGCCTTTATTAAATTAATAATAACCGCCCTATGTTAATGTAGGGCGGTTATTATACTTTTAGATTATATTGTATTACTCATTGTACAAGTTTTATATTGTTTCATTGTAGCTAATTCTTCAACTATGCTCTGACCGACAGATTGAAAACCGGTGCAAGAGTATCCTTTTTCACTATACTTCTGCAAAAAATGTCTGCTCGTTTCAATGTCAATTTCCTCTCCCCCAAGCTGAAAACATATTTGATTAACATCAGAATTTTCGGCAAGAAAATTCTGCAAAGCTGTATCATCAGCTCCGCCAAGAGATAATCTTGTTGAATTGAGCCACTCACGTTTACTGCGAAAAGTAAGGTTGCTCATAGTTGCGTCAGCCAATAAGTCAATCGGAGATTTATATACAATAACTTTACTTTTATCATAACCTTTTAAGTAGAAGCTATTTTTTGTTGACCCCGATACACTAACAGAATTATCGTTAATGCTTACGCTATAAGAATAAACAGGTGATCCACCTCGATTATGACCAACAAAAGAAATATTCTCTGCATCTGAGCAAATATAATTCTTGTTAATCAGCGTAGTAACAATTTCGGGTGCTATACCGAGCTTCTCCGTTAAGTAAGTATAAGCTGCCTGATTTTCTTTTTCTGTTGGTAGCTGTAAAGGCAAGTCCGGCATATTGTGCAGTTCAGCATATCTGCACAAATCTTCGTTGTAGTCTTTTGTGCGTGGCAGAATTGTATCAACACGATAACCTTGATTTTTATACTTTTCGGAAATGACCTCACAGGCTTTTCGACCTGCGTGGTCATTATCTAATCGTAAGTTTATATGTCTGACTGTCGGGTGATTTTGCAAAAAAGTTTCTAATGCCCTGTCAGATACACCTGCAAGACTTAAGCGTGTAGCGTTAAGCCATTCTTGCGGATTACCTGTTTCGATATTGCACATTGTTGCGTGTGAAAGCAAATCAATAGGCGATTCAAATACATCTACCGTTATATTGTCCTTTCCCATAACAAAAAATGATATACTCTTATCTGAACCGGGAGAGTCTTTTCTGTACTGCACATCAGTTAAAGTGCCACGCACAGTAGCATATGCCGGCAGTTTATTTGTTCCGTAACCGACAAACACACAGTTGTGCATTACATCCTCGTATAAATACTTTTTGTGCATAAGCTCATTGACTATTTCAGGAGCTATGCAGCGAGTTTTCGTTAAATAAGCAAATACTCGTTTGTACTTACCTTGTACAGCTACCGGCATTTGCAAATCCTTTTTTAGCTCTTCCGGAGGAAGCTGCTCCGCTTTTTTATATTGCGGTACTGCTACTGAATTACTTTTGTTCACATTAAAAAGTGTCATCAGAGCTTCTTCGTATGACTTGTTTTCCACTCTCATCATAAATTCTATAACATCAGAACCACCAAATCCTCGGCTGTTCCAATACCAACCTCGTCCGTCAGCACGCACAATAAAGCTATCGTGTTCCTTGCAACGCATCATAGTGCCTGCTTTCGTAAAATGATAGCCATATGTTCTTTCCAAGTATTCGAGCGTGGACATCTGTTTTGCCTGCTCTTTTTCCTCCCTTGTGAAATTGTAATATTCCTGACCGTCACGGCTTTTTATAACCTTCATAATTAGTCCTCCTTGTTATTATTTCTGTCTGCTGCGGCAATTCTTTTACGCATTAAATGTAAATGAAAAGTCAGTGCTATGACAGGTAATGTGTTTATTAAAATAAGTGTGTTGTTTCCAACACATAAGCCGACAACCGTAATAATGGCAACAATAATTGCAGAAAAAAGCACCAACTTCTTAAATGAAATCGGTGCTTTATCTTTTCCTGGCATTTTGTTGTACGCAATAAATCTGAAATGCAGCTCTCGCCGATAATAATTAACTGCAATCAGATAATAAATGTAGAATACTGAAATTATAATTATACTCAAAACCAACTACCTCCAAAGCGGACAATTTGTCCACTAACAAAAAAACAGCCGCAGAAAAGCTCTGTGACTGTTGACATAAATTTTCGATTGTGATAATATAATAGTGTAAAGAAACGGCTTTAGCTGTTTCGCTTTTAAGACAAATTATTTTTTACATAATCGCCTTGTATTCGCAGTACAGGGCGGTTATTTCTTTATATTCTTAATGACTTCATTAAAAGCCACGAAAACAATTGCGAGAACAAATAAGTATGTAATCTCTGCCATTGGAATACACCCCCTTTCTCAAGGGAGCTGAAACAGCCGCCACCGTTCCTTTACTTGTACATTGTATCAGATTATAGACTTATTTGCAAGAATTTATATATTTATCTTAGATTTGCTTAGTGGACAATTTGTCCGGTTTTAACCCACAGCAAAGAAAATGAGCCACCTACACAGCGACATTTGTTTTCTCGGCGCTGAATGACTGCATTTCATTGTTTTTGTGTTTTACTTGACTTTTATAAAATTCTTTCAGTAGTATAATGTTAAATTACATCTATACTTTAAGTATAATCTAATTCTATTCTTTTTTCTGTTGGTATAAAAGTGGGTACTATCATATGTACTGCAAAAAAATGGACTACCCCTTGTTACAAAAAATAAATTTTTCCTACTTTTCCTCTTGACAAATGCAACCGTTTGTTTTACACTTGTAAGTGAAGATGCATATGCTAATTTATAGCATATATTTAGACCTTGTCGAAGTAGTGAGCGGCAAGGTCTTTTCCTTTTTCTCCTAAATTTATAGGTATATTTCAAAGGAATAACCTTGTAATGATTATCAGAAAAGCTGCCGTCACTTTTTTTAATTCTATACTTCCTTATGAGCTTCATTGAAATAAGCTCCTTTACAGTCTTAACTACAACTGTACGCTTAATTCCTAAAGCGTTGGCAATATCATTAAAGCTGTTCCAACAACGCTTATTAGATGGATTCGCAGCCTTGCAGAAGAATAAATACATTCTAAACTGAGCTGATGTAAGTTTATGCTTAAATATTTTACGGTCAACAAAGAAATAGTTTTTTCTTATAACCGGCAGGGTATATACATATGCGTCCAGCTTATGGTAATCGGCATAATAGCGTCTAATAGCTCGAATATAGCCGTATAAGGAAAGTTTGGCAATAGCCGATGAAACTGTTCGTGCAGAAGAAAAGCCGCAAATACGGGCAATTGTGGCTTGATTTACCTTGATATACTTCTGCCCTCTGTATATCGATTTAGAGCGTAGCGAATAGAGAGCTGCAAGAACTTTGATTTCTCCGGCAGAGAGCTTACCTCCAAAAATATCGTTAGGCATTTTAAAAAGATTTCTGTTCATTAATTCACCTCGTTTCATTAATACAATAGGCTTTTTTAGTTGTTCTATATCAGAGCAATTAAAAAAGCCTGTTGTTTTTTCAACAGACTTTTTGACTTACTTCGCATTAGGAAATTCAAAATGCAACTTTGCTGTTTTGGTATCATAACGCAGAACTGCACTGAAAGGTTTACCGGTCTTACTTTTGAATCCGCTTATAGTTTTTGTTCTGTGTTGCCTAAGCAACATAATAAGTTGAGTTGCAGTCAATTTTTTACCACAAATCAAGAATGGCAAAGAGAATTGACATCCATTTTTATACTGTGAGCAGTAGTAATTATTCTGCCCTTTTAATATGGCATTGCCACAAATAGGACACTTTTCTCTTTCAACATTAGATGAAGAAACATCATCTTTTTCGTTGAACGCATACCATATCGTCGCATATGGGTGTTCCTCGGTGAATCTGTCAATGTTATCAAAATCGGTTGTGTAATGATTAATGTTTTCCTTGGTTGTATAGCAAATTACCATAGAATTTATATCTCCTTATTCGATAATTAATTTTGCTGTATATTCTCTGCCTGTGCTGTTATTGGTTGCCGTAATAGTAACCGTTGTTCTTGATTTCGCTTTAATTTGTATTCTATTTGTTCCTCCGCCTATTATTTGAACTGCACTTGGGTTGCTAATATTGAATGAACAGTTATTTGCATTAACAAGAGTAAAGGTGATCACCTCATTAATATTACAATACTTTTCAGCCGGTGTTATGTATACACTGTCTTGAGTTTCCTTTTCTTTGACTACAACAGTGCAAGTTGCAGAATGATTACCGGCAGTTGCAGTTATATAAGCTGTACCCGCAGAATGGGAAACTACATAGCCGTTATTTACTGTAGCTACATTAGAATTTGACGTGCTCCAGCTGACTGACTTATTTGTTGCATTTGAGGGAGTTATATTAGCAGATAAGTTTATACTTTCACCCGCTGTTAAAGTTTTTGAAAGATAATTAAGTGATATACCACTTACCTCTATATCCTTGCTCTGATTGCTCGAGTAATTATATTCGGGCTTGCTTACTGTAACATAACTATGAGAACCTGAGTTGTTTCCACCGTTGTTATTCTGATTATCATTTGAGTTGTGATTGTTGTTGCTTTGATTATTATTATTTCTACTCTCGCTCTTGAAACGACTTTCTTCTTTTGTGTCGTTCTGATGGCTATTGCTTACGGTAGCAATGGCAGCAGTTGCAGGTTGAGTATTGTCGGCTGCAACAGTTGCAACGGACACTGTTGCCTGCGCAGGAATGGTTACACTTTGGATTGATACAGGTTGAGTTTGATTAGCTGTAGTAGTAACAACTTCTGTAATACTTGATGTTGTTTCTGCTGATGATTTATCCGTTGCTTTATTACAGGATTTGACACACAGTGCAACAACAATCAATACCACAACAGCTACAAAAGGAATTAACAGTAGCGGATTAAATTTAAAGTCTTTCCTCTTTTTCTTGTTCTTGATTTTTTTCGGCTTTCGAGTCGGTGTTTTCTTAGGTGCTTTTTCTACAGGCTTTGAAACTTCTTTGCTCTCATTATCAATGCCGGTCACAACATTATCCCCTGTTGATTCAAGTATCTGAGCGAGCTTAGCACTTGATATTGCACCTTTAATTACAGAAGCAGACGGGAATATTCTGCTCTCGTCTGCTTCTGCCAATACTACTATTTTGATGTAGTTGTATGTATTGCCTATCTGTTCGGTTATCTGCGGCAAAAGATTATTATAATCTACTGCTGTATCAATAATTATTGCATTAGGTGTATAGCGAGTTCCAATTTCTGTAACTAATGTTTGAGATACTGTATTAATTACACCTATGGTTTTAGTATTTTTCAGCTTATTAATAATATCTGTATATGCTTTGCCGTTGACCCTGTCGGCTACAATTAATACATTCATTGTATCATCACTCTTTCTTTTGGTCAGCCATTTTGGTTGAGAACAACTTGTACACAGCTGAATTTTTATTAATCTGATTATCAAATGGGATTATCTGCTTACCGTTCTTAATCAGACCTTTGCCGGGCTCATCAATATCAAGATAAGCCGCCTGTTTTTCTGATAATTTGAACATACTCTTAATCTTATCTAAGTCTGTTTCATTCTGAGCCAACATAATACAAAAATTGCTGTTTTGTAGCATTTTTGTTGCCTGTGGGCTTTCCATAACTTCTGACATATTTTGTGTGTAGCCTGACGCTACACCTCCATACTTACGAATTCTTTTATACACGTTTTCGAAGAAATCGCCTGTTCTAAACACACCGTTTGTATCTCGGAAGAACATAGAAAACTCGTCCGTAGTAAACCAAGTACGAATACCTCGTTTTCGGTTTTCAATAACCTTTTGCCAAATACTTTCAAGAATTACAAGAGAGCCAATGTCAGAGAGCTGTTTGCCCATTTCTTGTACATCATAGATAATAATTCTCTTGTTAAGGTCAACATTGGTATGGTGAGCAAATGTGCTGAAGTTACCTTTAACATACAGTTCAAGTTTAAGTGCCATATCCTTTGCTTCCTTTTCGGGCTGAGCAAGCAAAATGTTGTAGAAATCTACGAGCGTAGGCAAATATTTTTTGTCACCATCATTAGCCAAGAAATCTTGATACACTAAGTTTACACATCTGTCAAGTACAGTTTTTTCGTTTGCAGTAAGCCCAGAGCCTTTTACACATTCGCAAAATGTCATTATAAAGTCTGTCTTTAGAGCAACAGCAGATTGACCCTCGTCTGTATATGTTATATCAGTATCAAATAAGTTTATATGCGTATTTGTGTTTGGCGAAACAGTAATCACCTGTGCGTCAAAAGCATTATTCTTAGTCATTGCTGCCATATATTCCCTCTCAGGGTCAAGAAAAATAAATACATCATCAGGATACTTCAATGCTCCGTTCAGAAACTCCAACTTGCCTGCCATTGATTTACCTGCACCCGAAGTGCCGACGACAAAGCCGTTAGCGTTAAGTCCCTCACTTCTGTCTATAATAATCGGCATATGCGTAATCTGATTAATGCCGTAGCATATTCCCGACTGGATAATATTGTTTTGATAAGTAAAAGGAATGAGATTCGCTACCTCATCAGTAGTGAAGTAAAACGGTTGCCCCAGCAAAGTTTTATCATCGGACAAAGCCGGCTGAGCAAATGGCAATATACACTGCAAACCTTTTTCTTGAATTGTAGCGCCTGTCAGTACATCAAGTGTAACCTGATGTCTGCGAGCTGTTTGCTTAATATAATCTCTTAGGTCATTGAGTTCTTTAAGGCTGTTAGCTGCAACATAGATATACATAGCAAATTCAAACAAATCACAGTCTGTAGATGATAATTTTTCCTCAAGAGCTTCAAGCTCTTTTTTTCTCCTCTGCAAAGACCAGGGAATGAAACTACTACCACCACTTGCACCACTACGCTTATAATTTATCTCAAGTCGACGGTCAATTCTACCCTGTAGGTCATTCATCTGTTCCTTGAGAATATCAAGGCTCGTGTCCTTTTCAAGTCTTGAAAAATGCTTACTGACAATGATTTTAGAAGAATTGTCAAGCAAGTCCATAACAAACTCATCATCACAAGTTCTTGAAAACCTTTTTGCGAACATCACACAAGAATAATCTAAGCCGACTTCATTGTATTTGGAAGCAAACTTAAATGATGACGGTGCAAGATAATCTTTAAGATTTACATCTACATTGAAAAAAGATGTAGGGAGTAAAAACTGTTCAGGATTAGAAAAGTGGTAAATGCGATGAATAATTTCAAAACTTTTCTCAGGCGGGAGAAGTTCAGTCTTGATATTAATCTCAGCAAACTGAGCTGCAATTTCATTATAATGCTTAAAAAGTACATTGATACTATCCATTTTCACAACAGGCTTAAACGAAAGAGCACCATATATTTGCTGTTCACAAGAGCTGTTCTCGGCTTCTGCTATGATAGCTTTTTGCTTCTCAACAAAGCTATCATATATTTCTTGAGTACAAACACCATTGTATTGCGGAACTAAAGCATCTACATAATTATTAATGTCAATGTCTGTATTAACAATAAATTCTTGATATTTAACCTCAGACGGCAAACAGTTAAGAAGTTTTTGATACCTTTTGTATATGCCGTTACGCTCATTATCTTTAAACACCTTATAATCAATGTTTGGAATATAAAAAATCAGGGAATAGGTATCACCTATACGAAAAATGCCATTATCATAAATCTCGTCAAAAGGAATAGTATCCTGAGCGGTTTTCTTTACTTTTTTAGACTGTGATTTTTTTCTCTGCGGGTTTTCTTTTTCCTGTTCAACATATATTTTACTCGTCGTTTTCTTCATAGTATTTAGCTCCTTTGCTTTGGTAAGGTCTGTTAATCGGACCTTTCATACACACAATAAAATGTTTCACAAGGCTCATACCATTCACTCTGACTATACTTACAAGAGCAGTAGCAACTACCTCTAAGAACACAAGTGTCATAACTAATTCAGTGGGTAATTTTAGAACGAATAACAGTATAACAAGCGTAGCTGTTACTATCACACCGCCTATTGCTATTCCTATAATTTGCTTAACTGTCAAACCAAACATCTTTTCATTTGGTCTGACAGTCTGCTGTTTTGTCATTTGTACTTTTCTCATATTAACCTCCCACTACACTGATACTAAATCTGTCAAAACTTTCGGGGGCTTTCTAATAATATGACAACAAGCTATAAGAATTAAAGCTGTTGCAAAATTTTTACCGAACCGTAATAATACGCCCTGTGCAGTTGAAGTAGATGTAATGCTATCACTTATCCATATTGTGCCGACAGCATATACTACTGCTACAAAAAGCAAATAACAACAAGTAGATAAAAATGCTGCCATAAATTTTTTAAAATAGGTTCTTGTTTCTTCTCCGATTAAAGTAGAAAAGAATAATGGTGAAACCGTCACTAATGCTGTTAATTCAAATCCTCTCGCAATAAGTTTAATAACAACGCTAAGTATGCAGAATATAACAACACCTTCAAGTATTAGTTCAGGCAAACTTTGTGAAAATAAAGTAATAATATTAATAATAGAACCTATTCCTCCAAAAGCAGAGTTATCGACCACAGACAGATTGCTGCTTGCATTATATGCATCAAAAATAGTCTGACTGTCTGTAAATGTATTTATAACTTGAGCAGTTAAGCTATTAACTATAGCTAAAACATATATACAAATGTTAATTGATAAATCAATCCATACTTTTATGAGTAAAACTCTTGCGAATATTTTAAAAAGACCTTTTGTTTCCATTAGTTCAAACTGCAAAGCTGAACGGGAAACATTTATGCCAAACAATACCGCCGCTAACCCATAAGCAAAAGCCTTAATAATAGGACTTACCGTATTAGCTATATCTTTAATATTATCTGAAGTCCAGGAAACACCGAATAAATATGTTGTACCTGTAGAACCTGTACCGATTGTTTTAATCAGCACACCGAGTTCATTCCACAAAGTTGTAAATATCTCATATCCATTTTTTCCAAGAAGTGACACAACATCGGAAGCAGTAAATTTTGCTGATATATAAGATGAATAAATTTTAGTAGTTAATTGATAAAGTTCATTGTATTTATCTGTGATGTTACTAATCATATTTTGATATACTTCTGTTGTAACTGTTTTACCATTTACAACAGGAATATTACTACCTCCACCACAAATTTGAGCTACATCATATATCAAACTGCTTATTTCTGTATATAAATTATTCCATTCCGAGCCATAGTTCGCTGCTAATACTTGGTCACTGTTCGCACGAATAGTATTAAGTTGATTAACAATATTCTGGTCGGGATTGGTATTTACCAAATAACCATTGAACTTAGACGATAAATCATAAGCATTGTTATAACATCTTTTTCTGACTTCTGACCAGTCACTTTTATCTACAAACGAATGAAAATAGCTTGTATCAACTCTATCAAGAACAAGTCCCCAGGAAGTTGATACCGCAAAAGCCGAAACGGAAGATATTGATAATAATGTAATAACAATAAAAACAATGCCGATTATTTTACGGTTTGTTTTTTTATTAAGTTGTTTCAAAAAAACACCTCCATTGTGGGCTGACATAAATATACAGCCCACAATTTTTGTTTTGCGAATTATAAAAATATGTATCTTACCGCAACGCAAGCAGCACCGCAAACAGCACCTGTAATTACGGCAGTAAGACCTGAGTTAAATCCACGCTTATCCTCATTAGCCTGACCTTCAGCCATCGCCTTGAATCCAGGAATACAAGAGCAAGCAATAATAAGAATGCCTGCTGCCCAGAATATGATGTTGAGCAGGGCATCATAATTGCTTGTGTCAACACCTTCCGGAGCACTACTACCACCTCCTTCAGCAGCAAAAGCTGTAGCGTTAAGTGCAATTGTGTTAGCAGCAACAGCTACAGTCGCATATGCTTTGATAAGATTTTTCTTTACTTTCTTAACATTGATTTTCATTTTTGAAAACCCCTTTCTAAAAAATTAAGCGGACAAATTGTCCGCTTTTATAAAATAAAAAAGAGAGCATTAAAACTCTCCTTTATGACTTATTTATGTGATTTTGTGTACTAAAACTGTTGCTTGATTTTTTTAGTAACTCAAAACCTTTTTTACTAATGTCAACAGCAATAGAAACCCCGGCTGTAGCTGTTGCCGCTCCCGTCTTAGCAGCCGCATTTACCGTTGTTTTAGCAGCCTTAGTAGCTACTTCGGCATTCTTTTTTGTTGCTTGTGCTGCTTGTTTCGCTTTTTGTATTTTATCTGCCGCTTGCTGCATATTATCAGGTGTAACTTTTGTAATTTTGAGATTTGTCTTAATACCTTTTCTGTCCTGCTGGGCAAAATAGGTATTAAGTTTATCAGTCGGCTTTGCATTGCCGTTCTCATCTACGCTAATAAACTCATACTTTTTAAGCATATCAAACATTTTTTTCATAACGGGGTTATTATCAAAGGATTTGATATTGAGTGTATCTACATACCTAAATACATTTACATCATCTTTAGTTCCGGTAAATTCTACCACGGCTGTATTTTTAAAGTTTTCGTTGTACAATGTATTCTTGATGTTTTTTTCGAGCTGCTTTTTAAAATTCTCTGAATTGACCAGCTCTTTGCCTTTGTCGGTAAGAGTATAGATTACATCACTCTCGGCTTTCGACCACTCACGCTTGAGCAAGCCGTCTTTAACAGCGTTGTTGTATGTATCCATTACATTATTTAAGAGTTTTTCGTCATCCTTACACAGTTCAGATATAGCTTTTTCAGTGATTTTGTCTGTGTCAGCATAAGCAATATCAGTGAATTGCCCTGTTAGCTTAATATTGCTTGACAATTCATTTACATTATTGCTTTTCTGTTGCACGGATTGTTGTGCTGTTTCGGTTACAACATTATGATTTTTTCCGTTGTTGCCGTAAATCGTTTTATTAATAATGATTGATGTTGCTTGTTGCACTATGCCTTTAACAGTTTGTGTAGCAAACATTGTCTGAGCAGTATCTTCAACACTATTCATTTACTTGTTGCATCTCCTTTATTTTTTCAACTACAGGACTTATGTCAAACATAAAATCGTCCTCATAAGGCTCATCTGAAAAATCCTGCACAGGAGGCAACTCTCCGTTGTCAACACTTTCGCAGTATTCCTCATATTCTTCTTCTGACGGTTCTTCATTCGCAGGAAGTTCGATTTGAACATTATTGCGTTCAAATTCAGCTTCAAGCTCTGCTTGCTCCTGTTCATTTTGTATTTTGACTTCTTCTTCATATGCCTTTAGCTCTTCTTTAGATTGTGTATTATGCTTATCGTACATTTTATGATATTCAATTAATCGCTGCGTCCATATTGGCATATATACAACAGAAACATCTGTACAATTATGCACAAACTCTTTGTGTTTCGAGCCACACTCGACAAAGCGTGGGTGCGACGGAGTATCAAATTTTGGCAGGTAAAACGGGTCTTCGTATCCAACGAAAACGATACAGCAGCCGCCGTACTTACGGTTTTTACCCTTTGGTTTAATTGCCTTTTTGATTTCGTTAGGATAGAGCAGAGGTCTTTCAATATACGCTTCGGTATCTTGACCACCTCCGCCGTTTGACATACCACGATTAAAACTTCTGCTGTCACCACGAACGGTAATTTTATCGAGTTTAGCGGAAACATAGTCAAGTGTATCCTTATCCTTTGACCCCAAGAAAGTAAAAATATCACAGTTACCGATGATAGCTTCGTATGTTTTTTCGTAGATAGCCTTAAGCTGGGAAATACCTTGCAACACAATACATATTCTTATGTTGTAGCTGCGGACTACAGAGAGAATTTCATTAAACGAAGGTACTTCACCTATGTTTGCAAATTCGTCCATTTCACAGCTTACAAGCAGAGGCAAACAGCCATTGTACTTCGTATCGGCTATATACATAAGTCGCTCAAACAGCTGAGTATAGAAGATATTTGAAATTGCCTTGTATGTGTTTCTTGCTGCGGGTAAAACAAGGAATATTACAGTTTTTTCGACACCGACCATATCAAAGTCCATCTCATTAGTTGATGTGATTGCGTCCAAGTCGGTTGTAGCAAACAGTGTGAGTCTGTTAGATAATACTTCAAGAACCGAAGCCATTGTTTCCTGTGGAAGTCCCTGAAAGCCTGTCCAGCTTATTGTTCCAAAATCATTCGGGTACTTAACGGCGTGCTTATTCATACATCTTGCAAGCTCGCAGGACATATCAATCTGATTGTCAGCATACGCAACGCTGTTGACTAAACGAACCACTCTGCCGAACGATTTAATTTCCGTATCGTCCTTGAACAGATACAGCATAAGCATTGATAGAATTTTCTGTGCGTCACCGCTCCAAAAGTCCTCCTTTTCGCCCTCGCCTTTTGTATTTTTCATAAACAAGTCAGATAACGAAAAAACATCCTGCTCTGATTTAAGATATACAAAAGGATTGTAGGAATTGCTGTAATGTAAATCTTTAAGATTGAGGACTCTCACCTTATATCCGTTTGCTGTAAGCATTCTTGATAAATCTCTATACAGCTCACCTTTTGGGTCTGTTACTACATAGCTTCCAAGCATTTGCATAATGTGTGGCTTAATACCTCTGAAGGTCTTACCTGCACCGGAACCGCCTATCATTATTTCATTAAGATTAGCTGTTTTAGAGCCGTCAATCGGTACATAGAAATCTTTTGCAACAGGTATTGCATTTTCGGGATTTGAAAATTCTTCTATCAGTTCATCATCTGCCCATTTGGCAGAACCGTGTTCCATTCCCTTGAAATCATTTCTGTCTGCTGATAAAAACATTATCCATATTAATGCGGCAACTATAAGATAGACCCACCATAGCGAAAGATGTATCTTTAAAATTTGCTTAATTATCTCAATTCCAAACGGCAAAGAGAAATCAAATGAAAACATATTGCTGATAGCTGTCAGCAACTGAAAAGCCTTCATATCTTGAACAGTGATATGATTCGTATAAGCGTAATTAAGAACCGAATAAATACCTAATGACACCAGCAGAAAAAAGATAACAAACATAATGCTTAGCATAATAATCATAGGTTTTTTGCTTTTCTTACGATTACGCAAGATATTTTGACTTGGTTGTGACAATATGACCATCTCCTTAAACAACAAAAGAGGGAGCAATCAATACTCCCTCTTTAAAAATTTATCCTATGATTTTTGGTGCTGAAACTGTTGCCTGATTTATAACTGACATTACCTTATTGGCATCAGTAGCTTTAAATTTAATGAGATTGTCAGTTGCTGACTTTGCAAGCTGAAACTCTACACCGGCTTTTTTTAACCGCTTAATATTATCATCAGTTGCTCTTTTGTACATATACTCAGTGTTGTACTCATTGATGTATGCCTTATTAAGCAACTGATAAGAATTTTTGCTCTTTGGCACTACAATTGAGCGGTATTCACCGGTAGAAGATAAGTAAGCCGGCATACTGATTGTTAAATTACCATTGTCTGTATGCCTAAGTTTTACATTATGCACCACAAAAGAAGATACTACTAAATCCGCACGAGCAAGAAAGGTGTTTCCCTCACTATATTTAGAGCAATTTACAATTCTTACTTGCGGTGAATATTTCTTGTTGCTTGTAGCATTGTCAATATAAGTAAATTGACCTGTTTCGTACATATCAATCAGCTTATCATTAAGCGTCTGCCTGACCTTGCTGTTAAACGGATGTGCAACGTCAATGTATGTACCGTCTGTAGTTAGCTTTGCAGGCATTTTTACATACAGACCACCATATTTGCTTTCTTTGAGAGCAATGCTGTTAATAGTGATAGTATCATCAACAGTCACATTAGCAAGAGCAACCGTTCCTCTTCGTGGTTGCTGAAGAGGAGTTATTATAACTTGCGACAGCGTATTCGGTGGCTGAACGGTAAAGTTATCACTCATTATGTTCACCTCTTATGTCATTGGCATTGAATGTTTTACAGTTCTGATTAACCTTACGACTTCATCTTTGTTAGCTTCACTACATTTAACTATGTAGTGATCACCGGACTTGCGTGTATTGCTGATATATTCGTCACGCTTTGTTTGCAACAAGCGTTGATACTCTTCTTCGCTAAGTTTCAAGTAAACATCAGAAGGTTTATTGTAATTATTATCAACAAAATCGCATCTTCCGTCACCGTCAGTATCTCGGTTGCGGAGTTTTTCAATTGCTCCAACAGATTTACGAGCATTTTCAATCGGTATATCCTGATAAATTACTTTTTTGTTTGTCATATCAATTACCTCACATTTTCATTGTATTATTCTGATTATTTACAATTTTAATAATATTGTTTTTTTCTTCTGCCGGATACTTAATAATATAATTTCCATCATCAGACTTTGAAAACTCTTTGTATCCCTCGGAGGAAAGAACATCCTTTTGTTCTGCTGAAATTTTCATATATCTGTAACCGATTTCATCAGACAAATTGTCCGCACGAGAGCCAAGTTTATCACATTTCTGCGATAATCCTGTAAAACCTTTTTCAATGAGATGAAGCAAGCCTTTATCATTATCAAGGTGCTTTGGAGCTTCGGTTATATCTTTGCCAGCAAGCACTGCTACCACATTTGCGGCGGAATGTCTTACTCCGCCCAATTCTTTAGAAAGCAACTTAGTTCGTTCCGCACTTGTTTTGAATGTTTCCGAAGCTGAATGATAGAGTTTTGCACCTTCTTTTACAAGCAAATCAAATTTTGTTGCCTTCAAAGCTGTTTTGAAAGCATTACTACCTTTCAGTCTGAATGTCATAAGAAGTGATTTCAATGTGCTGCTGCATTTTTTTCCATATAATTTTAAATTTGAAACTTTATTTTTGCTCTCATTAATCATTGTTTCCTGAGCGTCTTTAATCTTTTCGTCTTGCAGGTTTTCAAGACTTTTATTCATAGCTTCAATTTGCTTTTCTAAAGCAATAATTTGAGTCTGAAGTTCTGCAACATATTTGCCAAACTTCTCTATGTCGTTACTGTCATTGTTCATACCCTCAGATTTAGCAATTCTGATAAGCTGACTTACAAACTCCGGTAACATTACCTCGTTTTTTACTATTGTATTCATATTTACCGACCTTTCATTATAATTTAATAGCATTATTGTTGAGTAACTGTTGCACTTTGACTTTGTCAGCAGCAGGATATTTGACGATAAATTTTCCTCCGTCATCCGAGGGTGCAAAATCTTTGTAACCCTCAGAAAAAAGAATGTCTTTTTGCTTTTCGTTGACCTTGGCATAGTGATACTCATCATCACTACTATCTACTATATCTTGTTTCTTATTTGCTTTATTGGACGAATTGTCCATTTCAAGAATAGCGTTAAGTTCTTTAAGTCGAGCAAGTTTCGTATTAAGCTCTTCTTCTTTGTCAAAAGTGGTATTGACAGCTTCTTTTGCTGAATCACAGTCGCTCTCAACCTTTGAAAGTTCATTTTTTGCTTTTTCAAGCTCACCGGGCAAGGACTTAAGTACATTATCAATTCTCGTCAAATTGCCGAAAATATCCTGACCTAATTCAACATCATAATGAGCAGAGCCATTAAGCGTTAAAATATATTTATTACTATGGTAAGAGTCAAATCTTAGGTCGAGAATAAAGCCTTTATATTCACCAATTCTGACTTTATCAGAGCCAATGCTTTTATCACAAGCAAGAAGCAGTTGTTGTCCTGCTTCTTTTTTGTCATTATAAGTAATGCCTTTAATTTTAAGTGCAAAATCGTCATTGATATGACTTTTTGCAAGCTCAATATCACTTTTGATTTTTTCAACATTATATTTTGCACTGCTGATTTTCTGCGGAAAAGTGCTTGCAATTTGGTCTTCAAGCTCATACTTTACAGATAAGAAATTAGCCTTTAATATTTTTAGCTTTGATACCTGAACATCCAAATCCATCTTCTCTTTAATCAAAGGATTGCCGCTTGCAAGTGCTTTAATCTCTGAGTACGAGAAAGCCGTTTCGTCAATATCCTCCGCTGACCTTACAGGAGATTTACTTGTCATTATCTGACTTATAAACTTTTGCTTGTTTTCAACAAGCTGATACAAATACGCATCAAAAGTATTTTCAGTTACATAGCTATAGATATGTACCAAAGAATTTTTATTGCCCTGTCTTATAATTCTGCCTTCACGCTGCTGTAAATCCGCAGGACGCCAAGGGCAATCAAGGTGATGTAAGGCTATAAGTTTATCCTGACAGTTAGTACCCGCTCCCATTTTACTGGTAGAGCCGATAATAACTCTTATTTTGCCACTTCTTACTTGACTGAAAATATCTTGCTTCTGCTGATTAGTCTTAGCATCGTGAATAAATGCAATTTCGTTTTCGGGAATACCTTTTGCTATGAGTTTTTCTTTTAAATCATCATATACATTAAATTTCCCCGCACCGTCGGGAGTAGATAAGTCACAGAAAACCATCTGTGCAAGTCTATCTTCTTTTGTTTTATCCCACAGAGAAAAAATATTATCCGCACAAGCGTTCAATTTACTTCCCTCAAAATCAGGCAGCATAGGATTGATAAGTCGTTGGTCAAGTGCAAGTTTTCTGCCGTCATTTGTAATTTTAAGCATATTATCCTTTGACGGGTCAACAGCACCACTACGAACAATTTCCGCTCTTTCTGCAAGTCCGGCGAGAATATCTTTTTGTTGCTCTGATGGTTTGGTAAGAACATTATGTCGTTCTACTTCAGGAACATCTAAATCTAAAACATCAGCGGTTTTAATGTCAGCAATTTCCCTAAATGTACTCATCAACTCCGGCAAATTAAAGAATTTAGCAAATCTTGTCTTTGCTCTGTACCCATTACCTTCGGGGTCGAGTTTGTCAAGATACTTTTTGTGGATTTTCTAAATTAAACGATTTGTCCGTAAAGAAGCCGCCCAAAATCTCGTGCTTGCAGATGTCCTGAAACACCGTATTCAAAGGCTTTTTGGCACTTTCGGACTGCTTTACATTTACGATGAATGTTGTCTTTCCAATTCGTTGTGAATAAGAATGTTTCTGTTCTTTCATATAGTCCGTTCCTCTCTTTCATAAGATTTGATTGTGGGGCATTCATATTAGAACGCCCATCAACCGCAGATTTTCAATATATCAACAAGTCATTAAGTCGTGAGTATAATGGAAAAGGTTATCTTTCCATACCACGCTTGTTCCTTCGAGCCTTGATACGCTCTTGTCTTTCTTTTTCCCTTGCTTCTTTTTCGGCTCGTTCCTGTGCTTCCTTAAAAGAAAAAAGTTGCTTCACTTTTTCGGTAAAAAGTTTAGCAACTTCGGGGAAATGCTCCAACGCTTGAAGAAAAGGTCTGCACTTTTCTTTCAGTTCGTTGTATTTAGTTTTCATTCTTTCGAGTGCGTTTGCACAGTCAAAATATTTCTGTCGGTAGTAGTTGGCACTTTGTTCTAATTTGCTGATTTCCGCACGACTGGTAATGCCCTCTTTAGCAAGGGCGGTAAGCTCAGAATAATCCTCTTTGGAGATTGCTATTTTACCTGTAATTGTTTTCTGTCCCATATGGTCAATCTCATTGTAGGTTTTTGAAACATTACGGGCAGGCTCATACTTTATCTGTTCACGCTGAATACGCTTCTGTAGCTGCTCCAAGCGTTCTTTGTCCTGCTTGATTTGATATTGCAGGGAAGTCAGATGTTCGGCGGTACTTCCGTATTCGCCACGCTGAAAACCTTTGAACCCTCGCTCCGTCATATAATTAAACAATTCATCTTGCAGTATGCTGTACGAAGCTCGGAACATCGGCTTTCCGTTCTTTCTGAGAAGCGGATTGCCTTTTTCATCGGTCAGCGGAATATCCGATTTCCATTTCTTTGAATGGCTGATTTGATGAACAACTTCCTTAACCGTTCCTCGCAGTTTTTCATCTTTGCAACGCTTGCTCCATAGGATTTCTTTCTCCACCACAGGCAGAACCATAGCGTGAAGATGATAGTGGTAAACCTCTTTTCCAAGTTCCTCGGTTGCCGCTACATTGATTTCATCAGCGTGCATAACAGCCGATATGACATTATCAGCACCGAATTTTTCCTCGATAAAATGAAACGCTTCTTCATAAAACTGCTTTGCATATTCGTAGCCGCCGTTACGCTCGAAGTACATCGTGTTGACATCAATCACAATCTCATTAAAGAGCGTTGCATCTTTTCTCAACCCACGAAGCGACACTAAACCATCAGTTTCCATCTGCTTTAACTGCTCCATATAGGTCGAGGCAAAAGGCTTTTTGAAATGCACATTATAGGGTATGCGTTCCTCAATCACATTCATATTTTCATAGGTTTCATTCTTGCGTTCGTTGTGCCTTTCTGCCTTGCTCACATCAGAAGCGGTGTACTTTTTAACCCTTGCACAACTCA
>ERZ825324.1741-NODE-1741-length-25094-cov-4.875434_pt1 | contig 25094 bp, 24 predicted proteins | sample MGYA00519859_ERZ825324 | MGnify/ENA primary metagenome ERZ825324 (study PRJEB31778, sample SAMEA3449198) | human gut metagenome | biome: human gut; feature: human-associated habitat; material: faeces | place: United Kingdom | collected 2010/2012 ... | reverse complement strand
CGTTATTCGTGTTATGAAAAAGGCTCCAGAAAAGAAAAATGGAGAAGATGGTCTGCCAATTCCTCCATATAAAATATATAACATAGGAAATAGTAGTCCAGAAAATTTATTAGATTTTGTGCAAATATTGCAGGAAGAACTAATAAGAGCAGGAGTATTGCCAAAAGATTATGATTTTGAGGTACATAAAGAATTAGTACCAATGCAACCAGGGGATGTACCAGTAACTTATGCAGATACCAAGCCTTTGGAAGAGGATTTTGGATTTAGACCTAATACACCATTAAGAGAAGGTTTAAGAAAATTTGCAGAGTGGTATAAAGAGTTTTATATGCAATAATGTTTTAAAGAGGAGTTGTCGAAAATGAAAATCGCGGTAGCAGGAACAGGTTATGTAGGATTATCAATAGCATGTTTGCTAGCACAAAAAAATGAAGTAATAGCATTAGATGTGGTAAAAGAAAAAGTAGAGATGATAAATGCAGGAAAATCACCAATCAGAGACAAAGAGATTGAAGACTTTCTAGCAAACAAAAAATTAGACTTAAAGTCAACATTAGACTACGAAGAAGCATTTCAAGGAGCAAAATTTATTATAATATCAACACCAACAAACTATGATGATGAAACAAAACACTTTGATACATCATCAGTTGAAGATATAATAGAAGAAGTAATATCAATGAACATAGATACAACAATGGTAATAAAATCAACAATACCAGTTGGCTATGTTGAATCAATAAAAAAGAAATATGGAATTGATAATATAATGTTTAGTCCGGAATTTTTAAGAGAAGGACGAGCTTTATATGACAATTTATATCCATCAAGAATTATAGTTGGAGAAAAGTCAGAAAGAGCAATTGAATTTGCAAATCTTTTACGAGACGGAGCATTAAAAGAAGAAATACCAATAAAATATATGGATTCAACAGAAGCGGAAGCTGTAAAATTATTTGCCAATACGTATTTGGCATTAAGAGTATCATATTTTAATGAGCTTGACACATATGCAGAAACGAAAGGATTAAATACCAAAGATATTATAGATGGAATTTGTTTAGACCCAAGAATAGGAACACATTACAATAATCCATCTTTTGGATATGGAGGATATTGCTTACCAAAAGATACAAAACAATTATTAGCCAATTTTAATAATGTACCTCAAAATTTAATTCGTGCAATTGTTAGTTCAAACGATACACGAAAAGATCATATAGCAGAGATGATTATTAAAAGAAAACCAAATGTTGTTGGAATTTATAGATTAACCATGAAGGCTGAATCAGATAATTTTAGATTTAGTGCAATTCAAGGTGTTATTCAAAGATTAAAAGAACATAATGTTCAAATTATAATATATGAGCCAACATTAAAAGATGAGGAGTTTAATGAGTGCAAAGTAATAAATGATTTTGAAGAATTTACACAAAAATCAGATATAATAGTTGCTAACAGATATGAAGATCAATTATTTAAAGTAAAAGATAAAGTTTATACAAGAGACTTATATAGTAGAGATTAAAAAAGAACCCCGCCTAGCATATTCAATTAAGGATATGCTAAGTGGGGTTTTTGTGTGCCTAAATTTGGCAATAATTTTTTAGGATTTCTCACTATTGACTTTTTTCAAAAGTTCCTCATACTTGAAATCCAATGCATTATAAGCAGAAGATAAATTGAGTCGCTCGGTTTGGACTTTGCGAAGCTCAGAGCTAATAGAAAGATTATCTTCTTGTAGCCTACGAATTTTTTCAAGATATTCAGACTTGTTTAATTCATGTAGTTGAGCTAACTCAGTAGTATCAGTAAGATATTGGTCTTGCAGTTCTTTTAACTTTCGAACATAGTGTTCTCTTTGAATATTAAAAAGAGTCAAAACGCCAATAACACAAATTATAGTTCCAACAATAGAAAGTGCTATAATTAATCCAGTATTAAAAGTAACGGTAACTTTATTTGTTGCATCGTTATGAGTGATTTCAGAATTAAGAGTAAGCACGGTTTGAATGATCACATTGGCAAGTTCTAGAATAAGCATTGTAAGAATAATTTTTTGTGTAGAGATACGTCCTAATAACTTTTTCATTTGTAAATTTCCTCCATTTTGATGTCAAAAATATAGTTAAAACTAAATGCAGGTTTTCTCCTACAATAGTACAGAGAAGATAAATAAAGCCGATAGGCTTAACATTTCTATTATACAACATTTTTTTATTATTTGCAAATTTTTAACAAAAATCACTTAATATATAGAATAATGTAAAAATTAACATATAAGCAGTAGAGAAATTTTAATAAAAAAGGTTGAAAAAAATATATAGTAATGATATGATAAAAAAGTAAGGCTAAATTCGACAAAATACGATGACTAATAAAAAAATTGAAATAGGGGGAAGTAAAGTGAATATTAATTATGCAGATGAAAACACAGTAAATAATATTCAGAAAGTTGCATTACAAGAAACAAAGAAAATAGCAATAGAAGAAGGATTAGTTTATAAAGTAATAAAAAGAATAGCAGATATAATAGGAGCAATAATAGGAATTATTATTACAATTCCATTGTCATTAATAGTTTTTATTGGAAATATAGTAACTAAAGATAATGGAAATATATTCTATACTCAAAATAGAATTGGAAAGAATGGCAAAAATTTTAAAATGTATAAATTCAGATCAATGGTAATTGGTGCAGATGAAATTTTACAAGAATATTTAGATTCAAATCCAGATGCAAAAGAAGAATATAGAATAAACAAAAAAATAAAAGATGACCCAAGAGTAACAAAAGTAGGAAAATTCATTAGAAAAACAAGTATTGATGAGTTTCCGCAATTTATAAATGTATTAAAAGGAGAAATGAGTTTAGTTGGTCCAAGACCATATTTGCCAAAAGAAATAAAAGATATGGGCGAGTATTATCAATATGTGATAAAATTAAGACCAGGGTTAACAGGATTGTGGCAAATTTCAGGAAGAAATGATGTAACCTTTCAACAAAGATTAGAACTAGACAAAGAATATTTAGAAAAACGCAGTATTTTTATGGATTTAAAAATATTAATTAAAACAATATTAAAAGTATTTAAAAAAGAAGGAGCAGTATAGTGGAAAATATAAAAGTTATTGTAGCAACACATAAGAAATATCAAATGCCTAAAGATGAAATGTACATACCAGTACAAGTTGGAGCAGAAGGAAAAGATGATTTAGGATATCAAAAGGATAATGAAGGTGAAAATATATCTTTAAAAAACCCATTTTATTGTGAATTAACAGGATTGTATTGGGCTTGGAAAAATCTAAATGCAGATTATGTTGGGTTATGCCATTATAGAAGATATTTTTCTTCTTGCAAAAGAATTCCAAAAGAAGAAAATGAAAAATTTAAAGTGATTTTAAATAAAAGTGAGGCAGAAGAAATTTTAAAAGAAACTGACATTATTTTGCCACAAAAAAGAAAATATTATATAGAAAATTTATATGATCATTATAAACATACTTCATATGTTGAGACATTAGATGAAACAAGAAAAATAATAGAGGAACAATGTCCGGAATATTTAACAGAATTTGATAAATTACATAAAAGAACATGGGCACATATGTTTAACATGTTTATAATGAAAAAAGAATATTTAGACCAATATTGTGATTGGATGTTTAAAATAATTTTTGAACTAGAAAAAAGAGTAGATCCAAAAAAATATGATAGTTTTCATGCTAGATATTTAGGAAGAATATCAGAGTTGCTTTTAGATGTGTGGATAAACACAAATAACTTAAATTATAAAGAGGTAAAAGTAATTGACATGCAAAATATTAATTGGTTTAAAAAAGGTTTGGCTTTTTTGAATGCAAAATTTACAGGAAAAAAATACGGAAAAAGTTTTTAAGAGGAGACTTATGGAAGATTTAATAAGTGTTGTTGTACCTATATACAATGTAGAAAATTACATAAAGAAATGTGTTGACTCAATATTAAGTCAAACATATAAAAATTTAGAAATAATTTTAGTTGATGATGGTTCACCAGATAATTGTCCTCAAATTTGTGATGAATATGCTCAAAAAGATAGTAGAATTAAAGTTATTCATAAAGAAAATGGTGGAGTAAGCTCAGCCAGAAATATAGGAATGGAAAATGCAAGAGGAAAATGGATTGCATTTATTGATGCTGATGATTGGATAGAAGAAAAGTATTTTGAAAAGATGCTAGATAGAGTCAAAACAAATGATGTTGATATTGTTTTGTGTGGATACAATAGAGTTATGACAAACTGTAATATAAAAATAAATTCTAATGGTGGAGACGAAAAAGTAAATGCAAAAGAATATTTAATAAAAGTACTTAATCCACAAACAGGTTATGGTTTTGTACATATGAAAATTATAAAAAAACAAGTCATTGGAGATACAATGTTTGATACTGATTTAAAGGTTGGAGAAGATGCTTTATTTAATATCGAGATATCAAAAAAAATAAATACTGCTATTTTGGTTAAAGAAGCATTATATAATTATAGGAACAATAGTGAATCAGTTGTAAAAAAATTTGATAAAAATTATGTAGATAAATATCTAAAATCAATGGTAAAAAACAGAAAATATATATTTGAAAATTATAATGATGAAGAAATAAAGCAAAATTATTATAATTTTGTTGCCTTTCATGTTATGCTAATTGCTGTTAATTATTGCTATCATCCTGAAAACAAAGAAAAAAATAAATTAAGTGTATTAAAAAAAGTTTGTAAACAGAAAGAATATAAAGAGGGGATAGAAAAAAGCAATTATAATAATTTATCAATGACAAGAAAAATTACATTGTATACATTAAAACATAAATTATTTGTTTTAACTGCAATAATTTGCAAAATTAGGCAAAATCAAAATAAATAAATAGTTAGGAGAGAGAAAATGAAGAAAAAGTTCAATAATGACATAATATTTTTGATAGGAATATTTTTATTACCATTTGAAAATTTTTTCTTTGCTCCATCATTTGGTTGGGCAACTGTAACACCAATTATTTTTGCAATATACATATTATTTAATTTAGATATAAGAAAAATGATTGAAAAAGCCAAAGATGAAAAAGAAAAAAAAATATTTTATATTTTTATTTTTTTAATTTTATTTAATCTAATAGCTTTTTGCATTGTTGGAATAAACATTAAAAATTTTATAAATGCTTGTATTTCTATAGGATTAGGATTTGTTAATCTTATAAGCATGTATATATATTATGATAAAAATAAGAGTATAAACAAAGTAGTAAAATTAGCAAGTATTAGTTATTCTATAACTCTTGCAATAGGAATTATAGAATTTATAGCTATAAAATTTGATATAAAAATCATATATGATTTCTTTAATGTAATGTTTAAAAGAAATTATTTAAAATATGATAGAATACAGTTCTTCTTTACAGAACCATCATTTATAGGGATGCATATATTTGGTATATTGTTGCCATTATATTTATTTTCAAAAGACAAAAAAGTTTTGACATTAATAATAGCGTATTCAATATTATCAGTAGTTTTCAAGAGTGGAGTAAGAATAATAATTGATATAGTTGTTATTTGTGCAATTTTTGGAGTATATTATATTATTTCAAAAAAGAAATATGCATTATTAATAGTTTTAACAATAGTTTTAGGAATATTTGGAAAAATTGGATATGATAATAATGATAGAATTAGAAAAATTGTTGATAAAGGAATTTATGCAGATGGGTCTTTAGCTTCAAGATATTTTAGAATACAATCAAGTGTATATGGATATATAAATGATTTTCCTCAAGTACTTTTAGGATATGGAATAGGAAATTCTTTAAAGCCGTTAAGAAGCGGATATAATCAGGCAGTAGAAAAATATGAAAGTACATATATGAGGGAAGTTAGAGAACTAGGAGATCCGGAATTTAACGATGATAGTGTAACATATTGTTTATATATAAGATTTATATCTGAATTTGGATTGATATTTTTTATAGGAGTATTGTGGTATTTAATAAAAATTACAAGAGAAAGTGATTTTAAATATAAATGGCCATATTTATTATCTGTTATGTATATATATTTACAATTTGAATCTTATGCATTTTATTCAATATGGATATATATTTTATGCATGTGTTATACCAAAAAGCTTCAAGATACTACAGAAAAGGGAGAATTAAATGAAAAATAAAAATATAGTAAATAATACAATAATGTTAATGATTTTCAATATAGCAAAAATAGTATTTCCATTTATAACTTTACCATATTTAACGAGAATTTTAACAACAGATTCTTATGGAATAGTTGCATATGTGAAAACAGTAATGTCTTACATGCAAATCTTTGTTGACTTTGGATTTGTTTTATCTGCTACAAAAGATATTGTAAAATGTAGAGAAAATAAAAATGAAATGGAAAGAGTAATTGGAGATACAATGGTTGCTAGAGTAATATTAGGTGGACTAGGATTTGTAGTAGTTCTAATATTATCTTTAGCATTACCAATATTAAGAACAAATATATTATATACAATGTTATCATATGTAGCAGTCTTTTTATCAATCTTTTTAATGGACTTCTTATTTAGAGGATTAGAAAGAATGCATGTTATAACAATTCGTTTTATTGTAATGAAGATAATTTCTACAATATTAACATTTGTTTTAATTAAAGGTGATCAAAATTTAATTCTTATTCCAATACTTGATATTGTATCAACATTAGTTGCAATTCTAATGGTATGGTATGAAATAGGAAAAATGCAATTAAAGCTTAAATTTTCAGGAATGAAAAAAGTTATTAGTACATTAAAAGATTCTTTTGTATATTTCTTATCTAATGTTGCGGCAACATCATTGAATGCTTTAAGTACAATAATTATAGGAATATATACAAGCCCAACAGAAGTTGCATATTGGAGTTTATGTATGCAAATAATAGGTTCTATTACAGCTTGTTATAATCCAATATCAGATGGAATATATCCAGAAATGATAAAAACAAAAAATACAGCAATAATAAAAAAAGTACTAAAAATATTTATGCCGATAGTATTGGCAGGTTGTATATTCTCATATTTCTTTGCAAATATAGGATTTATGATATTAGGAGGAGAAAAATATTCAAATGCTGTACCAGTATTTAGATTATTAATACCAACATTATTTTTTGGTTTTCCTGCTATTATATTTGGATGGCCAGCACTTGGGGCAATTGGGAAAGAAAAAGAGACAACAACTACTACAATAATAGCTATTTCTGTGTATATTATATTTGTTATTGGATTGATTGTAACAAAATCATTTACAATAACAAATATAGCAATAGGAAGATCAATTACAGAAATGGTATTATTTGGAACAAGGTATTTGTTTTATAGAAGATACAAATCATTATTTAATAAAAATACAAACTAATGGGGGATAAAATATGAAAGCAGCTGTTATTACATTGCACTCAGTTTGCAATTATGGAACACAATTACAAGCATATGCAACACAAGAAAAATTAAAACAATATTTTGATGAGGTAGAATTTATTGATTATAGAAGAGAAGATACTTATGGAATAGGGCTATTAAAAACATATACTAAAGGAAATATTCTTAAAGCACCAGCAATACTACCAACACTAATTTATTGGAGACATAATTTTGGAGGATTTAGAAAAAAATATTTAAATATAAATGAAAAGAAATACTTAAAATTAGAGGATTTTGAACAATTTGATGATTTTGCTGATATATATTTTTCAGGAAGTGATCAAGTTTGGAATACAGGATGGAATAATGGAATATTACCACCATTATATTTAAGCTTTGTGCCAGACAATAAGCCTAGATATTCATATTCATCAAGTTTTGGAAAATCAAAATTAGATGAAGAATATCTGGAAGAAACAAAAAAATACTTGGATAAATTTGAAAAAATAACAGTAAGAGAAGATTCTGGTGTAGATATTTTAAAAAATCAGCTTTCAATAGATAATGCATTTAGAATAGTTGATCCAACTCTAGCAATGCCTGCTGAGTTTTGGAGAAAACTAGAGCCAAAGAACAAAATTAAAGAAGACTATATTTTAATTTATAATTTAAATAGAAGTAAAGAATTTGATGATTATGCAGAAGAGTTAGCAAAGAGAACAGGATACAAATTATATAGATTTTGTACAAGATTGGATCAAGTCTTTAGAAATGGAAAGAGTTTAGTAATGCCTGAAATTTTTGAATTTATAACATTAGTTGATAATGCAAAAATTGTATTAACAGATTCATTCCATGCAACAGCATTTTCTATTAATTTAAATACAGAGCCAATTTGTATTTATCCACAAAGTTATTCTGGAAGATTATCTAGTTTCTTGAAATTAGTAGATTCAGAACAAAGACATGCAAAAGATTATCAGGATTTTGATGTTGTAAACAGACATGTGAATTTTGAAAAAGTAAATAAGATATTAGACCAAGAAAGAGAAAAAGTAGATCAATATTTACAAGAGATTGTAAAAGAAAATGAGGAGGAAAATAAAAATGAACGATAATCCACTAATTTCAATAATAGTTCCTGTATATAATGGAGAAATGTTTTTAAAAGAATGTGTAGATTCAATTTTAAACCAAACATATAAGAATATTGAATTACTTTTGGTTAATGATGGTTCAAAGGATAATTCAGCTCAAATAATAGATGAATACGCACAAAAAGATGAAAGAGTAGTGGCTATTCATCAAGAAAATTCAGGAGTATGTGCATCTAGAAATAATGGATTAAGGAATGCACATGGAGAGTATATTTGTTTAATAGATCAAGATGATTATGTTTTTCCTGATTATATTTCATATTTGTATACTCTAATAAAAGAAAATAATGCAGATATTTCGTTAACTCCTACAGCGAGAAAAATAAACAAAGACAATAAAAATAATATAGAAGAAGAAAAAGAAGATTATGTTGAAGTAATAACAGGGGAACAAGCTGCAAGAGAAATGTTATGCTATAATTTTATAATAGCACCATGGAATAAAATGATAAGTAGGAAATTGATCGAAAAAAATAATATTAGATTTGATGAACGATATTATGGAGGAGAAGGATATTTATTTTCAATAGATTGCTATACTAAAACAGATAGAGTAGCTCTAGGTCATAGAAAAGTTTACAATTACAGATGTGATAATCCTAATAGTGGAATGACAAAATTTAAAATGGAAATGGTTGAAAGTAGTATAAATTCACAGCAAACAATTAAAGAACATGCTTTGGATGCTTATCCTAAATTGAGTGCAGAATGTAAATATTCAAATTGGCATACTTATTGTGATTGTTATAACTTTTTTGTAGGATGCAATGTAATTGAGCAATATAAGGAAAAATATAAAGAAATAAAGAAAGTTTGCAAAAAAGATGCGTTATGTGCTTTAAAAGTAAATATTCCCAAAAAAGAAAAAATTAAAGCAATACTTTATTTTATTTCTCCATATTTAACTGCTAAATTTATAAATCATTTTAGAGTAAGAAGGTTTACAAAAGAACAATAGAAAATAAAAAGGAGTTTTTGTTGTGAATAAAATTGCAAGAAATTTTTTGAAAAAGAGCAAATATATTGCAAAATCTGCAATATCAGTTTTAAAATTTAAAAGGGTTGAACCAATAGTTCATCCTACTGATAATGAAAATATGTTAAATGGAAAAACAGCACTTATAACAGGTGGAAGTGGAGGCATTGGATTTGCAATTGCCAAATCTTTTGTAGAAAGTGGATGTCAAGTAATTATTTCTGGAACTAATAAGAAAAAATTACAAGATTGTTGTAACAAATTAGGAAATAATTCAAAATATGTTGTAATGAATTTATTAAATGTTAAAGAAATAAGAGAAGGAATAAAAAGTGCTGTTAAATTATTTGGAAAAATAGATATTTTAGTTAATTCAGCAGGAATACATTCAACAGCAATGATTAGTGATTTTCTTGATGTAACTGAGGAAGAATATGATTCAATTTTAGGAATTAATTTAAAAGGAACTTATTTTGTATGTCAAGAAATCAGTAATTATATGATAGAAAATAAGATAAAAGGACATATTCTAAATATATCTTCATCTGTGGCGTTAGAACCAGCTTGGTCACCATATAGATTATCTAAATGGGGCGTAAAGGGTTTTACAGCAGGTTTGGCTCAAAAACTAATTCAATATGGAATTGTTGTGAATGCTATCGCACCAGGTTCAACAGCTACTAGTATGTTAGCTGTAAAAGAGGGAGATAGTATCTATACAGATGATAATCCAGTTGGAAGATTTATAATGCCAGATGAAGTTGCAAGTTATGCAAAAATGATGGTTAGTGATTTAGGAAACATGGTAGTAGGTGATACATTATATATTTCTGGAGGAAGAGGAACTATAGATGTCAGATAAAAGAATTGCATATTTTGATTTATTAAATATAATTGCAATAATTTCTGTTATAGCAATGCATTGTAACGGAATAGTACATGGAAATCCTAATATCGGAGCATAGAATACTAGTCTTATGGTAGAAAGTGATGAATTTAAAAATATGCCTATATATCCTAATAAAGGATCTATAAAAATTATAAACAATATAATTGTTATAAAAATATCTGAAAAAACATTTGAATAATGGGGGATGTTGTAATGAAATATGATTATTTAGTAGTCGGTTCAGGCTTATTTGGAGCAATATTTGCAAATGAAGCGAAAAAAAGAGGAAAAAAATGTTTAGTAATAGACAAACGACCACATGTAGGTGGAAATATCTATACAGAAAATGTAGATGGAATAAATGTGCATAAATATGGTGCACATATATTCCATACAAGTAATAAAGAAGTATGGCAATACATAAATCAATTTGCAGAATTTAATAGATATACAAACTCACCAGTAGCAAGATACAAAGATGAATTATATAATATGCCATTTAATATGAATACATTTAACAAATTGTGGGGAGTAGTAACTCCAGAGCAAGCAAAAACAAAAATAGAAGATGAGAAAAAAGAAGCTGGAATTACAGAACCACAAAACCTAGAAGAACAAGCAATAAGTTTAGTTGGAAAAACAATTTATGAAAAATTGGTAAAAGGATATACAGAAAAACAATGGGGAAAGAGAGCAACAGAATTACCAAGTTTCATAATAAAGAGATTACCAGTAAGATTTATATATGATAATAACTATTTTAATGATGTATATCAAGGAATTCCAATTGGAGGATATACTCAAATAATAGAGAAAATGTTAGACGGAATAGAAGTAAAATTAAATTGTGATTTCTTTGACAATAGAGAAGAATTAGAAAATATTGCAGAAAAAATAATATTTACAGGTCCAATAGATAAATATTACAATTATCAATTTGGAGAACTTGAATATAGAAGTTTAAGATTTGAAACAGAAGAGCTAGAAGAAGAGAATTATCAAGGAAATGCAGTAGTAAACTATACAGAATATGAAGTACCATATACAAGAATAATTGAACATAAACATTTTGAGTATGGACCAAGCCTTGGAAAAGTTGCAGAAGGAGAAGCTGCAAAGAAAACAATAATAACAAGAGAATATCCAGATAAATGGGTGCAAGGAAAAGAACCATATTACACAATGAATGATGAGAAAAATACAAAATTGTATGCTAAATACAAAGAATTAGCAGATAGGGATAATAAAGTTATATTTGGAGGAAGATTAGGACAATATAAATATTTTGATATGGATAAAGTAATTGTAGAAGCACTTAATATATCAAGAAAAGAATTAGAATAGTCCAAAAGAAAAGAGGTAAAAAAATGGGAAAACATAGTGAAGAAAAGCCAAAAAAGAAGTCAAAAGCTTTAAAAGTATTTTTAATAATATTATTAATTATATTGATTATAGTAGTAATATTAGCAGGTATTGCTGCTGGATTTGTTGCAAGTAAATTAGGAAAAATAAATGTAGAAGAAATAGACAAAACAGCAATAGGTATAAGTGAAGAAACAAAAGAAGAATTGTCAGGATATAGAAATATAGCTTTATTAGGAATAGATAGTAGAGCTGATGATTATGGATTAGGAAATAGAAGTGACTGCATTATAATAGCAAGTATGGATCAAAAAACAAAGAATATAAAGCTTTTGTCAGTATACAGAGATACTTATATGCAAGTAGAAGAACATGGAAAACAAGTATTAGATAAAGTTACACATGCATATTCTTATGGTGGAGCCCAAAATACATTAAAATCTTTGAATACAAATTTAGATATGAATATATCAGAATATGTAACAGTAAACTTTGATGCAGTTATAGCAGCAGTTGATGCAATGGATGGAGTAACAATTGACATAGACAGTTCAGAATTAAAATATATAAATGATTATATAGATGCAACTTCAAAAACCTCTGGTATAAAATCATCAAATATAACAAAAACAGGAAAACAAAAATTAGATGGTGTGCAAGCAGTAGCATATTCAAGAATCAGATATACAGCTGGTGGAGATTACAAGAGAACTGAAAGAATGAGAACTGTAATTGAAGCGATGTTATCTAAAGCAAAAACATTAAGTGTAGGACAATTAAACAAATTAGTTGATACAATTTTACCAAGAGTAAGTACAAATATATCTGCTACAGAAATATTAGGACTAATTCCAAGTATTGCATCATTTAATATAACAGATAGTTTAGGCTGGCCATATGAAACAAAGGGAATTACATTAGACAGATGGTATGGTGTTCCAGTAACACTTGAAAGTAATGTTGAACAATTACATAAAGAAGTGTTTGGACAAGCTGATTATACAGTAAATGATACAATTAAAAGTATAAGTAATCAAATAGTAAAAAAGACAAATTATAAATAATTTTTTTAAAACTATTGCACAATAAAAATTATAATGTTATAATCAAATTGTTAGAAGAAAAAGGAGGAGATTTTGATATGAAAAAAACACTAATAATATCAATTTTAATATCTATAATTTTAATGCTTGGAGGTTCAGTTGTAAATGCTACAACATCAGCAACACTAGCAGACGACTTATATGCAAAAGGAGAAAAATACGGAATGACTACTGCTGATAAAGTAAAAATCGAAAGATACTTATCAGAAAATCCAGTAACAGACGAACAAGCAAATCAAATAATGTCAAAAGCTGATGAAGCAGTAGCTGTTATGGAAAAAGCTGGAGTTACAAGATATAATAAACTAACAAATGCACAAGCATCAGAATTAAAAACAATTGCCAAAGAAGCAGCTGATGTAATAGGTGCAAAATTAGTATTCAAATCTGGTTCAGTAGAGATTTACGATGCTAACGGAAAACTAATTGAAACAGTTGCACAAAATAATGGCAAATTAGCATATACAGGAAATAATAGTGTTAACGTTGTTTTAACAGTATCTGTAATAGCAATGATTGCCCTTGCTATCACTGTTGGAGGAAAAAAAATTGCAAACGCAAAATAAATTAATGCAATCAGTAAAAGCAACTATTAGTAGTATAATAGTTGCTTTATTAATTACTGGACTCTTATTATTTGGGGTAAAGCTATTTTTAGGGCGAGAAATAGAAACGATTTTTACATTAGCAAATAAAGTATCAATTTCAACAAACTCCAATAAAAATACAGAGCAACCAACAATAGTAAAAAAAGAAGAAAAATACACATTAAAAAATTATCCTGAATATGGCACACAATATGCCATGATTGAAATAGATAAAATAGATGTAAATCTACCAGTATATTTCGGAGATACACTAGATGTATTAAAAAAAGGAGTTGGACATTCTACTGGAAGTTATTTTCCGGGAGAAGGTGGTTCAATTGTTTATATGGGGCATAATTCCAAAAAAGTATTTAGAAGATTTTCAGAATTACAGATAGGCGATGAAATTAAAATTACTACATCATATGGCGAATATACATACAAAATTTATGACATGGAATTAATAAATGAGACAGATGTAGATAAATTGCCAATTCAAAGAGACAAGGAAATATTGATGATATATACTTGTTATCCATTCAACAATATCGGATATGCAACACAAAGATATGTTGTATATGCAGAACTTGAAAAATAGGAAAGGAAAGTCAAAATGAAAGTATTAACAAATCTTCTAAAATTCATACTTATAGTGGTGCTTGCTGTGTGTAGCATAGCAATAGGGATAATTCAAATAGTAACACAAACAGTTTTAAATAAAAATTATATAATTCAAAAAATGGAAGAAACTAATTTTTATAGTGAAACATATAAATTAGTTCAATCAAATTTTGAAAAATACATTGAACAATCAGGCTTTGAAGAAAATATATTAGAAAATATATGCACAGAAGAAAAAGTAAAACAAGATATAAATTTAATGATTTCAAATATATATGAAGGTGCAAATAAAACCATTGATATAACAGAAATATCAGACAATTTGAATGCTAATATAGATAAACTTAATATTAGAGATAGTAAAAACCAAAAAGCAATTGAACAATTTGTTGAACATATATGTCAAGAGTATACAGATACATTAGTTCATACAAAATATGAAAATGATATAAATAAATTTTATAAAGAAATTGTTATAAAAAAAGATAAAATTGAAAAAATAGTAATAATAGCAATGGTAATAGATGTAATTGTTATTTTGATTGTAAATAATAAAAATATCGAAAAAGATTTTCAAAGTATTGGAATTGCGATATTTTCAAGTTCAGCTTTTGAACTTATAGCTTGTCAGATAATCAATTTAAGAGTTAGCATTAAAGGAATAAAGATTTTTAATGATGCATTTTCAGATATGATTGTGGCAATTATTCAAAATGTAATTTCAAAAGTGTTTTCATTTGGAATTGCAACACTGATGATAGCGATTATATTGATTATTATAAATGCAATAATAATATTTTTTAGTATACGTAAAGATGAAAGGAAAAGAGAATGGAAGAACTAGATTTAAAAGAATTATTTCAAATATTTTGGGAAAAGAAAGTACAAATAGCTCTAATAGTTGCAATTTTTGCAATTATAGGAGTAATTTATAGTGTAGGTTTTGTAAAGCCTAAATATAAAGCAAAGACAAGTTTGATATTAGCAACAAACTCTTCATCACAAACAAATGCAGGTTCTATTACAACAACAGATGTTACATTAAATTCTAAGTTGGTTTCAACATATATTAAACTTGTAAAAAGTGACAAAGTTGTAAGAAATGTAATTTCAAATTTAGCTTTAGATATGGATGAGGAGGAATTGAAAAATAGTGTTAGTGTAACAACTACAAATGACACAGAATTTATTGAGATTTCGGTAGAAAATGCTGATCCGGTTTTAGCAACTAAAATTGCAAACGAAGTGTCAAAAGTTCTTATAGAAAATGTTAAAGAATTTTATAAAGCAGAGAATGTTCATGTTGTAGATTTGGCAGAAATTCCACAAGCACCATATAATGTAAATCATGTTAAAGATGCTGTTATATTTGCATTTATCGGAATAGTTGTTGCGGTATTATATGTTTTAGTTTTAAATATGTTAGATACATCAGTAAAATCAGAAGACGATATTGAAAAGATTACAGGGCTTAGAGTGTTGGTTTCTTTACCATTATACGAAACTAATACACCAAGAAACAAAAGAGGAGGAAGAAGATAATGAAAAGAGAATTGATAGCACACGAAGATCCAAAATCTCATGTATCTGAACTTTTTAGAACATTGAGAACTAATATACAATTTATGAATTCAAGTAGACATTTAAAGTCTTTATTAGTAACATCAACATTACCAGGAGAAGGAAAGACATGGGTGTCTTCTAATTTAGCAATTGCTTTTGCTCAAACAGATAAAAGAGTTGTTTTAATTGATGCAGATATGAGAAAATGTTGCTTACATGACATTTTTAATGTAAAAGCATGTCCGGGATTATCTAATTATTTAGCAGGAATGGGAGCAGAAAATCCTCAAAGTGATGATATAAGTGCTTATTTAAGAGAAACAGAAATACCAAATTTGTATTTATTGCCATCTGGAAATGTGCCACCAAATCCATCTGAGTTATTGTCAAGTCCTCAAATGTCACATCTTTTACACAAACTAAAAGGAATGTTTGATTTAATTGTTATAGATGCAACTCCATCAAAATTAGTAACAGATGCAGTCGTATTGTCAAGAATAGTAGATTCAACAATTGTAGTTGTTGGACATAATATGACTAAAAAAGATGATTTAACAAAAGTTGTTAAAGATATTAAGAATGTTGGTGGAAATATAGCAGGAGTTGTTTATAATCAAAAACCATCTACAAATAAAAAGAGCAATGAAACTTATTATTATGCTTCAGTACCTTCTACAAAAAGAAAAGAAATAGAGTATCAAAAACAAAAAGAAGCACAAGTAAATAGAACTACAGATATGTTAAATAGAGATAGAAATCCAGAAGAATTTCAGAAAAAGGCTTTGGAAGAGCAGGAACAAGCTAATCAGATACGTGACGAAGAAGGAAAAACTCCAGAAGAAAGAGCTACAGAAATGTTAAAACGTTTTAATGATTATTTGATGCAAGAAAAAGAAAAAGTAGATAACAGAAATAATGAGAGCTATGATAACAATAATGACAGGAGTTAATAATTAGATATGATAGATTTTCATTCACATATTTTACCAGGAATTGATGATGGAGCAACTAGTGGCGAAGATACAATAAAAATGATTGAAGAGGCTAAATCTGCTGGGTTTACAGCAATAATTTCTACATCACATTATATCGAAGGATATTATGAATGTGATGTAGAAACAAGAAAAAAATTACTAGATGGTGTACAAAATAATAGCACTATAAATTTATATTTGGGTAGTGAAATTTATGCTTCTACTGAAATGATAAATTTTATAGCAAATCAAAAAGCATCTACGATAAATAATTCACATTACATATTATTTGAATTTCCTCTAAATACTAAGCCTTTATATGCTAAAGAATTAGTATATGAGTTAATAGCAAATGGGTATAAACCTATAATTGCACATCCGGAAAGATATAGCTATGTAAAAGAGAATATTGGCTTTATTCAAGAGTTAGTAGAAATGGGGGCATTGCTTCAATCTAATTACGGAAGTATTGATGGAATGTATGGTTTTGAAGCTAAGAAAACTGTAAAAAAATTGTTAAAGTCAGGACTAGTAACATTCATGGGATCTGACGTTCATAGACCGAATCAAATTTATCCTAAAATTTCTAAAATTTTGAAAAAAATTGCAAAAATAATTCCGGAGCAAGAATTGATAGAAATTACAACATTAAATGCACAAAAAGTATTGAATGATGAAGAAATTTAATAAAAGGCAGGAGCACATCTCCTGCCTTTATGTATGCTTAAACTAAAAACATATATAAAACCAAGAAAAATACTTCTGCCATATTGTGCTTTGAAAAGCACAAACTAAATATTATTAGAAACTAACTATAGTAAAAACTACTTATTAGCCATATTGTTTTCAACTTGTTGAATCATTTTTCTAACCATATTTCCACCGATTTTACCAGCATCTTTTGCTGATATATCTCCGTTGTATCCGTCTTTTAAAGTTACACCAACTTCTGAAGCAACTTCATATTTAAATTTATCTAAAGCGCTCATAGCTTCTGGAACTAATTTTTTGTTACTGTTGTTTGAGTTTGCCATGTTATTCACCTCCTGCTATATATAACATTTTGTAGAAAAAACTATTGCTTTTTCTAACATTATGATGTACAATTTTCGAGTAAAATAAACAGGAAATTTTTTGAAAATTGTCAAAAAAATCTCCGACCCCAAATTGACAAGGAGGAAAAAATGTATAAGTTAGTAGCGATAGATTTAGATGGAACGATGTTAAATCAATATGGAGTTGTAACACAACCTACGAAAGAAGCAATACTAAGAGCACAAGAAAAAGGAATTGAAGTAATGATTGCATCAGGTAGGCCAATAGACTCAGTAAAAACAATTGCTAAAGATATTAAAAGTGAAAAATATTTTGTTTCTGGCAATGGAGCAATAATATATGATATACAAAATAATGAAATTATTTATGAAAATACTTTGTCAAAAGCAAAAGCATTAGAGATTATTAAAATTTGTGAAGAAAATAGTATTTATTATAATGTATATACAGAAAAGGAAATTATTGCTAAAAATTTGCAATATAATGTGCTATATTATCATAAGGAAAATTTGACAAAAGCAGAAGAAGATAAAACACATATAAATATTGTTGATAGTATATACGATTATGTAGCAAATATAGATGGAAAAATTTTGAAAATAATGATATGTGATGGACATCAAACAATTTTTAATGCAATAATGAGAAAGTTGAAAGAAGTAGATGACGTAGAAGTTCTTGAAGTAGCTCATATGTCTAGAAAAATTATAAGACAGGGAACAGAAAAAATTCCAATTGAATACTTTTATACTGAGATTTCTGCGAAAAATGTAGATAAATGGACAGCTTTGGAAGTTCTTAAAGAAAAAATGCAAATAAGCACAGAAGAGATTGTAACTATTGGAGATAATATAAATGATAAAAAAATGATTGAAAATGCAGGCATGGGAATTGCAATGGGACAAAGTACTCCAAGTGTAAAAGAAGTGGCAAAATATGTAACTGGCTCTAATAATGAAGATGGGGTTGCAAAGGCTCTAGACATGATAACTAAAGCCTAATGAAATAAAGGGTTACAAGAAATATTACAAAAATATTACAAAAATATTACAAGAATATTAATTTTGTGTTACAAGCTAAAAACTATGTTGATTTTAATCTAAAAAAGAGGTAAAATATAAAAAGATAGCATATAAATGCAAATATAATAAGGAGGAATAAAAAATGGCATCAAATCCAATGCAAAGAAAATCAAGAAATTCGTTTTTAATAGGAGTAGTAATAACACTGATAATTGCTACAGTACCAATATTTTTCTTATTTAGACAATTACAGTCTAAAACAGACGAATTAAATACAGAGCTAAATGCAAAACAGAATGTTTATGTATTAAATCAGGATGTAAAATCAGGACAAATTTTAACAGAGGATATGTTTTCAACTAAAAGGATACATAAAGACTCAATACCAAGTAATGCAACATCAGTAGCATCAGTAATAGATTCATGGTTCTTACAAACAAAAGAAGGAGAAGAAATTCATACTGATAAAGAAGGATTATATTTACAAAGAGATGAAAGCACAGCAGATACTATAGTTGAAATTTGGCAAAATGATGGTTCAAACTATGACACAAAATTAAAAGATAGTGATGGAAACAGAATTGAAAAAGGTGAGAAATTCACATGTATTGATGGAACAATAGAAAAATATATATCATCAAACAGTAGCAGAGAAGTACAAGATGATTATGGAGCTTATTACATAAGCAAAACAGATACACAAACAAGAGTATTCCAAGAGGATGCTACAGAAAAATTCTATATTTTTGAGATAGATAATTCAACAATGAATACATCAACAAAAAGAGTGAAAAAATATATTGATATTAACAATGTTCCAGTTTTAGCTAAAGTTTCAATGAATAAAAATACAGTTATTACACCAAATCTTATTGTACAATCAGATGAAAATATAACAGATGATGTAAGACAAGAAGATTACAATATGATAGTATTACCAGCAGATTTGATGACAGATGATTATGTAGATATAAGATTAATGACACCAACAGGACAAAACTTTATAGTTATTTCTAAAGCTAAAGTTACAATTCCAACAAACAATGATGGAACATACATAACAGATACAGTAAGAATGAACTTAAGCGAAGACGAAATATTAACAATATCAAGTGCAATAGTTGAAGCTTCAGGATTATCTGGTTCAAAACTATATGCAACAAAATATGTAGAAGCAGGAATGCAAAATGCAGCAACACCAACATATATACCAAATGCAGCTGTAACAGCACAAATATCTGCTGACCCTAATATAGTATCAGCTGCAATGGAAACATTAAGAGCTAGATATACAGATACAGCTAAAGCTATAAGAAATAATTATTTACAATCACTAATAGATAGTAGTGATGATTATGAAAATAAAGTTAAATCAAAACAAGATGAAAATACAGCAAATCAAATTACAGCAAGACAAAAATATTTGGAATCATTAAATCAATAAAAATAATTACAGATAAGGGCAGAAAATGCCCTTACTGTAGATTTTACGAAAAACAAAGAAAGGAAGATCCAGACATATGATAAAAATAGGTTTTATAGGTGCGTATGATAAAACAGATATTATATTGAATATAGCAAAAGTTCTTACACTTACAGGAACAGGAAAAAACGTACTTGTAATTGATAATACAATAACTCAAAAATGCAAATACATAGTTCCAGTCATAAATCCTACAAAAACATATGTAACAACATATGAAAATATAGATGTTGCAGTCGGATTTTCAAGTTTGGAAAATTTAAAGCAGTATTTAGGCTTAGAAGAAAATGAACAATTAAATTATGATTATATAATTATAGATACAGACAGTTTTGAAGGGGTTGCAAAGTTTGAACTTCAAGGAGCAGATAAAGATTATTTTGTAACTGGTTTTGATGCATATTCTGTAAAAAAAGGAATCGAAATATTAAGCCAATTAGGAGTACCAACACATATGACAAGAATTTTCTTCTCAAAAGATATGTTAAGAGAAGAAGAAGAATATTTTGATTATTTAGCATTAGGAATAAAAGCTATATGGAATGATGAAAAATTATACTTTTTATTAGAAAATGGCGATTTGCCAGCAATAATCGAAAACCAAAGACTTTCAAAATTAAAATTAAGGAACATGAGCAATACATATAGAGAAAATATAGCATTTTTAGTAAATGACATAGACAAAGATATAGGAGAAAAGAAAATTAAAAGCATAATTAAAGAACTATAGAAGGAGTTAGAAGATGTCAATTATAACATTTTGGAATGATGATAGAGAACAATCTGGAAAAACTTTGACTTCTGTTGCGGTGGCAACAAGGATGGCAATTGATCGTAACTTTAAAGTATTACTTATGTCGACGAGCTTTAGGGATTCTACAATGAAAAATTGTTTCTTCGGAGATGAAGTTCAAAGAAATTTAAAAATTTTTGGAGGAAAAAGCAACAATATAGCTGTTGAAAATGGAATAGAAGGTTTATCAAAATTAGTTACTAGTAAAAAAATAACTCCAGAAGTCATAACAGACTATACGAAAGTTGTATTTAAAGGAAGACTTGAAGTATTATGTGGATATGTTGGAGCTGGAGATAAGACAGTAGATGAAAACTATTCAGAATACGAAAGACTAGAGGAATCTTACATAGACCTTATAAGAAATGCTAATTTATATTATGATATGGTTGTAGTAGACTTAGATAAAAACTTAAAAAAAGAAGTAAAAGACGAAATAAAGAGAATATCAAATTTAAATATATTTGTATTTTCTCAAAGATTAGCAAGTGTAAATAGATACATCAAATTAAAAGAGGAAAATGAAGAATATTATGAGCCAAAATTTTTACCTGTTATTGGCAAATATGATAATAGGTCAAATACATACAATATAAAAAATATTACTAAGTATTTAGGAGAAAAAAAAGAGATCAATGCAATACCATATAATATATTGTATTTTGAAGCAGCAGAAGAAAATAAGGTTGCAGATTTGTTTTTAAGATTAAAGAAAAATTTAATAAAAGAAGATAGATTAGATGATAATTACTTGTTTATGCAGGCTGTTGAAGATCTCGTAAACAAAATTTTAAGAAAATTGCAAGAGTTGCAAAAGAAGATGAGGTGAAAAAATGTCAATAACTAATATTTTATTATCAATAGTTGTTTTGATAGGAGCAGGAGCAGCAGTAGCCTACTTTATAAAGAAAAATAAAAATGCTGAGGTTGAAACAGAGATTGAAAAAGATGATAAGACATATACACTTGACCAAATGAAAAACTATGTTAAGAAAAGATTAGACGAAATAACAAAAATAAACTTATATGATATAGGTCTTTCAGAAGAAGAGTTAAAACGTAGAAAAAACAAAAAATATGCATTAAAAAAGGCTTTAAAAGGCTGTACATATGGAGATGTTAATGATAAGAGATATGTAAAAGAGCTTATTGCAGACTTGTTGGCAAAAGAATATGGTGTAGATGAAACAAACATATCAAGTGCAATACCTTTTGATATACCATCATTATTAACATCACAAGACAAGTTTGACATTTTAATATATGCTTATAAAAAAGAATTTGGATATGAAGCATTAACTCAATTAATAAAGAGATATAATCTTGCTACATTAAAGTATATAGAAGGAGAAACAAAACCTTGTTATGTAATAACAGGTGAAGAAATAGATGAAATCTTTGAAAAAGAGAAGATAGTATTATCATTCCAAGACAAACTTGAAGTAGTAGTACAAAGAATATATCAACATTACAAAGGATATAGTTCAATAGATGAAATAAGAGATATGAACATAGATGGTGTATCTGGTGGTGTATCTGGTTTACCAGAAAGTTTCTTAAGCCAAGTAGCACAGACAGATGGAGACTATTTAGACCAAGTTGCTGAACACAAAGTACCACGTGCTTGTGATAGTATTTGGATATTCTTCCAAGGTAAATCAATTCGTTTAGCATTCTTATCATTTGGAACTGAATCAGAATTAAAGAGAGTATGTCAAAATATTTACAAATATAATAACCCAGGACAGTTGTCAGATACAAATGGTTATAAAATCAACGAAATGAAAGATGGTTCTCGTGTCGTTGTAGTAAGACCATCAATGTCAGAAACATGGGCATTCTTCGTAAGAAAGTTCGACGTAAAAAGAGCAACAGTTGAACAATGGACAGGAAATATGCCAGGAAATGAAAAAGTAATAGAATTATTGAAATACTTAGTAAAAGGAGCAAGAATCACTTCAATCACTGGTGAGCAGGGTTGTGGTAAAACAACATTGTTGATGGGTATGATTGAAAACATATATGAAACCATGAACTTGCGTATCACAGAAACTGCATTCGAGTTGCACTTAAGAAAAGTTTATCCAACAAGAAACATCTTATCAATGCGTGAAACAGATACAATCGCTGGTCAAGAGTGTTTGGACGTACAGAAAAAAACTGATGGTTCTGTAAACATCATAGGTGAGGTTGCAACAGACCCCGTAGCATCTTGGATGATTCAATCTGCACAGGTTGCATCTAAATTTACATTGTTTACTCACCACGCTAAAACATTCCCAGACTTAGTAACAGCTCTACGTAACTCAATGTTAAGAGCTGGAGTATTCAAAAATGAAAAAACAGCAGAAGAGCAGGTAGTACAAGTATTAAACTTTGATATACATTTACAGAAAGACTTTAGAGGAAGAAGATACATAGAAAGAGTTACAGAATGTATTCCAATTGTTGACCAACAAACATACGATAAAGACTATAAGAGCGAGAAGACAATGGATGGAAAAGTTCAAAAATTCTTTGAAAATGCAACAACATATTTTTCAAAAGTAACAGAACAAAACTTATATAGATATCAAAATATTCTTGAATATGTAGACGGTGAATATCAAATCACAAACAAGATAACAGACAAGAACCTTCAAGAAATGAGAGCAAATATGGATGATTCAGACTTAGAAAATTTTGATGCATTTGTTGAAAAATATTGGGGAGATCAAATTAGAAAAGAAAAAAAGGCTAAGGCCGTTAAGTAATAATTTAGGAGGTGTTTTTAGAGCATGAGCATCCAAATGCTAAAATATGTAATTTATGGAATTGTAGGATTAATTGCTGCTGTAGGAATTGCATATTTTGTATTAATGAAAAAGATGGGAAAATCTGAATATAGACAGATGAAAAAATTGCAAGAGGGTACAAAAGCAGATTCATTCTCATTAGATATATTATTTCAAAAACTTTATATAGCTTACATAAGAACACCTTTACTTAAACGATATTTGTTTAAGTTAAGAAGAAGACTTGAAATTATAAACATAGATGACGAATATAACACAAGAAAAGATGCGGCAGTAATATTATCAAAAGCATTACTAATATTCACAGCTATCGCAATATTAACAATAATAATAACACATGATAACTGGTTATTAATGTCAATATTATTAATTTTTGAGTTGTTCATTGTAGATACAATGGTTGATGGCATGGTAGATAAAATCGATAACAACTTGCTTAGAGAGCAAATAGATTTCTTTGCAGAGATACGACATGCATATCACGAATACAACATGGTTGAAGAAGCGATATATCAAGTATCACTTGATGATGAAAAAATTGGTTATGCCGGCGAATTATTGTCTATTGAAATTGTAAAAAAAGCACGCAATACCGAAACATATACCGACAGTGACGTGCAACAGTTGACAGTTAAAGCACGTCCTAAGGCACCTACAACCGTTCAAGGTGTAAATGCTACGGAAATAGGCGGCAAAGGCAAACTCACAGGTATGAATGGCATGCAGTACAAACTCAAGAGAACAGATGAATGGAGTAGTACGCAGTTGGTTGATACAGTTGAGGTTGATGCAGGCGAATACAATGTCCGCAAAGCTGCAACAGATACAGACTTTGCAAGTGAGAAGACAACAATTACAGTTGAAACGTTTATAGCTGAAAAGGAAATGACGCCTGAAATCGCAATTGATTATACAACAGAGGAACTTATAAACTTTGTTGAGGATGGAACATATACAATTAATGGTTTAGATGTTACATTAACAGATAACAAGTTATCATTAGCTAATTATATAACAAATGAACAGATAACGCTTTCGATAGTAAAGAAGGGTAATAATGTGACAACGGTTGCGAGTGAAGCACAGACTCTAATAGTTAAGGCACGTCCTGCAGCACCGACAAAATCGGAAATCATAGTAACACAACCGAGTGTGATTGGCGGCAAAGGTACTATTGCAGGTATCGCAGACACTATGGAATATAGTACGAATAATGGTATTAATTGGACTACGGGCGATGGAGATGATATAGGTGATATTGAGCCTGGAACCA
>ERZ825324.1737-NODE-1737-length-25162-cov-3.052177_pt1 | contig 25162 bp, 25 predicted proteins | sample MGYA00519859_ERZ825324 | MGnify/ENA primary metagenome ERZ825324 (study PRJEB31778, sample SAMEA3449198) | human gut metagenome | biome: human gut; feature: human-associated habitat; material: faeces | place: United Kingdom | collected 2010/2012 ... | reverse complement strand
CGGTGTTCCGCAGTTGCCCATAGGCGCGATGCGGTCGAAAGGTGTCAGTGAACTACGGCTCACCGTCACCTTTTGACGGCATAACCGCCGCCAACAATGCAGACCGCTCAGCCTCTTGCCGCTTTCATTATGTTGTAATAAGCCATTTCGAGAGTATATAATTTTGTAGTTCCATAAATTATCGCTATTTTTGCATCGTTTTAATACACTATTAAAATATAGCAAAAACAATGCAAGATATTCAACTCAACATAATCGGACAGAGGATTCAGCTCGTCAAGCGTTCCGCAGACGAGTTGAGTGGTCTTAATATGGGAGAGAAACTCTCGTATGACTTTTATGACGGCACATTCAGAGATGCCCGTCTATTGTTCGTAAAGCCAAAAGGTGCCAACCCTACGCCTCGCAAATGTGCAATCATTTCCGAACGGCTGACACAGTTGTTCGGAATGCCTGTTGTCTTTATCCTTGCTCCGGCAATGACGTATGAGCGTCAACGTCTTATGGAGAAGGATGTCTATTTTGTGATGTCTGAAAAATATGCTAATCTTCCGATGTTGGTGGCTATGGAGAAGGTATCGTCAAGGAAGATTCCCTCTCAGCTTACACCTGTGGCACAATACCTGCTTCTGTATCATCTTCAGGTAGAGAGCATCGCGGGCAAATCGACTAAAGCCATTGCATCACTGATGCCGTATTCATACGAGAGTGTATCTTTTGGCCTTACTTGCCTGTCAGATTTGGGATTATGCGTTAAGACTGCACTGGATTCCAGAAGCAAAACTGTCAGTTTCAAGCACAGTGGAAAAGAATTATGGGAGGCGGCTGGAAAGTATGTTGTCAATCCTGTTGACCGACGAATTTACTGTGATGCCTTGAACACTGAAAGGAAGTTTCCGGTCTGCGGTATTAACGCACTGGCTCATTATACCGCTCTTAACCCTGATGCGGAGCAATGGGTTATGATGACAGGCAAAGATTTCAAAGAGATGGATACTGACGGCTCGGTGGTAAACCCCAATGAGTTCGACGGCAATATAATAATTGAGATATGGAAATATCCGCCTGTATGTCGCAAAGGCGAAACTGAAATATATGTGGATAGACTGTCGCTGGCGTTATCGCTGAACCATGACGAGGATCCGAGAGTAGAGGAAGAAGTAGAACAACTGATTAAGCAAGTGAAATGGTCGGATTAGACAAATTCAAAGAGGCGTTTGCCGAATTTTCGGAAAATTATGTAATTATAGGCGGCACCGCCTGCGATATAGCCATGACCGGCACTGTAGTCAGGCCCCGTGCCACTCACGACATCGACATGATTGTTATCGTAGAGAACATGACTCCCGAATTTGGTCAAAGATTCTGGGATTTTATCAAAGAAGCCGGTTATCGTCCGGAACGACGCAAGTCAGAAGCCGGGGAGCCGACAAAATACGAACTGTATCGTTTTGTCGAAGGCAAGCCTGATTATCCTGAGATGATAGAACTTCTTTCACGACATCCCGATGTGCTTGGGGAACCTCTTGGCTTGGTTATAGAACCGCTGCCGATAGACGGAGATATATCGAGCCTTAGTGCAATCATAATGGATGATGACTTCTATCATTTCACAATAGCCAACAGTGCGCTCACAGATGGAATCAGACACGCATCTCCGATAGCCTTGATTGCGCTTAAAGCCAAAGCGTATCTGAACCTCCTTTCGGACAAAGCGCGGGGACTGCACGTGAATACACGCAATATCAAGAAACATCGCTCTGACGTAATGAAAAGCATGGTCATAGTGGAAGATGGCAATGTTTCTGCGCCTTCGTCCGTTGTGCAATGTGTAAGGGAGTTTGTTGCAGCAATCAGAAGCGATTATGATAATCTCGCTCCGGCGTTGGCTAAAGCTCTCGATGCAGAGCCTGTGCTTGTCGGGCAACTGCTCGAACAGTTGGAAATTCTATTTGTGGAGGAATAATGAAGATATAATACGCATCAGACCTGCATCTTGAATTTGCCGAGAATGCAAGTTATCTCAAACATAATCCGCTCAAAGTAGTGGGTGATATTCTTATCCTTGCCGGGGATATAGGATATTTAGGAGATCAGAACTACAGCCAACATCCTTTTTGGGACTGGGCATCCGAGAATTACAGACAGGTCATAGTTGCGATGGGCAACCATGAGTTCTACAAATATTTTGATATTACGACACTGGACAATGGATACATACATCAAATACGCCATAATGTCGCTGCGTACTATAACAGTGTCATTTCCATAGGAGACACCGACATCATAGTGTCGACTCTCTGGTCGGAAATTCCCCGGGAAGAAGCTGTTTTCACAGAGCGAGTAATATCCGATTTCCGACGTATAATGTATGGGGCGGATTTATTGACATTCGCGGATTTCAACAGAGAGCACAGGAAGTGTCTTGATTTTGTAAAATCAGCAGTAACCGCCAGCAAAGCCGGACATAAGATTGTGGTGAGCCACCATGTCCCCTCATTCAGAATGCAGTGCCCGAAGTTCAAGGACAGTAAGGCGAATGGAGCGTTCATTGTCGAATTGGAAGACTTTATAAAAGACAGTGATATAGAATATTGGATATATGGTCATTCCCATTATAATGTGGATATTAGGATTGGGAACACTCTCTGTATTTCCAATCAGCTCGGGTATGTTTTCAATAATGAGCACTTGACCTTCCGAAACGACGCTTTCATCGAAGTGTAAATGCCGAAACCGTTTATGAAATAATAAGCGTGATAGTTCCAAATCGCGTGTTTTTACACCACATTTGGAACCATTAGGGCGATATAATCAACTGTATTTACAGTTGAGTCCTCTTTCTACCCTCATTTCTACCCTCATTTCCACCCTCGTTTTACCCTCATCTGAGTCAAAGGCATATTTTACCGACATTTTTACCGACATACTACCGACATTTTACCGACATCAACTTTCGCTTTTCTCAGCTTGTCTTATGTTGGATGCTTTAGCACCATTTTTAGCACCGTTTTAGCACCATTTTTAATTTTTATCCAAAGGGCATAGGCTGGAAATCTGATCTCTCAATTAGGGGCAGACACATACTTATAGTCCCGACTCGTGACGAATTGGGACTATCGAATTCTGAAATGCAGGCTGGAAGGAAAGAAATATCAGTCCTCGCTATTCTCCGATAAATGCTCCAGGGTTGATTCTATCTGCTCGATAGATGGCAGAGAACTCTTTATCTCTTTGGGAATAAGTTTGGACAGCTCATATTGAGATATTCCAAGAGGAAGGTTATATGCCTCTAATGAATATTGAGCCTCGATGTTGTCTTTGTCCTTGCAAATCAACAATCCGATAGTAGGATTATCGTATTCCGTCTTTAGCTGATGATTGACTGCCGTAACATACAGCCCCAACTGTCCGAGGTGGGAAGCCTCGAATGAGCCCGTTTTTAATTCCACGCAGCAATACGCGTGTATGCGGGTGTTGTAAAACAGAAGGTCGATGAATATTTCTTTTTCTCCTACTTGCAGTCGATACTGTCGCCCCATATAGGCGAATCCGGTGCCTAACTCTACAAGGAATTTCGTCACGTTGGCGACAAGAGCGTCTTCCAGTTCCCGCTCGTTATAGTCCTCCGTCATCGCCAGAAAGTTGAACACGTATGGATCTTTAGTTGTCTGTTGTGTGAGATCACTTTGTGGGGCCGGAAGCGTTTTGCTGAAATTGGTGATGGCTTTCGCCTGACGCTCGTACAGGTCGGTGCCGAGGAAATTCAGTAGTACATCGCGTCCCCAGCTGTTTTCTATAACCTTGCGGACAAAGAAAAGAGCCTTTTTTGCATCCCCTTTACATTTGTCTATTATACGCTGTTGATGGAACCATGGAATTGAGCATATCTCTTTAAGCAAATCGTCTACACCCTGTAGATGATTTTGCTTCTCGAAATCGTCTACGCCCTGTAGACGATTCTCAAATAGTTGGGAATAAAGCTGATAGAAATAGTACGTGTATTTGAGGTTGGTCTCTGAAAAACCTTTTTCTCCGGGCATCTCAGACCTCAAATCATGACTAAGCGTTTTGTAGAATCCAGTGCCATAAGTGTTGGCATACTGTTTGTCGGCGATGTCGCGTCCCAGACTCCAATAGTATTCCAACAGTGTGCGGTTGGCATCTACGGAGGCTTTAAGACGGGCGGAAAGGTACCGTTGCTTGAGTTCTTTAACCCAGCTACGGTACTCTTTATTCTGAGAGAGTGTCAAATCCTGTGTCATAATACAAAATTGCGCATTATTCTTCGAATATCAGTAACCACCAACTATTTAATCAAGTAGATCAACAAGTTCTTTCTTCATATCCTCGTCGATGTCGCGGTAGCGGGCGAAGGCTTTGCTGCCTTCTTTATGACCGCTAAGGGAGCCGACGAGGTTAGGGTCTTTGACTTTCTTGTAGAGATTGCCGATGAAGGTGCGTCGGGCCAGGTGGCTGCTTGCGATTTCGTTGAGGGGGCGTTTCTCTTCCGCACCAGTCGTCGGATTGAGGACAGTCACCATACGGTCCACTCCACATACGGTGAAAAACTTCTTGATAGCCACGTTGTATTTCTGCGAACTGATGAACGGGAACAATTTCCCTTTCAAGTCATCACGCCCGGCATATTTCTCCACCAGAGCCTTAGCTCGTGCGTTGAGGGGAACACGGACGACCTGCGGACGTTCTCCTTTGGTCTTCTGCGGCATATATTCTATGGCACCGTTGATGATGCTTGCCGGGGTCATAGCCATAAGGTCGGACACACGACAACCGATTAGGCACTGAAAGATGAAGATGTCTCGCTGAGCCTCCAACGATGGATTTGCCGAAAGGTCATAGTCGGCAATCTTGTCGCGCTCTTCAAGAGTAATATAGTAAGGAGTACCATAGACCTCCGTAGTCTTACCGTTGTACTTGGCAAAAGGGTCATTTGTAGTCAATTCTTGATCCCTGCACCAGCGATAGAAAGCACGCATCAAGCCAAACAGACCGATGATTGTGTTATCACCTTTCGGATGAGGCTTTGGTTTCTTTCGACTTGAATGAGTATCTGCCGGAATTGAATTATATATTTCTGGGTATTTCTCATATATCTCATGCTCCGAACGCAAGAACTTCTCAAACTTGTTTATATCCTCTACAGTGAATTCCTCAAGTTTGATTTTGTAGCGTTTATTGCCGTTGGCTCTAACGTATAATTCGTATCGCATGAGAGCCCGCTTAAGCACGCGGAGATGCTTGATCCTCCACTGCGAGATGTTCTTCTTCTCGATATAATCTTCGAAAATCTCAAAGAAATTCGGATCCCGGGGCTTGCTTGCTCTTTTCTTTCTTTCTGGTTTGGGGTGCAGAAAAAGGTCGAGTTGCTCAGCGATGTATTCTTTTGTGAGAATATCGGCCGATGTATTTTCACAGAGCTTAATCAGAAATCGCTCAATGTCGATAACCTTGTCTTCGATCGCTCTAATTTCGGCTTTGGCATCAGCGGCCTTTGGCATCGAAAACGAGCCTTTGTTGAATCGTGTCGGCTCTATCCATAATCCTGTTTTCAGACGAGCCACGAGGCTGCGGGATACGGAAAGGCGAAGAAGCAGCTCCGCTTTTCCGGAAGGGTTTGTTCCTTTTGTGATATACCTGGTGATTGTTGCCATAGGGAGAGTAAATTATGTTTAATGCAAAATTAGTCATAAACTTTTGAATCACCAAATTTCCGTGTCAACCGATGTCAACGCCGTGTCAACCAAAGGTGAATTAAGGTGAATCAGGTTCAAGTCTAACTATAATTTGAACTGGTTTAATTCGGTTTATTATAATTGAATAACAGTGTTTTAAGCAATTTTGTTCATTGTTGACACGATAAGTCCTAATTTAATTCAATAAAATATTAATGCTCCTGTTCTGGGCACCCATAAATCCCGTAACTCATTGAAACAGTTGATGAAGATTCGTAAAGGCATGTATGTATGCTAAACAGACTCGGAGGTATTGTTTGTTTTTTTATCATCAAGCTAAGTACATGACAAAAATTTGAAGACATTGAATTTCGGATTGTAGAGCGGTCTGAAAAGTACGTTTGAGATTTCTTCCAAGCCATACTTTACCAGCGATTTGGCCCTCTTGCCATGTTTTAATATTCTGATAGCTTTTACATTCATATCCTTATGTTCTCCAACAAGATACGCCCATACCAATGCCATACAGACCATCGCCGTAAGTCGCGCGATACGGTCGATGTTGCGCAGGTGTGTGTCCTCGATGTTGAATCCGGAGGACTTCATGGCGCGAAAGCATGTCTCAATCTGCCAGCGTTGTTTGTAGGTTGTCACGGCAGCTTCAGGACAGTTGTAGCAAATCAGGATTTGCAACTCAGGCACTCCATCAGAGTTTTTCAGCATGGCACCTGCAATATAGACATATTCCCTTTTGAGAAGGAAGAGCTTGTCGTAGACACGCTCCTGCCCGAGCTTGAGCCCGTGAAACAGATGCCAAGCCCTGACATCCTCGGAGGATTTGGGATTACGCAACCAAAAATTCTGCTTGATACGCAGGTAGTATCTGATGCGTCTGTTGTTGAGATACTCGACCCATTGCTTGCCGACAAATTCTCGGTCGGCAACGAGGGAATCGATACACTTGGCGCCGAACAGCCTTATAAATCTATCAATCAGCCGTGTCCGCTCTTCCCAGTTGGAATTGCCGCGTTTATCGAGCATTGTAAAGAGCAATGGAAATGCGACACCTTTGTGTGTCACTCCAAGCATGAGGATATTGATGTTGACCTCACCGAATTTCCAGTTGGTGCGGTCAAGGCTCAGAACCAGTCCTGTCTTGACTGGCAGAAGCGCAAATATCACTTTGGCGATAATGTCGAGGTTGAGAGCATATCCGGCAAGAAATCTCTGCAGGCGGCGCAGGTTGGAATCTCGTTCAACACTCGTAGGCATCGCCGACGCTATCTTGTGCAGGCTGACGGTCTGCACAACACAAAGGGCGTGAAGAACAAACGCAAGCAATTTAATGCGAGCAAGATTCATTACCGAGCCAAGATGCTCTTGCATAATCGGGACGATTTTATTAACTTTGTCGTTGTCCCTGTGAGTTGTCGTAACTTTTATGGAAAAAGCGGTCAAACTTTTCTTTAAAGTTACTGATTTCCAGGGACTTTTTCAAGAGACAACTAATTAAAATTCAATAATATAACTGACAAAATTCTTTTTTTGTCATCTACTAAAATCATCAAGGAGCTGCAATGTTCTTTATGTGCTGCAATGTTATGGAGAATGACAGGGATCAGTTATAGACATTATGACAATAAAACCATGATATTGGTAAATGAATCCAAGATAATGTTTGAGCGGATTACGATGAAACAGCTAATTTTGTGCTTCAGGAAATTCACGATTAACGATATCACTATGAAACAAATAATAATCGCGCTGATTTTTTCAGCGATAACAACCACCAACATCATGGCACAACAGATTATCGAAAATCGCTCCCGTAGCGCAGTGAAGAAAGAAATAATTCAGACTGCCGGACGCGATGCGCTCGGCGAATTCGCGCCGGAATTCGCCCATCTAAACGACGATATCCTTTTCGGCGAGGTATGGAGCCGCAATGATCTTCTGTCGCTGCGCGACCGCAGCCTCGTGACGATTACCTCGCTTATCTCGCAGGGCATCACCGACAGTTCGCTTACCTATCATCTCCAGGAGGCTAAAAAGAATGGCATCACCCGCACGGAGATCTCCGAAATCATCACCCATATCGCTTTCTACGCCGGTTGGCCGAAAGCATGGGGCGCTTTTAGGCAGGCCAAAGAGGTGTGGGCTGATGAGACCGCGGCGTCGTCAGCTAAAGATAAATTCCAGCAGGAGATGATATTCCCCATCGGCGAGCCCAATACGGCCTATGCCCGTTATTTCATCGGCAACAGTTATCTCGCTCAGATTTCCACGGAGCAGATACCGTTTGCCAACGTCACTTTCGAGCCCCGCTGCCGCAACAACTGGCATATCCATAAGGCAGAGAAAGGCGGAGGCCGGATGCTCGTAGGCGTGGCCGGACGCGGATGGTATCAGGAGGAGGGCAAGCCGGCCGTAGAGATACTCCCCGGCACGGTCATCAACATCCCCGCCAACGTCAAGCACTGGCATGGTGCGGCCAAAGACTCGTGGTTCGCCCACCTGGCGTTTGCGGTTCCCGGCGAACAGACCGAAAACGTCTGGCTCGAACCGGTCACTGACGACCAGTACGACCTGCTGCCATAAACATGACGCCCTTATACAGTCACATTCAGGGGTCTTAGTCAGTTGGCTGAGACCCCGTTTTTTTTCGTCAGGTAGATCATGTCGGTGAGCCTTACGCCTTCCTCAATGATCGGGGCCGGATAGTTGTCGGTGAAGAATCCCGCGATACGGTGAGAGAACCGGTAGCCGCATGACTCGTAGAAGCGCAACGTGGATGGTGTCTCACCCGTGCCGAGCTGTATTGTCTTCCCGTGATGAAGACTTTCGATATGTGAGAGCATCTGCCGCCCGATGCCACGGCGCCGGAATTCCGGAGCAACTGCGAGATTCTTTACTTCGACCGTGTCGGGAGCCTCTTCGGTGACCATGCACACCGCTACGGCTTTATCGCCTATATTTCCGGCATAGAGCGTACCACGGCCGATATAGCGCGCGATCATCTTTTCCGACTCATCTCCGATGATAAGCAGATCCATGTAGAGGTGTTTCAGCTTGTCGTCTACGCGGTGTATGTTCAGCTGTTCCATAGTCTCCGGCAGATATATCTGCAAAAATACGCATATTATCCCTACCGTGCAAAGGGCTCAGCGCGAAGTCAGGATCTTCATGGCGTTTGCCATCGGTTTCGTGCTTTTGGCCAATTATCAGGTGACGTCCGACAGCTATTTCGTGCTTCCGCCCGGCGTGCCTCATGAATATGGAGCGGATTCCGAAGATCCATGGACTATTTATTGGGTGCACTACCGTGGAACGATGGCCGGCACACTGTTGCCTTCAACTCATGGGCCGGTAGAAGTGCGCCCGGGGCAGTCGAGCCGTATAGCCGACCGTATCGGGTTGTTTGAGGAGATTATGGCTACTCTGGAGCGTGGATACACTAATGAATCCCTGATATATGCATGTGCCACATTGTCGTATTTTCTTTCGACTCTACGACATATCGACAGCTACCGAGCGGCGCGTGCAGGCTGCAAAAATGGGGTCTATACCCAGGATTCGGGCAAGGTGGATGCAGTAATACGTTATATGTCGGAAAACCTCGAACGTCCTCTGAAGCTTGCCGATATGGCTGAATACGTAGGGCTTACATCGTCGTATCTGAGCCATCTCTTTACTTCACGCACCGGTCAGTCGCCGATGACGCATCTCAGACAGCTGCGCATAAGCCATGCCTGTCATCTACTTGACTTCACAGATCTGCATATCAATCAGATATGTCATAAGGTAGGGATCACCGATCAGTATTATTTCAGCAGAATTTTCACTTCGACAATGGGTGTGGCGCCTACGGAGTACCGTCGTCGGCCCAAAGGATAGTGTCAGGCGTTGTTCTTTTCAGATACGGAGAGGGTTCCCCGGCTGATTCTGATCGTTTGGGCCGAACATTAGCCGGGGCAGCGTCGTTCTAAATAAAGAAACAAATAACCATTGTTATGAAAAAGACCGGAATATTCTATGGATCCACTACAGGTGCTACTCTTGAAGTAGCCGAAATGATAGCAAAATGTCTGGGCATCAAAGAAAGCGATATCCACAATGTAGCCACCACGGCTCCATCGGCAGTAGCGCCATACGAGGTGTTGATTCTCGGCACGAGCACCTGGGGCGACGGTGAGATGCAGGATAATATGGACGATTTCTCGCGTGGGCTCGAAGTGCTTGATCTCATCGGCAAGGATATCGCTTTATTCGGATGCGGCGACGAAACCATGAACGATACTTTCTGTAATGCGGTAGGTGAGTTGTACTCACGTCTGAAAGATACGGGAGCACGCTTCATAGGCCAGGGATTCACCACGGAAGGATATGCTTTCGATCATTCCAAGGCTGTTGTCGACGGGCAATCAGTAGGGCTGCTTCTTGATAATGTCAATCATCCCGACACGGTTCAAAGTCGTATCGAGGCATGGTGCAAGACCGTAGAAGCGGAAGAATAGTCAGATTTTGACGACATTCATCCGGCAGTGACGGCAGTCAAATTCCAGTCCGAGCCTGATGTTGCCTGACTGAAGAGTAAGCCCATCCGGCCATTTCCTGCCCGCTTCGGTTTTAAGGCATCGGCCCATTTCACGCCGCAGACAGTAGCGTGTAGTCATCAACCGTGTGCCCGGAAGGACATCACCGCTTACTTCGAGAGCCATTTCCACGGATTTGGCTCCCGCTTTTTCATATACGTCAAGTGCGAGATGATTGGCTACATTATCCGATGCCGTTATTTCGGGGGATGGAAGCGGTGTCAGTCCGTGTGCTTCGATCATGCCCGGTTTTTCACGAGCATACGTAATTCTTCTCACTCGGGCAAGAGCATCGGTCGCTTCCCGGCGGAGTTGTGTCAGAGCTGCGGCCGGGATGAATATATCGCCGCATTCGTCATTGATCCCTGTAATCCGGAAGTCAGTATTTCCGGTTTTCGAAAGAAGATTTGCCCTGTGGCTCAGAGGATCGTTCTTGGCTTCCGGAAATATGCCGTCGAGCCTCACGACCGCGCTGTTATTGTCCTCATCGGTGATTTTCAAGGCTACTCCGCCCGGGATTGCAGTCAGTCTGATCGCGGCGACGATCGAACGGGAAGCCGTAGGACGGCTCATTATGTCATCCCATTGTTTGTCGGTATTCCGATAAAGAGTAGTCCCGGGCCTTATGCTGACCGGAGAAGCCGGATACAGATATTTGCTTTCAACACGGTTGAGACGAAATCCGGTATAGTGTCCGTCAGTATCGAAATAGCCGAGGCCATCGCCATTATGAAGCACGAATCCGGTCTCAGCTTCGATCATATTGCCTCGGCTCCGTCTGACAGTCGCTACCGGCTGTCCGATCCATTTAGGGGTCATCACTGCCGCCATATGCTCCTTGGGGTTGGTGCTGTGACCGAAATAACCAGTAAAACCGCGGTTGAAGCTTTTCTCCGGATCAGGGGTGAAATCAAGGCGGCTTTCGCCCGACGAAGAGCGGCACAGCGCGCCATCTGAATCTGCGATTATGCGATCAAGCGCATTACTGTAGGCTCCGACAATGTTCTTCACATAGGATGCGTCTTTCAGGCGTCCCTCTATCTTGAAGGATGTCGCTCCGGCTGAAATCAAGGAGTCAAGATCGGCAAGACGGTTGAGATCGCGGAGCGAAAGCAGATGACGCCCTTCGATGATCTTTTCACCAGAAGGACCGATCAAATCAAATGGCAGCCGGCATATTTGTGCACATTCGCCTCTGTTTGCGCTGCGTCCTTTGAGAGCCTGACTCGCCCGACAGTCGCCGCTGTAGCTGACGCATAATGCGCCATGGACGAAAACTTCCAGCGGCAAAGTCACCGAGCCGGCGATCTCCGCTATTTCATCGAATGTCAGCTCGCGCGGAAGCACAAGCCTCGTGAATCCCAGCGATTGCAGAAACCTCGCCTTGGCAGGCGTGCGTATGTCGCACTGAGTGCTTGCATGCAGAGCGATAGGGGGCAGATCGAGCCTGGTTATGCCTAAATCCTGTACGATCAGAGCGTCGACTCCGCAGTTGTAGAGCTGGCGTATCATGCGCTCCACCTCCGTCAGTTCACTATCATATACGATGGTATTGACAGTGGCGTAAATCCGAGCATCAAACCGATGGGCGAAATCCACTGCGCGCTTGATGTCCTCGAAAGAATTCGATGCTACTGAGCGGGCTCCATGACTGGGAGGTCCGATATATACGGCGTCGGCGCCATGAGTTATGGCATCAATGGCAATGTCGGCTGTACGGGCTGGGGCCAAGAGCTCAAGACGTTTTGGATAATCAGGCTGATGCATAGTCGGCGGATCTAAAAAGAGGGGAGCGCCCGGTCATGTGTGCTGTCGGGCGCTCCCGGTAAATGGGAATGTAGTATCGTATCAGAAAAGTTTCTCGGGATAAGTGCCGTCGGCATGGAGCTGAGCGAACTTCTCCACTACGCCTGGACGGTCGGCGGCATAAGTCACTCCAAACCACTTGCTGTCGGTATCGAGCACCTTGACGGTGGCCTCGCCTGATTTAATCAGTGTGTCGATAGCCAGAGGAATGAAGAACTCGCTCTTTGGTGTGTTGAGATCCTTGTCGAGGAATTTGCGGAATTCGCGTTCGCTGTAGTCGAAATAATCGGGAGTGAATCCCCAGAGATTCATCGACACGGGGGTAGTCGGTTCGAGAGTCTGCTCCACGCCGTTCTCGTCGGTAAACACTATGCGGCCATCCTTGTCATAGCTGATAGCTGTACGCTCCACTACAGATGCGAGATTGCCATCCTTGGTAGAGCAGACGCCACGGGCTACGGATCCGTTTTCGGTCATGGTATTGCCTACACGGAAACCTACCATGCAATAGTCGCCCTTGCGGTCGCGCGGACGGGAAAGCTCTTTGGCGATAACTTCAAATGCATTGCGGCCATAGAAGTCGTCGGCATTGATCACGGCGAACGGTTCCTTTATGGCGTTCTTGCCCATAAGGACTGCGTGGTTTGTTCCCCAGGGTTTCGTGCGGTCGACAGGGCATGTGTAGCCCTCGGGCAGGTCGTTGATCGACTGGAATACCACCTCCACAGGTATATGTCCCTCATACTTTGAGAGGATTTTGTCGCGGAAATCCTGTTCGAAATCCTTGCGGATGACAAACACGATCTTGCCGAATCCTGCATGGATAGCATCATAGATCGAATAGTCCATGATGGTCTCTCCGTGGGGGCCGAGACCGTCGAGCTGCTTCAGGCCACCGTAACGGCTTCCCATTCCGGCTGCAAGAACGAATAATGTCGGTTTCATTAGTGTTGAGAATTATTTGGTTTTGAATGAGAATCTTATTGTTTCGTCATATTTTTCGCCCGGACGGAGCACTGCCGACGGAAAATCAGCGTGATTCGGTGCATCGGGCATATTCTGGCACTCTATGGCTACACCGTCGTAGTCGTTGTAGGAGCGCCCGCATTTGTTGGCAGGGGAGCCGGCAAGCCAGTTGCCGGTATAAACCTGTGCGGCCGGTTGTGTAGTGCTTACCTCAAGCACTCGTCCTGATGGCTCCGACGTCAGGATTGCGACGGTCCTGAGCTCGCCTTTACGCTTCGGTCCGTCGGCTATCCAGCAGTTGTCATAGCCTTTGCCGTAATTGAGCGCCGGGAAATCGGCCTTGATGTCGCGGCCGATTTTCTTGGGAGAGGTGAAATCCATCGGAGTGCCGGCCACTGCGGCTATCTCGCCGGTGGGTATCAGGGTGTCGTCAGTTGGCAGGTAATGGCTGCAGGCGAGCTGAAGCTCATGGTCGAGGATGGATCCGGAGTTGTGGCCTTCGAGATTCCAGTAGGCGTGATTGGTAAGGTTGATTACGGTGGGAGCGTCGGTCTCGGCCTGCAGGCGCAGTGTTAGCACATTGTCATCGCTCCAGGTGTATTTTGCCTTGACTTTTAGCGTGCCCGGATAACCTTCCTCGCCGTCGGGACTGTTGCGTGTGAAAGTGACTGAGCCTTCAGCCTCGTCGGCCGTGGAGTCCCAGATGCGGTTCATAAAGCCGGTCGGTCCGCCGTGTAATGCGTTTGGCCCGTTGTTTATGGCCAAAGTATACTCTTTTCCGTCGAGTGTGAAATGTCCGCGGGCTATGCGGTTGGCGAATCGTCCTGGTATTTTGCCGGCACACGGACCATCGGCGATATAGTCGGCCGGATCGGCATAGCCGATCACCACGTCGTCGAGCTTCCCGTTGCGGTCGGGCACATCGGTCTTTACAATGCCTGCTCCGAGAGATGAGAGGGTGACGCTTGCGCCTGACTCATTGGTCAGAGTGTAGAGAGTGATCTCGCCCATGGGCGACGGGGCTGTCTGTCGGGAGATTTTCATGATTTCGTAGGTTATGGTAATGTTTCTGCAAAGTTAATGTTTCCGTCGGTTATTTCATCTTTTTGCGAGAAATATTTGCAGCCTGACGCATCAATTCATGACGCTTTCGCTCAATGAGCTGTCGCATTCACCACTCCCGAAGGAATGTTTACAAGCCTGTCGGCGATTTCGAGGCTGACGGGAATACCGTCGGTGACAGCTCCACTCCACATCTCAAGCCTCGGCATAAGTTCCCAGGCTGGGCGCGTCTGCACTCCATGATCGTTTGTATATTCCAGAAAAGCGTCGCGAGCGGATCTGTCGGGCATCAGTATTGCATTGAGCCAGTAATTCGATCGAGTGCCCTCCGGTTCGGCAATGAATTCCACCTCATTCGTCCATTTGTCTGAAAAATAATGCTTATAGGCATCAGCTGTAAGGCGTTTGTCGGCGATGAATTGTGGCAGCTGTTCGAGCTGCGCGCATCCGAGGGCGGCATTTATATTCGGCATACGGTAATTGTAGCCTACGGCATCATGAATAAACTCCCACCGGTGTGGCACTTTGGCCTGTGTAGTCAGATGTTTGGCCTTTTTAGCCATGGCTTCGTCATTGAAAAGCAGCATCCCGCCGCCGCCGGTCGTAATGGTCTTGTTGCCGTTGAAGCTCAAGGCTCCGATCGGAGCGATGGTGCCGGTGTGCTGCCCGTGATAAAGCGATCCGACGCTCTCGGCCGCGTCCTCGACAAGATTGATATGCCACCTGTCGCACACCGCTTTCAGTTCGGCGAGCCGTGCCGGATGGCCGAAAGTGTTCATCACCACTGCGGCGCTTATTCGTGCGCCGGTCAATTTGTCGCGGCAACAGCCTTTGTCGTCAATGTCAGCGTTGTCCTGCAGCCAAGCCTGCATGGCGTCAGGCGAGAGGCCCAGAGTCGAACGGTCAATGTCGATGAATACCGGAGTAGCACCGGTGTAGGCTATAGCGTTGCATGTGGCGATGAAGGTCAGGGGTTGCGTTAAAACCTCGTCGCCTTGTCTGACTCCGCTGAGCATCAGTGCCATATGGAGCGCGGCTGTCCCGTTGACGGTGACCACTGCTCCTGCCGCGCCGGTAAAACTGGCCATTTCAGCCTCGAAACGGTCGACAAATGCGCCGACGCTCGAAACGTAGGTCGTGTCGATGCACTCTTCGAGATATTTTTTTTCATTGCCACGAAATGTGGGAGCATGGAGCGCCACGGTCTCTCCGTCGGCAGCATTATAGTGTCTGCGGATAAATTGCGTTATATCGCTGAAATCTTTGTCGGTCATGACTGAATGATGAACTTTGTTGCAAATTTAGCAAAAATGGGTCGTATGGAGGATGTGTAAGTGCGTTAATTTAGTCCGGGAGAATGCAAAAAATCAGCGGAGGAATCCGATGTAGTGGAAACCTCCGCCGATTTTGTGGTCGTCGGGCAATCGCGACGCCGCATGCATGGATGCGGTGGCGTCGATTACTTTCTGATACCGAGCTCCTTCTTGGCGATGAGGGCGCGATAGCGGTTGATGTCGGTCTTGATCAGATAGTCAAGGAGACGACGGCGCTTGCCTACAAGAGCCTTAAGGGCACGAGCTGTGGTATAATCTTTGTGATTTGACTTGAGGTGCTCAGTCAAATGAGCGATACGGACCGAGAATAATGCAATCTGCGCTTCAGGCGAGCCAGTGTCAGTCTTGCTCTTACCGTATTTCTCAAAGATTTCCGCTTTTTCTTCAGAATTCAAATGCATTCTTTGGAATTTTTAGGGGTTTATGATGAAATGATTAATGCTTTGCCTGTCGCTTTTAAGTTTCAGGCCCACAAAGGTAGTATTTATTTTTCAATCCACCAAACATTTGGAGGAGATGTCAAAAATCAACTTATGAAATTACTTTCAGGAAATCGCTTTCAGAAACAATGTCGCGGGAGTCGCCTTTGACATTATTTCAATCCATATCCTTTGCGTCGGCCGGATTGCGGTAATGGATCTTGTGCTCGATGTATTCCTGTGTGGCGATGAGAGTGGGCTTGGGAAGCTTCTCGTAGTAGCGTGAAATCTCTATCTGTTCGCGATTTTCTGAAATCTCTTCCAGATTATCGTTGAGCGAAGCGAATTCCTGAAGCTTTTTCTCGAGATCGTGTTTCATTTCGTCGGCGATCTGATTTGACCGCTTGGCGATGATGCACACTGTCTCATAAATATTGCCGGTCTCCTCCGAAAGGTCTACAAGATCACGGGTGACGGTGTTCAATGGAGCGTTGGTCTTCTTATAATCCATTTTGTTGGCTATGTTATAACAGTTCTTTTTTATTGCTTGATGTGGCAGAGGAGCGCTTATGATCACTCGCCGACGTGGCGTCGCGATATCTTCAATATGTTGTCGGCCTCCTCTTTGTTGGGGCTGTCGGGGTAGTTGTTGACAAATGAATAATACTCGTCAATTACTTCCCGGAACCTGTCGGCCTTTTTTTCCTCCACGCTCTGCACGGCTTCCTGAAACTTAGCTTTCAGTATCACCATCTCCAGATCCTCCTTGTATCGGGAATAGGGGTATGTCTTGATGGCGTTGCGGGCTGTTATTATGGCTGACTCGTAGTTGTTGCCCATATAATTGCCGAGATTGTAATAAAGCTGGGCGTTCTGAAGCTCTTTGAGCGTCAGTTTGTCCTGCATCTCGAATATGGCGTTCTGTGCTATGCTGACTTTATCGGATCTCGGGAAATAATCGAGAAATCCCTGAAGCTCCTCGATACCTTTCATTGTGTCACTCTGGTCGAGCTGTGGCTCGGGTGAATCAAGATAATAACCGTAGCCGCAGTAGAAACGGGCCAGCTCGGTGTATTTTCCGCGCGGATACCGCGAGTAGTAATTTTTGAAATATACGCCCGACGAAGCGTAATCCTTGTTTTCGTAGTTGCTCAATGCGAGAAGATACAGCGCATCCTCTGCTTTTTCCTGGCCTCTGAACTGATCGACGATGTCGGACAGCACGGTGGAAGCCTGCACATACTTCTTCTGCTCGAATGCGCGCTTGGCAAATTCGAGCTTCAGATTCGGGTCTGTGCTTTTGAGGACCTTGTTGTATTCTCCGCATGAAGTCAGCGCCAGCGCTGACAGCAGTATTATGAGGTATTTGCGCATTATGCCTTCTTGCTTGGTTGAAATTTCGGCCACAAAGTTACATCTTTTTATCGAAAATCTCTCAATAATTTGAGTCAATTCCGTTGTAAATTGTTAACTTTGCCATGTATTTACTCCATCCGGTATGTTCCAGAGGTTCATCCGGCAGTCGATTAGAATCGTGAAAACTACAAATAAACCGAAATTTAAGTGGCGCCCGGGTGTTTTTGCCACTCATTTAATGTTTAACATCGCAATGATGGCACTTGCAGCCGTCGTGGTGATATGGCTGTTGCTTACATGGCTTGACGTATGGACCGATCATGGCCATTATGTAGAAGTGCCTCAGGTCAAGGGCATGACTTACGCCGGTGCGGTCGGCAATCTTGAGAACAATGGATTTGAGGCTGTGCTGAGCGACTCGATTTATGATGAAAAGACGCGTCCGGGTACGGTCGTGGAGCAGAATCCTAAGCAGGGTACGAAGGTGAAAGCAGGCCGAACGGTTTATCTTACCATTACAGCGTTTTCGCCTAAGAGCGTAAGTTTGCCGTCGCTTACCGATGTGTCGTTGCGTCAGGCACGGTCTATACTCGAAGGACTCGGTTTCCGCAATATTTACGTCGAATACGTTCCGTCTGAGTTCAAGGATCTGGTAGTATCGGTCAGGAGCGACGGACGGCAGCTGAGTGCCGGAGCGAGACTGCCCGTGACTTCGTCAATAATCCTCAGTGTCGGCGAGGGCGTGTCGGATGACACAGCCACGTCGGAAGAAGTGGATTCATTAGCTTTATGATTCATGCAGCCCGACGATTTCGACGATTTGGAGCTTGATGCGGCGGGATCTGTCCCGGACGACGGGCGGGAACTGTTCGAGCATTTCAGATTCGTTGCCGACAAGGGGCAGCAATTGCTCCGGGTAGATAAGTTTCTTGTAACGAGAATTGAAAAATCATCGCGCAACCGTATCCAGCAGGCAGCCGATGCCGGATGTATACTGGTCAACGGACGTGCGGTGAAAAGCAACTACCGTGTGAAGCCGCTCGATGTGGTGACGGTTGTCATGGATCGCCCTCGGTATGAGCTTGAGATAATTCCGGAAAACATCCCTATTAATATTGTATATGAGGATGGAGCTGTGCTGGTGGTCGACAAGCCGGCAGGAATGGTCGTACACCCCGGACATGGCAATTACAGCGGCACGCTTGTGAACGCTCTCGCATGGCATTTCAAGGATAATCCCGATTATGACGCTGATGATCCGCGTATGGGTCTGGTGCATCGTATCGACAAGGATACTTCCGGACTTCTTGTGGTAGCGAAAACTCCTGATGCCAAAACGGATCTCGGACGACAGTTTTTTGAAAAGACGACTAAGCGCGAATATGTGGCCGTCGTATGGGGATGTCCGGATCCTCAGGTCGGCACGATAGTCGGCAATATCGGCAGATCGTTGTCCGACCGACTGCGGATGGATGTGTTTCCTGAAGGCAGCGAATATGGGCGCCATGCGGTGACGCATTACGAAACGATGGAGAAGCTTGGACCGGTCAGTGTGGTGAAATGCGTTCTGGAGACCGGACGGACTCATCAGATACGCGCCCATATGCGTCATATCGGACACCCGTTGTTCAGCGATGCGCGTTATGGCGGCGATCAGATATTGCGTGGCGAGCGCACGGCTTCCTACAGGAAGTTTGTCGACAACTGCGCGGCGCTCTGTCCCCGCCAGGCTCTGCATGCCCGTACGCTTGGATTCGTGCATCCTGTTACGCGTAAAGAGATGTTTTTTACGTCGCCGGTCCCGGATGATATGCGACAAATGATTGAAAAATGGCGCGGAAGAGATGCTCAAATGAATAAAAATTTGTAACTTTGACTCCAAATGGTGCCGCACAGGCTTGCGGCCGCAAATTAAGGATATGGACAATCTACACGATTTCAAAGCGATAGCCCCTTTCGACGATTCGCAGTTTGGCGAAAAGATGTCACTTCTTGTTGAGGAACCCGGTTTTGAACATGCCGTAAGGTACGTGATGCCTGAGGTCGATTTCTCCGATTTTGTCAAGAAATTGCTTGCCATTCCCGACAAGGAGGCTTTTCAGTCTAAAATCATGTGGCCGTTTCTCGAGATGCTGGCTAAAAAGACTACGGCAGGCATAAGCGTCGGCGGCATATGTAATATCGATACCGACCGGTCATTCACATTTATTTCGAATCATCGCGATATAGTGCTTGACGCTTCGTTTCTGAATCTTTGCTTCCTGCGCGCCGGCCTGCCTACTTCGGAAGTCGCTATCGGCGACAATCTCCTCATTTATGACTGGATAACTGATCTTGTGAAGCTCAACAAAAGTTTTGTGGTGCGTCGCAATCTGAAACTGACAAAAGCTCTGGAAGCTGCCAAAGAATTGTCGGCCTATATACATTATGCCATAAATTCGAAACACGAAAGCATCTGGATAGCGCAGCGTGAAGGCCGCGCGAAAGATTCCAATGACCTGACGCAGGAGAGCCTTGTAAAGATGATGGCTCTGGCCGGAGGCGGGTCGCTCGTCGACAACATAGCCGAAATCAATCTTGTGCCGGTGTCGATCTCATATGAGTTTGATCCCAACGACGGCCTCAAGGCTAAGGAATTCCTGATGAGACGCAATGATCCTGATTTTAAGAAATCGCAGCATGACGATCTTTTGAGCATGGAGACTGGTATGCTGGAGTTCAAGGGACGCGTGCATTTTGAAATAGGACGGTGTATAACTGATGAAGTGCGTGCCATACCGCCCGAGACTGACCGGGTGGATGCTGTGCGCAGGATTTGTGCCATCATTGATCGTTCCATTCATTCCGGCTACAAGATATATCCGATCAATTATGTGGCTGCCGACCTGCTGGAGGGTTCCTCGGCATACATCGACCATTATACTTCAGCCGATGTAGCTGATCTGGAGAATCATATAGAGGAAAAGATCGATTCGACAGAAATAGCCATCCTTTCGGCCGACGATCGTGCATATATGCGTCAGATGATGCTGACAATGTATGCCAATCCGTTGAAAAACAAAACGATGGTTGCGGAGATCTGATGCGCTGACAATCTATTCCGCCTGATAAGATGAGAATCCCATTGTCATTCCTTATCGTTGTCATTGCTTTCAGCCTTCTGGTCGACGGTTATATATATCTTGTCGCCCGAAGGCGTTGTGTCTCTCCGATCCCGTCACGGCTGCAGCTTGTGTCGGCGCTGGTGCTTTATGTGGTGCTGATCGTAGGCGTCAGCATGCCGAGGCGATCGGGCGGCGACGCATCGCTGATAGCGATAATGTGGGTGCTGTTCGGATATATGACTTTCCTTGTGCCCAAGATTGTGTTCACGGCCATGGATATAATAGCGTCATTGCCGAAATTATGGCATTCTCGACGCTGGAGATGGCTGTCGGTTGCGGGAGGTGTCATTGCGCTGGCTGCATTTCTGGCAATGTGGTGGGGCGCTCTGGTCAATCGTTTTCGAATTGATGTCAATGAGGTAGATGTCACCTTTTCGCGGCTTCCCGTGTCATTCAATGGGCTGAGAATCCTTCAGATTTCCGACCTTCATGTCGGCACGTATGGCGAGGATGATTCTTTCATCCGTCGATTGGTCTCAGAGATCAATGCTTTGCATCCCGATGTCGTGATGTTTACAGGGGATATCGTTAATCGACATTCGTCAGAATTAATTCCTTTCATGAATGCTCTTTCGGGTATAGATGCTCCTTATGGGGTCTATTCGATTCTGGGCAATCATGATTATGGCGACTATTCCGACTGGCCATCCGAGGAAGCCAAAAGTGCGGACCTGGAGCAATTGTGTCGCATGCAGTCGGATATGGGATGGAAGTTGCTTCGCAATCAGACCGACTATCTTCGCCGCGGATCTGACTCACTGGCGATAGTAGGGGTGGAGAATATCGGTGATCCACCATTTCGAATATACGGATCGCTTGAATCTGCTTATCCTGAGACGGGCGATTCCGTCAGCAAGATATTGCTGTCGCATAATCCGGCCCACTGGACCGATTCGATAGCCGGACGTGAAAATGTCAATATAGGACTGACCCTTAGCGGTCATACGCATGCGATGCAGATAGAGGTCGGTGGCATCTCGCCGGCTTCGCTTAGATATCCTACATGGGGAGGGTTGTATCGCGACAAGTCAGGCAGTCATGCTCTGTATGTCAACATAGGTGCTGGAACTGTAGGAATGCCTATGAGACTCGGGGCCACTCCTGAAATCACACTGTTAACTCTAAAAGCGATGCCTTAGGCAAAGCCAATCTCAAGATAACCACTTTCATTCAATACTGTCATGCCGCTCGATATAGCTGAAATTATTGGAAAACGTCTAAATTTGTCCCGTAAACAGGTAGCTTCCGCTTTAAGGCTTCTTGAAGATGGTGCTACAATACCATTTATCGCCCGTTACCGTAAGGAAGCCACTGGGTCGCTCGACGAAGTAGCGCTCAATAATATCAAGAGCCAGGCCGAAGAGCTTGAAGAACTTGAAAAGCGGAAGGAGTTTGTTGCTGATGCTATAGAGAAAAGTGGCGGTATGACTCAGGATCTGATGATCAGGCTTGCTTCTTCGCTTGATCCGGCTGAAGTGGAAGATATTTATCTTCCATATAAGCCGCGGCGCCGTACGAGAGCCGAAGCTGCGCGGCAACTGGGTCTCGAACCCCTTGCCAAGCAGATAATGAGTCAGAAAGTGGATAATGTAGCTTCCCTTGCGAAAAAATATATCGGTAACGAAGTGCCGGAGGTAGAGTCGGCCTTGGCAGGGGCCTCGGATATCATTGCTGAATGGGTGAGCGAGAACGAAAAGGCCAGAAATCTTGTCAGGCAGCGTTTCGCACGCAATGCCACGGTCGATTCAAGGGTGATCCGCGGCAAAGAGGATGAAGCCGTAAATTATCAGAATTATTTTAGCTTTACAAAATCTTTGCGGCTGTGCGGTTCGCACAATTATCTTGCCATGCGGAGAGGAGAGGAAGAGGGACTGCTGCGAGTGTCGATCACTATTGACGATGACGAGATCACCGAGCGCCTCTACAGGCTTTTCATTAAGTCGTTTTGCACCCCTTCGGCAGCAGAGATAATGCGTCATGCCATATCCGACGGATATCGGCGATTGCTTAAACCGGCAATTGAAAACGAAGTGGCCGCGCTGACAAAAAAACGTGCTGACGATGCTGCGATATCAATTTTCGCGGAAAACGTGCGTCATCTTCTTATGGAGCCCCCGCTCGGACGTAAGAGAGTCATGGGCATTGATCCGGGATTCAAGAGCGGCTGCAAGGTGGCGTGTATTGACGAGCAGGGAACGCTTCTTGCCACTGAGACGATATATCCGTGCGCGCCTGTCGGCGACGTATACCGCGCGGCCGATACATTATGTATGTTGGTCGGACGCCTCGGCATTGATGTGATAGCCGTGGGAGACGGCACGGCATCCCGCGAGACAATGGGATTTCTGGCCGACATCACTTTCCCGCGCAGTGTGTCGATACAGACCGTCAGCGAGCGTGGTGCGAGTGTCTATTCGGCATCGGATTGCGCCCGACGTGAGTTTCCCGGTCTTGACGTGACTCTACGTGGCGCAGTGTCCATAGCCCGTCGGTTGCTCGATCCGTTGGCGGAATTGGTGAAGATCGATCCAAAATCCATAGGAGTGGGGCAGTATCAGCATGATGTCAATCAGGCCGGTCTTAAGCGGGCTCTTGATTTTACGGTCGAGAGTTGCGTTAATGCGGTAGGTGTCGACGTCAATACGGCTTCGCCGGAACTTCTTGCACAGGTGTCAGGTATAGGCAACGCCTTATCCAACTATATAGTGGATTACCGTAATGCAAACGGACAGTTCCGCAATCGCGAGCAACTGCTCGAAGTTCCGCGAATGGGCAAGAAAGCTTATGAACAGTGTGCGGCTTTTCTCCGTATCAATGGTGGAGACAATCCGCTGGATTCCACAGGCGTGCATCCTGAAAGCTATGGCATTGTCGCCCGCATGGCTTCTGATGCCGGAGTGAGTGTCGGAGAACTGATAAGAAACAAAGCGAAACTTGAGAACATTGATGTCGAACTGTATGCAGACAAGAATATCGGACTGCCTACATTGCGCGACATAATCGGCGAACTTGAGAAGCCTGCCCGAGATCCGCGTGTCAAGGAGCCGGAGCCCGTAATGTACAGCAAGGATGTCGCGGAGATAGCCGATCTGCATATAGGGCAGGAAATTACCGGGCGCGTCACGAATCTGACAGCATTCGGGGCGTTTGTCGATATAGGTCTGAAAGTGAATGGCCTGGTTCACATATCCCAGCTGTCTGATCGGTTTGTCTCTAACCCTGCTGAATATCTGAGGGTAGGGCAGTCGGTCAAGGTCAAAGTGATTGATGTGGATGCACCTCGCGGACGCGTGGCGCTTACGATGAAAGGCGTCGTCCAATGACTAAGGATCACAAAGCGGTCATTTCGCTCGGAAGCAATATCGACGGATCGGTCGGCATTATAAGGGAAACCATCTCAAGGCTTTGCGAAATTGGAGACCAGATAGTCGTATCCGAGCTTTATCAGACGCCTGATATCAGCGGGAGTGGGGTGATGTATCTCAACGCAGTGCTCAAAGGCCGTTTCGCGTTGGGAGTCGAAGAGCTGCAGAGAAAATGCAAGGAAATGGAATCGTCACTCGGTCGCCGACCTACAGGAGTCTCAGGAGAAGTCGCCATAGATATAGACGTTGTGATATTCGACGGGGTGGTGGTTCGTCCTGTCGATTATGGACGCTATTACTTTACAATCGGAATGGACTACCTGAAAAACGGGAGAGTGCTGTAGCGCGTCCACAAGAAACCGGGCACAGATAGATTAAAATTCATCAGGCCGTTCCCATGATTGAGAACGGCCTGATGATTAAAAGTTTGACATTCTTCCTCTGAAGAGAGGAGAAGCGTCTGTGACAGTTCGGTTTATGCCTCTGCCGGAGCCACATTGATGAACTTGCGGCCCTCTTTGCCTTGGGTAAACACCACAACGCCATCAATCAGAGCGTAGAGGGTATGGTCTTTGCCGATACCGACGTTTTCACCGGGATGGTGAACCGTTCCACGCTGACGCTTGATGATATTGCCCGCCTTGCAGTGCTGACCACCGAAAATCTTCACGCCGAGTCGTTTGCTCTCTGACTCGCGGCCGTTCTTCGAACTACCTACACCTTTTTTATGTGCCATGATTACTGATTTTGTTTAACGGGTTAAGCTACTACTTCTTTCACTAACACTTTAGTGAAGCACTGACGGTGACCGTTCTTGCGACGATAGCCCTTGCGGCGTTTCTTCTTGAAAACGATAACCTTGTCGCCCTTCACGAGGGGGGTGAGAATTTCACACACCACTTTGGCACCCTCTACTGTGGGAGCACCAACTTTGACCGTACCGTCGGCTTCAGCGAGGAGCACACGGTCAAACTCGACCTTTTCTCCTTCTTTGGCAGCTTCGCCGAGATAGTGGACATACAGGAATTTCTCGGCCTCAGCCTTGAACTGCTGTCCCTGAATTTCTACGATTGCGTACATCTGTTGTTTGTTATATATAATACGGTTAGCTCCTTGGGCGAGACTATGTCACTATACTATGAAACATCTGCTTTTTGAGCCCTTTGGATTGATTCGGGTGCAAAGGTAATGATTTTTCTTATATCTGCCAAGCAATCACCTGTTTTTGTATGTAAATAATGATGTTGTTGGGGCATAAAGAAAAATCCATTTGAAATTTCACCTCTAAAGGCTTGCATATTCTAAAAACTATTCATAACTTTGCATCGCTTTTGAAAACAAGGGCACTGATTCGCTAGCTCAGCTGGTAGAGCACAACACTTTTAATGTTGGGGTCCTGGGT
>ERZ825324.1732-NODE-1732-length-25188-cov-3.706641_pt1 | contig 25188 bp, 17 predicted proteins | sample MGYA00519859_ERZ825324 | MGnify/ENA primary metagenome ERZ825324 (study PRJEB31778, sample SAMEA3449198) | human gut metagenome | biome: human gut; feature: human-associated habitat; material: faeces | place: United Kingdom | collected 2010/2012 ... | reverse complement strand
GTGATCGTCGTCTTGCCCGCACCGGTGGAGCCGACAAAGGCAATTTTTTGCCCCGGCTTGGCGTACAGCGAAAGGTCCTGCAAAATCAGCCGCTCCGGCGTATAGCCGAAGCTGACGTTATGGAACCGCACGTCGCCGCGCAATGGCTCCAGCGCTACGTCCGGGTGGGCGGAATCCCGCCAGGCCCAGCGGCCGGTGACCTCGGGGCAGGCGGTCAGGGTGCTGTCGGCGTTCTCCCGCACGTTCACCAACTCTACCGTGCCCCCGTCCACTTCGGGCGGCTGCTCCATGGCGGCAAAAATACGCTCGGCACCGGCCAGCGCCGCCAGCAGGAAGTTGCCCTGCTGGGTAAACTGGTTGATGGGCAGGGTTGTCTGGCGCACAAACACCAGGTAGCTTGCCAGGCTGCCCAAATCGGACCAGCCCCACATAACCATCAGGCCGCCCACCACCGCAATGATGGCGTAGTTGATGTAACCGATACTGACGACGGCGGGGATCATCGTGGCGGCGTAGCTCTGGGCACCGGTGCCGGCTTGGCGCAGTTTTTCGTTGCGGGCGGCAAACTCGGCCAGCGCCTCGAAATCGGTGGGCGCTATGCCTACATTGGTGCCGAACGCTTCGGTGCCTCCGTTGCCGGGTGCGATATAGAGTTTATCGAGCAGCGGGCTCTGATTCATTTTCCAGGCGAGGGCCGATTCGCGGCCGCCGCTTCCGAGCAAAAGTACTTTCATCTTTATCTGAGTGGGGAGTGGTTAATCGTTGTCATTGGCTTCGTTGCCGTCGTTGCGGCGCCATCCTTTGCGGCTGCGCATGACGATGTTTTCGCCTTTCTGAGGCGGTATCGACGGGCGGCGTCCGGTGATCGACTTCAGCGCGTCGGGATTGCGGCGTCGCGCCAGCGGATTCTCTTCGTTGTCGCGCGGTGAGCGGTCGGGTCTCTCGTCGGCTCTCCGCCTGTCGAATCGGTCGCCTCTGTCGCGGCGGTCGTCGCGTCCATAGCGGTCATCTTTATCGCGATGCCCCGGGCGGTCGTCGCGGCGCCCCGGTTTTTCGGCGAAACGGCCCGATTTAGGTGCGTAACGGTCGGATTTCGGACGCCTGTCCTTGCCGCCGAAGCCGTTGCGGCGTGCGTCGTCGCGCCACTCCTCGTCGGTCATGCGCCGCGGCCCTTTGCGGTCGCGCTTGTTCTCGCGTCCGCTTCCCTCGCTGCTGCGGTCGCCGTTCTTGGAGTGACGGATAGTGCCTCCCTGGCGGCGGAATGAGTTGTAGTCGCCGTCGAATATGACGTATTCGCGGAGCTGGCATTCGAGAGCCCCGTTGAAGATCTCCTCTTTTGTGGAAGGCGACAGACCGATGGCGTTGAAATGCTCCTCGCGCAGGGCTATGATCCATGCATGGTAGCCGGTGAACACGTGTTTGAGAGCTGCGCCTATCTCGCGGTAGAGGCGGTCCATGTCCTCGGTGACGATACGTTCGCCGTAGGGGGGATTGGTGACGAGTATGCCGTCGGCCGGAGCCTCGGTCCAGTCTTTTATTGCCTTTACCTCAAGGTCGATATAGCGTCCTACGCCTGCCTGCTTGATGTTGGCGCGGGCCACGGCCACGGCTTTGGGCGAAATGTCGGCGCCGATGATGCGGCATGCCGGCTCATGCTCGGCCGATTCGTCGTTGTAGATGCTGTCGAAGAGGTCGGCGTCGAAGTCGGGCCACGCCTCGAAGGCGAAACGTTTGCGGTAGATGCCCGGCATGATGCCCGCTCCTATAAGAGCGGCCTCGATGAGGAATGTGCCTGAGCCGCACATCGGGTCGACCAGCGGGCAGTCGCCGCGCCAGCCGCTCTTGAGTATGATGCCGGCGGCGAGCACCTCGTTGATCGGCGCTTCGGTCTGCTCCACGCGGTAGCCGCGCTTGTGGAGCGATTCGCCCGAAGAGTCGAGCGAAAGGGTCACTCTCTCGCCGGAGATGTGCACGTTGATCATCACGTCGGCGTCCTGCAGGCGCACGCCGGGCCGCTTGTCGGGGCCGAAACGGTCCTTGAAGAAATCCACTATGGCGTCCTTCACGCGGTAGGTGACGAAGCGCGAGTGGGTGAACTCGTCGGAGTAGGCCGTCGTGTCGATGGCGAAGGTCTTGTCGAGCGACAGCACCTTGGTCCAGTCAAATTCCTTGACCAGCGAATAGAGCGTGTCGGGGTCGGAAGCTGTGAACTTATATATCGGTTTGAGGATACGCAGTGCTGTGCGGCAGCACATGTTGGCGCGGTAGAGCATGGCGAGGTCGCCCTCAAACGACACCATGCGGCGTCCGGGCTCCACGTTTTTGGCGCCGAGGCCGCGAAGCTCCTCGGCGAGCACTTCTTCAAGCCCCTGGAAGGTCTTGGCCACCATTTCAAACTCTCTGCATTCGTCGGTTGCGTCCATAATGTCAGATTGGGGATGTCTCGGTTGTATTGGTTGAATATGACATTGTCGGCCTCCTGCCGCCGTCAGTCGCCGGCGTCAGGGCAGTCGTGGTGCAAAGTTAGCGATTCCCCGTCATCCGTCAAAAAAAGCCGCCCGGATTATTATGGTTTTATTTTCTGTCACTTCTTCATTTAAGCAATATCCTATCATTGTCGTCGCTTTCCAATACGCTCATCTGATGAATGGCTATCTGATTCAGTTTCACAAGCCGCTCGCCTTGCGTCATGCCCTGCTCAATGAAAACCGCATTGAGGTTTTCCATATTTGACAGGCAGATAAGTTCGTTGATTGTGGCATAGTCGCGTATGTTCCCTCTGAGATGGGGATTAGCCTCGCGCCATTGCTTTGCCGTAACACCGAACATCGCTACATTCAGCACATCGGCTTCACTGGCATAGATAATACTTGCCTGTGCCGGAGTAACCTCCGCAGGGACAAGATTCTGCTTTATGGCATCGGTATGTATACGGTAGTTGATTTTCGACAGCTCACGTTTTGCCGACCAACCCAACAACCGCCGTTCCTCCGTTTTGAGCCGCTGAAATTCCTTGACGATGTAGAGTTCAAACTCAACAGAAATCCAGCTCGCAAACTTCAATGCAATATCCTTATGCGCATATGTTCCACCATAACGCCCTGATTTAGCGATTATACCAATGGCATTTGTCGTATCCGTCCATTTTTTTGGCGAGAGCGTAAATGCGTTAAGGCCGGCCTGTCGCCTAAACCCCTCGAATTCGGTGGGTTTAAAATGTGGATTGTAAAGCTGTTCCCAAATGCCCAAATACTCTATTGTGTTACGGTTGCGCAACCAGTTTGCAATCACGGCATTAGGTTCATCGCTTTTATGTCGTGCCAAATCGGTCAACGAAATATAATCATCCCCGTTGACAGCGATAATTGTAATATCGGTATTTTGAACTGTAATCTTTGCCATTGTTTATGGTATGGCGTATATGCCAATACGCAAAGTTACGAATTCTCGTTGATAAACAGTGTATTCCATTAAAATAACATGTTTCTTTGTTCTTATTCTTAAATCACAAAAACGCTCATCGACTGCCAGTGTTTAATTCAGTATTTTATTCAAAATACTTGCTGTTCCATCTCTTAAATCCCTAAATGCAACTTTTTCATTACCTCTTTTCCCTAACAGATAGTCGTATCGTTATCTTCTTATGTAGCTGATTGTTAGTAATAGATTGAAATTCAATTAAAATTGAGCGTATGTTATGGTATGCAAAAACGGGCCTCAAGTATTATGGCGTATAAACAAAAACCTCCCGTAAAGGGAGGTGCGGTCTTGGCGCCAGGTGACACGGATGCCTTACCCGGAGATTAAGCTTGACACCGCGTCACAAAAATAATACATTTCTTTTAATCCCAGGTCATAACTTCCCTAATTTCCTATCTCGAATACACGATGAAGCGCGAGTTATTGTTTCCCATATTGTTATCAAAGTAAGAAATTGAAGACATAGCCTGAGATTACAGCTGTCAGGAATATTACGGCGACAATCATGATGACGAGTCGTTTCTTGAAGATGCTTGCAAGCATTGATATTTCGGGGATTGCCATGCCTGCGCCACCGATAACAAGTGCTATTACGGCTCCGATACTCATTCCTTTCCCCATCAATGCCACTCCGATAGGGATTGCGGTTTCAGCACGAATATACAGAGGCACACCGATGATGGCTGCGACAGGTACAGCGAAAGGATTGTCTGGTCCGGCGATTTTCAATACCCAGTCGCTCGGCATATAGCCATAGATTACGGCTCCTAATGCAACGCCGATGATAAGATACCAGAATATCGGGCGAAGCGTGTCCCATCCGGCACGAAGTGCTATGGCTATCTTCTGACTCCAAGGGAGTTTCTTAGCCTCGATAGGTTTTTCACCTGACGAACAGCAGGACTGCTTTTTCAGCCTCACGTTTTTGACATACTTTTGCGCATCGACCTTCTGTAATCCCCAGCCGAAAAATACGGCACAAAGAAAAGCTATCGCCACATAAATAAGCATCGCTTTGATTCCTACTAACGCTCCCAACATCGCTATGATAATGGGGTTGAGCAGCGGAGAGGCTATGAGGAACGACATTGTGGCTCCGAAAGGAATGCCAGCATTGAGGAAACCTACAGTCATGGGGAGAGTAGAACATGCGCAGAAAGGTGTGAGCGCACCGAATCCGGCAGCTATCACATTCCCGAAGAAGCCTGCTTTTTCAATTTTCTTGCTGATTTTTTCCTGCGGAATATACATAAGTATGATTTCTACAAGTGCAGTGATCACGATGAACAATACAACAAGCTCAACTGTGATGTAGCAGAAATACCAAAGTGTGTCGAGTAGAGTGTTCATTTCAAATTATCGTTGTAAAATTGTTCAAATCTGGTTTTAATCTCGTCACGCACTCGGCGAAATTCTGCCAAAACAAGCTCTTCAGATCCGATTGCATCGGAAGGGTCGTCAAAACCGATATGAATTTGTTGTTTGACTTTGCCGACAAACGCAGGACAGTTCTCGTTAGCTCCTCCGCATACGGTTATCACATAATCCCACGGCTCATTGAGGTATTCCTTCACATCGTGTGGCGTGTGACCGCTAATATCTATGCCTTTCCCACGCATGACTTTGACTGCAAGCGGGTTGACCTTCTCCGCAGGTTTCGTGCCTGCGGAGAAGACTTCCAATTTCGGGTCAAACGACTGGAGGAAGCCGTGAGCCATCTGACTGCGGCAACTGTTGCCGGTGCATAGAATCAATACTTTCATTTTCATTCGATTTAGAAGAAATAACCGTAAACCCATCCGGAAATGGTTGCCATGACAATTACAAGAGCGACATATATCACAGTCTTTTTCGTACCCATCACATTTCTTATGACAAGCATATTCGGAAGCGACAGCGACGGGCCGGCGAGCAGCAGGGCAAGAGCCGGGCCTTTACCCATGCCGGAAGCAAGCAGTCCCTGAATAATCGGCACTTCGGTAAGAGTGGCGAAATACATAAACGCACCTGTGAAACTTGCGAAGAAGTTTGATAGTAACGAATTGCCGCCGACTGCCCATTCAACCCAGCTGTTTGGAATAATGCCGGGCAGCTCTATACCATCGTGCGTTGAACCGAGCAGGAATCCCGCTGTCAATACTCCGACTGCAAGCAACGGTAGTATCAGCTTGGCGAATCCCCATGATGACAACGCCCACTCCCGGTTTTCGTCATCATTTTTATCGCAGAGCAACACGATGGCAAGGACGGCGACCGAGACGATCATTGGCACAAGGGGAGCCAGTTTCGCATCGGGAATGAAAACATTTGCGATGAAAGCTGAAATCGCAACGGCTACAGCTCCGAGGATAATCCATCGGGCTTTCAGATGGAGTATCTTCACAAGCATCACGCACAGACCTATTGCAAGGGCAGATGTTATCCACCATTTTGCCCCGTAGATCGCAGCCCAGATGCCACGGTCGATTGCCGCAGGTGCGCCCCAGTTGGCGAACACAAGGATTGCCACGAGAGTAAAGAAGAACACTGCGGTCTGCCAAAGCGGGCGTTTCTCCGGCGGTGGAACGATATTCATCTGTGCAGCCTCCTTATCCCGTTCTTCCTTACGGAAGATAAACGACATAACAAGACCGATTACCACAGCAAACGTAACGGCACCGATTACACGGGCAAGCCCCATTTCCAGACCGAGAATACGGGCGGTGAGGATTATCGAGAGTATGCTGATGGCGGGACCGGAATATAGAAACGCGATTGCCGGACCAAGACCTGCACCACGTTTATATATGCTGGTAAACAACGGGAGAATAGTGCATGAACACACCGCAAGGATACCTCCCGATACAGAAGCCACGGTATATGACACCCACTTCTTTGCATTTGCACCGAAATATTTCAGCACCGCTCCCTGGCTTACGAACACTGCAATAACACCGGCAATGAAGAATGCCGGGAGAAGACAGAGTACGATATGCTCACGGGCATACCATTTGGCGAGGTCAAGTGTGGAGTGTATCGCTGTCAGTAGAGTTTCGCTGTTGACGGGCATGAAGAACGCTGCCAGAAATATGACAACAGTCCATATCAGAAACTTGATTTCCTTTTTCGTTTCCATAACTTATTCCCTTTGTTCCGTTCAGATGCCGAGAACCCTTTTTACTTCGCCTGCCAAGGGTACGTGTCCTTTGATTCTGACGATACCGTCAACTACTACGGCCGGGGTAGCCATTATGTTATAGTTCATCATCTCTGCAATATCCTCTATTTTGTAAAGTTTGACATCAAGATTGTTCTCGCTGATCACACGCTCTACAACCTTGTATGTCTCTTTACATTTGGCACACCCGGGGCCAAGGACAAGAACCTCGCTGACCTTTGTCCCGGGAGATGTGGAGCAGCACGAGGTTTCAACGGATTCGGTGGAGTCGGTGGGACATCCGCACGACTGCACGGTTTCCACATCTTCATCCACGATGATGTTACTGCCACAGGAACAGGAACTTTTCTTTTTAGGGGCGAAGAGGGTTGACCAAAAGCCTTTCTTAGATTCTTTTTTATCCATGATTTTTCGTTTTTACAGTTTATACTTTTTTAGAGATACATCATTATGCAGTAGTAAAGACCTACTGATATGAAAATTGCGCCGACGATAATGTTGAGCCATTTCTGAATCGTGCGCAGTTTGCCGTAGAATTCGCCGACCTTTTCAACGCTGAAAGCGAGAATCCAGGCTACGGCAAGCACGGGAAGTGCGGTGGCTATTGCGAACAGAATCGGCAGAAGCCAGCCTGCGCTTGCCGTTACCGACATCGGTATCAGCATACCGAAGTACAGCACTCCGCTTGTCGGACAGAAAGCCATTGCGAACAGGACGCCGAGCAACAACGCTCCCCTGCCTCCTTTGCGGGCGAGTCCTTCGCCTTTGCCGCCGAAACCGAACTGCGGGAGATTGAGTTTGTCTCCGAACAGCATGAAAAGTCCGATAAGCAGCAGGAGCGGTCCGAGCAGCAGCTCGCCCCATTTCCCTATTGCCTTTTGTATCCCGAACACGCTTGCACCCTCTTTCAGAATTGAGATAAGGATAATGCCGAGAACGGTATAAGCGATTACCCGACCAAGAGTATATAATACACCGTTGCGGAAAACACGTCTGCGGTTCTCTATATCCTTGCTGATGTAGCCTATTGCGGCTATATTGGTAGCAAGCGGACATGGCGAGATGGCGGTGAGCAATCCGAGGAGGAAGGCGGTCAGAGCCGGAGCAGTGCTGTTGTCAAGTAAAGTCTGTAACCAGTCCATTATTTCAGCGATTGGCGGATTTTGTCTGCAAGACCTTTCTTGAAGCCGTCAGGATTTTTACGGGCGTTCCCGAAGCCAAACTCAGTGAGGTTGTTACGGCTCTCCTTACCGTCTTTCCATTTGTTGACAAAGAGCGAAGACCATGTCACTTCGTATTTGTCGGCGATTTTTTCTCCCTCCGGGGTAGATATATCCACGGTCTTGAATACGACAGTCCCGTTTTTAAGCTCGTTTGCAAAGAGAGTATTTACTACCTCTTTAGCGTTTTTCTCGATAGCCATGCAGGTGGCACAGCGTTGTTTCCCGTGAAGATATATCACTTCCACTCTATCCTTCTCAGGATATTTCGCGGCGGCGGTATTATCCCCGCTTCCGCACGACACCAGCCCTATCATAAGGGCGAAAAACATCATTAACTTGTTCATGTACTTAAATGTATTTAATTGAGTTGTTGTTTGCCGAATTACGAACATTGGTGTTAAAAAAATAGTGCTTACGAACAGCAGCTATTCTTTTTTGAGGGACAGCAGTCGTCAAGCATCTGTGAAAACAGTTGCCGGGCAAGTTTCCAGTTCTCTGCGTTGATGCAATACTTCACCTTTGGCGGCTCGATGGTGCCTTGTATCAGCCCCGCCTCTTTCAACTCGCTAAGATGCTGCGATACTGTGGCTTTCGCAATGGGAAGCACCTCGTGAATGTCGCCGAAGAAACATTCGTTTCTCTGAGCGAGAAAATGCATTATGGCGATGCGAGTGGGATGCCCCATCGCTTTCGCAAACCTCGCAAGACGCTCCTGGTCAGGTGTTATCTCTAATTTTGCCATATCATCCATTGTTTGATGTTCGCAAAATTACAAACAATATTTTTATTCCCCTAATTATTTTATTGATTTTATTCGCTTATATAATTTTAAGGGGTTATTTCGGGAGGCGGACGATGTTGGTGGGGGGCGACTGCACGAGCCGTTCGCCGGGGGCTACGTCGAATGTCACCCACAGGTTGCCGCCGATGACGGCTCCGTTGCCGATGGTGATGCGGCCGAGCACGGTGGTATTGGCATAGATCACCACGTTGTCGCCCACGATCGGATGTCGGGGCACTCCTTTTACAGGATTGTCGTCGGCGTCGCGCACGAAAGAGCGTGCGCCGAGGGTGACGCCCTGATAGATTTTCACATTGTCGCCTATGATGGACGTAGCTCCGACCACCACTCCCGTGCCATGGTCGATCATCAGACCGGGTCCGATCGTGGCGCCCGGGTGGAGGTCGATGCCGGTCTCGCTGTGGGCGAGCTCGCTGATCATGCGGGGAATGACAGGCACTCCCAGATCGTAAAGCGCGTGGGCTATACGGTGGCATGTGAGCGCCCGGAGTCCCGGATAGCTGAATATCACTTCCTCGGTGGAGTTGGCGGCCGGATCGCCCCGGTAGGTAGCCTCGGCATCGGCGGCGAGAAGATGGCGCATTGAGGGCATCTGCCCGATAAACCGCAATGTCAGGCGGTCGGCGCGCATGCGCAGCTCGTCCATGTCGGGCGATGTGCCGCATTCGGTCTCGAAACAGAGTCCGGCGGTGATCTGCCGTGACAGGATGGCGCGCAGTTCGTCGACGGCCATGCCGATGTGGTACAGCAGGTTGTCGCGTCTCACCTGATTGTTGGCGAAAAATCCGGGGAAAAACAGATGGCGGCACAGGTCGACGATGCGTCGGGTGGCGTCATGTGTGGGAAGCGGCTCCCCCTGCAGGCGGGTGCGGCACACGCCGGGGAGATCCTCGGCTGACGAAAGCTGTCTGACCACATCGCTGATGGAGTCGGCGGTCGGACGGTCGGTAGGATTGTCGGTGGTTGTCATATCGTTCTAACGTGACTTGGCGCTGTGGGGTTCGTGATGGATTCACGGGGCCGGAAATAAAAAACTCCCGATACATCACGCACCAGGAGTGTCCCAATTCTTGCTTTTTCTATCTTTGCGCTTCAGGATGGGCTTGAACCAACGACCCCCTGATTAACAGTCAGGTGCTCTAACCAACTGAGCTACTGAAGCTTTTGTCATGAAATCGATGCTTGGGCTTCCGCTTTCGCATCCATGCGGTTGATGCCGTTCCCTCTGGAATTGCGATGCAAAGTTAAGTCGTTTTCATGAACTGTGCAAGTTTTGACGCAAATTTTATCAAAAAAAATTTCGGTCGGAGGGTTCAGGTCTTTGTCGGGCGCTTACTCAACGATGGTCGACAGGGGTTCCGCGGCCTTGTTTTCCAGTATCTCCACCGACCGGCAGTGCTGCAGCCGTATGGCGAACCGGTTGTGGTGGAACGGTGCATAGTCGGAGTTCTTCACGATGGTGTTGCGGCGGAATATCAGGCCGTCGGTCGATTTGGCGTAAAGCAGCGGAGCGTCGAATGTCTCGAAGGTGTTGTCCTCTATGACAATGCCCGGATATTGCTTGCCTCCGTGGAAATAACCTTTCTGATCGGCGAGGCGGTGGATCTCGGGATATATCGAGATTACGGCCTCGGTGAACTGGAAGAGGCTGGTCAGGGCGTTGACGAAACGGTTGCCGCGGATGGTGACGTCGCGGCATGCGCCGGTCTCAAACCATCCCATGCAGTCGCCGCAGAGCAGTATGGCGGTGCCTGAAGTGTGGTCGAAGAGGTTGCGCTCCGCCACGACGGTGCGCGGAGTGGAGAAGAGGCTCCCGCGGGCGCGGTTGTTGCGTATGATGTTGTCGGCGAAGCTGACGCTCGGCGTCCAGGCCATGTTCTCCAGCCCGAAACGTCCGCCATCTGCCGTGATAGCGCTGTCCACGTCGGTGGTGAAAGTGATGTCAAACTCTTTCGCTCCGGCGATCGCAGGCGAGTCGGCCGGACTGATCGACTCTATCACCAGAGCATCGCCGTGAGGCTCCATGACAGGCGCGTCGATCGGCTGCACGGTATCGCCCGGTTCGCCCCAGCGGAATCCGTAGGTCTGCGGATGCATGTAGCGCGCGCGCAGAGTGCGCGCTCCCTGTCGGCCGACCACCTTGAGGTATGTGCCGTGTACGTTGATGGCGTCATCCATCATTCCTTCATATAGTCCGCCGGTGGAGCTTATATGGCCCTTGCACCCGGAGAAGTGGGTCGCGTCGGCCTGTGTGGTGAAATATCTCGGGTCGTTGTCGCCCCGGAGAGCCACAGCGAAGCCGTCGAGCGAGATATCGGTCGACATCTGCGCGAGCAGTCCCATGCCCTGCGCGTAGTGTACCTTCACATTCTCGATGAGGGTGCCGGTGCAGTCGGCTACGAATATCCCCGGAGTGGGACGCGCCCATGAACGCATGGCGATGACCATGCCGGGCTTCATCGCTTTGTTGCGCCAGCGCGGAGCGAAATAGCGGCGCGGCCCGGTGGGAACCACGCTGTCGAGCGGAAGGTAGAGGTCGGAAGTGCGGTAGACCACACGGCGCGTGTCGGCTTCGAACGCTATGCCGGCGCGCTGACGCTCCGTCCAGCCCTCGCCGGTGGTGAAGAATCCTTTCTTGTCGTGGCCGGCCTTGACCCATGGCGCTACCTCGAACTCTATGCCGGTGGAGTCCGACCGTATGATTGTCGACTGGGCGATATGTGGATTCTCGAAGTCGATGTGGAAATCACGAAGTGTCACTCCGGTGGAGCCGATCACAGCCACCGGTATCATCGTGCCGTGAAACATGAAGTCGGCGCCCGAGCCGTCGATGGTCAGGCTGTCGGTTCCCTCGATGCAGAATGCCACCTGCTTTGGATTATCCTGGTCGTGATTGGAGATATACAGCTCCCGCACGTGGCTCCCCTTGGGGTGGAAGTCGTAGCGGCCGGGAGCGAATTTAAGCGTGACGGCCTCTTTGCCGGCATATTTGCTCCTGATGTCGGCAAGAGCCTTGGAGAGACGGGGCGACATGTTGCGCCGGGTGTCGGGCCGTATGCCGTAAGATGTCATGTCTACTGTCACTTCGGCCGATGCGGCTGTGGCGGATAACAGTATGCAGGCTGCAAGGCAGCGAAGGATGTGGCGGAGCGCGTGGGTCATTCTTGTGGTATTTTGTAAAAACAGCAGTATTATACGGATGAAAGTATGCAAAAATAAACACTCGGCTCGAAATATGGAAATTCGGGAGCGATTATTTCAAAAAAATATTGCCCGACAGAACGTTATGAAAAATTAAACCGGAGGGTTTGCGAGTGTGTTGTAATTGTTGTAATTTCGCTCTTCGATTTTGAAATCAACCCCATAACCACATTCCTCGATGAAGAAACTCCTTCAAATAGTGGCGATTGCCCTTGCCGCAACCATATGTGCCGCTGCCGGGACCCGCAGCAAGAAAAACAGCATAAGCCGCAACCTTGACATTTTCAGCTCGGTATTCAAGGAAATGCAGACATTCTACGTCGACACCATCGACGCCGACAAGGCGGTGGCGACGGCGATCAACGCCATGCTGTCGGAGCTTGACCCGTATACGGTGTATATGCCCAAAAGCGAGACCGAGGAATTCCGTTCAATCAGCGCAGGCGAATTCGGAGGTATCGGGTCATACATAATGCAGCGCGACGGCAACGTCTATGTGTCGGGCCCCCACCGCGGCACTCCGGCCTTCCGCGCCGGGCTGCGTCATGGAGATCTCATAGTGGCCATCGACGGCGACACTATGCTTGGGAAGACCCATACCGAAGTGTCGGCGCGGCTCAAGGGAGAGCCGGGCACGAAGCTCCACGTCAGTCTGCGCCGTCCATATGCCGGAGCCGATTCGGTCATAGAGGTGGATATGGTGCGCGAGAAGATACGCATCCAGTCGGTGCCCTATTTCGGGATGCTCGAAGGGGATGGCAAGGTGGGATATATCAGTCTGACTTCATACAGCGAGTCGACGGCCGACGAGGTGCGCCAGGCGCTCCGCTCGCTGCTCGGACAGGGCGCGCAGTCGATCGTGCTCGATCTGCGCGGCAATCCCGGCGGACTGGTGGAGAGCGCCGTTCAGGTCGTGGGCAATTTCGTGCCGAAGGGCACCGAGGTGCTCCGCACCCGTGGGCGCGGAGTGCTCAACGAGAAGGTCTATAAGACCACGTCGTCAGCAATCGACACGAAAATACCTCTCGCAATACTCATCGACAGCGAGAGCGCCTCGGCAGCGGAGATCACCGCCGGCGCGCTCCAGGATCTCGACCGCGCGGTCATAGTCGGCGACCGCTCTTTCGGCAAGGGACTGGTGCAGATCACCCGCGACATACCCTATGAGGGCTCGCTGAAGGTGACGATGGCGCGCTATTACATTCCCTCCGGACGTCTGATCCAGGCCATCGACTACAGCCACCGCGACGAGGAGGGCCGCGTCACCCGCATACCCGACAGTCTGACCAATGAATTCCGCACGGCCGGCGGACGCATCGTTCGCGACGGCGGCGGCATCACTCCCGACATCAAGGTGGAATATCCCGAGTCGAGCCGTCTGACCTACAATATCGTCAGGGGGTTCTGGGCGTTTGACTTCGCCAACAAATATTATGCGGAGCATCCCGGTGAAGCGCCCGATATCGCCAAATTTACCATCACGGACTCAATCTACGAGGATTTCAAGCGTTCGATAGATCCCGAACGCTTCCACTACGACCGCGTCTGCGAGATATTGCTCGACCGTCTGCGTCAGGCGGCAAAGATCGAAGGTTATGAGGGCGATTCGCTCAACGCGCAGTTCGCAGTGCTTGAGAAGATGCTCAGACATTCGCTTTCGGCCGACCTCGACACCCACCGCAAGGCTATAGAGCCGCTGCTCGTGCGCGAGATCGTGGAGCGTTACCATCAGGAGCCGGGACGCATAGCCTCCGGTCTGCGTTTTGATCCCGGTATCGACAGCGTCCGCAATGTCCTGACCGCCCCGGGCCGCGTGGCCGGCATACTCAAACCCGACGGGAAATGAGCGGAATAGCTGATCTATGCACCCGGTTCATGACCGCCGAGCGCCGCAAGGCTCTCAAGGCGGCATTGTCGTCGGGAAGCGAGGCGCATGCCTTCGGGCTCGCCGGTTCTGCCCCCGCCATGATGCTTGCGGCCATGCCCGCGCGCCGACAGCCTGTTATGGTGGTCGGCGATTCGCTCGACGACGCCGGATATCTTTACCACGATCTGTCGCGCATACTCGGCGAGGAATCAGTGCTGATGTTCCCCTCGGCCTACAAACGCTCCATCAAGTATGGCCAGATCGACCCCCCATCCGAAATACTGCGCACCGAAGCTCTCAACCGCTGGCATGCCGACAAGGGATTGCGTTTTGTCGTGACATATCCCGAGGCGATGGCGGAGAAAGTGGCTTCCCGCACCGACGTCGACACCCACACGCTGCGGCTTAAGCGGAGCGCCGTCTTTCCGATGACCGACGCGGCACGCTGGCTGCGCGAGAATGGTTTCCAGGAGGTCGATTATGTGTATGAGCCCGGGCAGTTCGCTCTGCGCGGTTCAATCCTCGATATTTTCGGCTACAGCTTCGAGATGCCTTACCGTCTCGACTTCTTCGGCGACGAGATCGACTCTATACGCACGTTCAACACCGAGACCCAGCTCTCGGAGCAGCAGATCGACGCAGTGGCTGTCACCGCCAATGTCGCATCCTCGGCCAGCGGTCAGTCGCTGCTTGATTTCATACCCGACGACACTCTGATAGCCGTGCGCGATGCCGCCTATACCCTGCAGCGTATCGAGGCGGTCAGTCATGAAAACTTCTCGCAGAGCTCATTGCTTGCCGACGAAGGCGATGCCTCGGCGATGGACAAGGTGGTGGATCCCGAAGCGTTCGCTGTCTCTTTCGGCCGCTTCGCCCGACTCCAGTTCTCGGCCGCGCCGATGCCTGAGGGGAAAGAGCTGCCCGCGGCGATCGATTTCGGATGCACTCCACAGGCAATATATCACAAGAATTTCGACCTCATTTCGGAGTCGCTCGGACATTTCCTGGCCGACGGCTATTCCATCTGCATACTCTCCGACAGCCCGAAACAGATCGAACGGCTGAAAGCCATCTTTGCCGACCGTGGCGACGACATACCTTTCACTCCCGTGGGCACGACACTACATGCCGGATTTGTCGATCATCGCCTTAGGATCTGTATCTTCACCGACCATCAGATCTTCGACCGCTTCCATAAATACAGCCTCAAGAGCGACCGTGCCCGGTCGGGCAAGCTCGCTCTCTCTCTCAAGGAGCTCAGCGCGATAGAGCCTGGCGACTACATAGTCCACGTCGATCATGGTGTGGGACGCTTCGCCGGATTGCTCCGCACCCAGGTGGGAGGCCATACGCAGGAGATGATAAAGCTCGTATATGCCGGCGGCGACACGATCTTCGTGTCGATCCATTCGCTCCACAAGCTTGCCAAATACCGCGGCAAGGAGGGCGTGGAGCCCAAGATCAACAAGCTCGGCACCGGAGCCTGGAACCGCGTGAAGGAGCGCACCAAGGAGAAACTGAAGGACATCGCCCGCGACCTTATAAAGCTTTACGCGGCCCGGCGCCAAGAGAAGGGTTTCAGTTTCTCGCCCGACTCATATCTGCAGCGGGAGCTTGAGGCATCCTTTATCTACGAGGATACACCCGACCAGCTGACGGCTACACAGGCCGTGAAGGCCGACATGGAGAGCGACCGGCCGATGGACCGCCTGATATGCGGCGACGTGGGCTTCGGTAAAACGGAGGTAGCCATGCGCGCGGCATTCAAAGCCGCCGGCGATTCGAAGCAGACCGCCGTGCTCGTGCCGACGACCGTGCTCGCATATCAGCATTACAATACATTCCGTCAGCGTCTGAAAGACTTTCCCGTGAGGGTGGAATACCTGTCGAGGGCGCGCACTCCAAAGCAGGTCAAGGAGATACTTGCCGATCTTGCGGCCGGAAAGATCGACATACTCATCGGCACACATAAGCTTATCTCGAAATCCGTGAAATTCAAGGATCTCGGACTGCTGATCGTCGACGAGGAACAGAAATTCGGCGTGGCCGTCAAGGAGAAGCTCAAGCAGATGAAGACCAACGTCGACACTCTGACCATGAGCGCCACACCCATACCGCGCACCCTGCAGTTCTCCCTGATGGGCGCGCGCGACCTCTCTGCCATCACCACTCCGCCGCCCAACCGTTATCCCATAGTCACATCTGTCAGCGCGCTGACCGACGACACCATACTTGAAGCGGTCAATTTCGAGATGTCGCGCAACGGTCAGGTCTTTATCGTCAATCCCCGCATCGAGGGCCTTTACGATCTGGAGCGGATGATACAGAGGCTGGTGTCCGACGCCCGCACGATCGTGGCTCACGGACAGATGCCTCCCGAAAAGCTTGAGAAAGCCATAATCGACTTCGCCAACCACGATTTCGACATCCTCCTCTCCACCACCATCATCGAGAGTGGCGTCGACATGCCCAATGTCAACACGATCATAATCAATAACGCTCACTGCTTCGGTCTCTCGGAGCTGCATCAGCTCCGCGGACGTGTGGGCCGCAGCTCCCGCAAGGCGTTCTGCTATATGCTCGTGCCCCCTACGGTGCCTCTCTCGCCCACGGCGCGCCGCCGCCTTCAGGCTATTGAGAGTTTCAGCGAGCTCGGCTCGGGCATACATATCGCCATGCAGGATCTCGACATCCGCGGCGCAGGCAACCTTCTCGGAGCCGAGCAGAGCGGATTCATAGCCGATCTCGGCTACGAGACATACCAGAAAATACTGAAAGAGGCGGTGACGGAGCTGCGCACAGAGGAGTTTTCCGAGGTCATGGCCGACACGCCCGAAGAGCAGCAGGACTACGTGGCCGACTGCACCATCGAGAGCGATATGGAGCTCCTTCTGCCGGCGTCGTATGTCCCCCAGGAAAGCGAGCGCATAGCGCTCTATCAGGAGCTCGACAGCATTGAGCGCGAGAGCGATCTCGATGCGTTCGAGGAACGTCTCCGCGACCGGTTTGGCGAGATCCCTCCCGAAGCGCGCGAACTTCTGAGGATTCCGCGCCTGCGCCGAATGGCCCGACGTCTCGGCGTGGAGAAGGTGGTGCTGAAGCAGGGATCGATGTTTCTGCATTTTGTCGACGACAGCAACAAGGCCTATTATCAGTCGGCTGCATTCGGCCGCATACTGTCGTGGCTTCAGGCCAATGTGGCGCGGTGTCAGATCCGCGACCGGCAGGGCAAAAGGAGCTTCGTCATCTCCCACGTGCCCACAGCCGAAGCGGCTACGGCCATCTTTGCAGCGATAATGAAGCTGGATCCGGCTCCTGCCGCATGAACATTTATGGGGCCGTCGGCGTTATCCCCTGCAGTGACAAGATTGTTTAATAAATAAAAATCTCTTATTATGATCAAAAAGATTATGGCAGCCGCGCTGGTTGTCTTCGCGCTGGCTCCGCTGGCGGCCTGTGGCGACAATGATGACGACAAGGTATCGCCCGACAAGGAGCTGAAGCAGGCTCTCGCATCGAGATATCCCTCGATGAAGGTTGAAAAGTGGGAGAAGAAAAAGAACTGGAGTGTGGCCGAAGGCCGCATCGACGGCGTATCGGCCGATGTATGGTTTGACGTTTCCAACCAGTGGGCGATGACCGAATATGACTATGACCGCGATCTGACCAAGCTCCCGCAGCCCGTGGCCAACGCTATCGCCACCGGCGACTTCCGCGACTGGACAGTCGACGATATAGAGTATTTCGAACGCCGCTCGGAAAGCTTCTACCGCGTCGAAGTGGAGACTCCCGGACAGCCCGACGTATATCTGATGTATATGCCCGACGGTTCGCTGCGCGGCACCACAGCTGTCGACGTCGATGTCTATCCTGACTTCGAGCTGCCCCATCAGGTGCTCCCTCCCTCCGGCAACTGATGCAATCATGATTTCCCTGTAAGCCTGAGACTGGATGTCAGCATGGCTTGCCCGGAATGAAGGGAAAAAACAGACTGCCGCTCTCGCGATCGAGGGCGGCAGTCGGCGTTTTATGGTGATTTCTCAGCCTGGCGTCAGTCGGCGCACTTGGCTTTGATAAACTCGCGGTTGAGTCGGGCGATGTTGCTCAGAGGTATGTTCTTGGGACACTCGGCGGCGCAGGCTCCGGTGTTGGTGCAGTTGCCGAATCCGAGTTCGTCCATCTTCTTGACCATGGCGCGGGCGCGGCGCTTGCGCTCTACCTGGCCCTGGGGCAGGAGGGCGAACTGGCTGACCTTGGCCGAAACGAAGAGCATTGCCGAGCCGTTCTTGCACGCTGCCACGCAGGCGCCGCAGCCGATGCAGGTGGCGGAGTCCATCGCCACGTCGGCCACTTCCTTCGAGATCGGGGTGGCGTTGGCGTCGGGAGCGCCGCCGCAGTTGAACGATACATAGCCGCCGGCCTGCTGTATCTGGTCGAACGCGTTGCGGTTGACGGCCAGGTCGCGGATCACGGGGAAAGCCGCCGAGCGCCAGGGCTCGATGGTGATGGTCTCTCCGTCGTGGAACTTGCGCATGTGGAGCTGACAGGTGGTGATGCCCTGTACCGGGCCGTGGGGATGACCGTTGATGTAGAGCGAGCACATGCCGCAGATGCCTTCGCGGCAATCGTTGTCAAACACCACCGGCTCCTCGTTCTGATCCACGAGCTGCTGGTTGAGCATGTCGAGCATTTCGAGGAAGCTGCTGCCGGTCGACACGTTGTCGAGGTGATAGTTGACGAACTGGCCGGGTTCCTTCGGACCGCGCTGACGCCAAACTTTCAGATTTACGCTTATAGTATTTTCCATTTCTGTGTTGCTTTTTTCTTGACGTTTTTACGACTTGTAGTTGCGGGTCTGTACCTGGATGGCCTCATATTTGAGGGGCTCTTTGAGAAGGATGGGCTTCTCGTCGTCGCCGGTGTATTTCCAGCAGCTGACGTACATGTAGTGCTCGTCGTCGCGCTTGGCCTCGCCGTCGGGCGTCTGGTACTCCTCGCGGAAGTGTGCGCCGCATGATTCGTTGCGGTGAAGGGCGTCTATGGCCATCATGCGTGCCATCACGAGGAAGTCCTCCAGGCGCAGAGCCTTCTCAAGCTCGGTGTTGAGATCGTCGGCGCTGCCCACGATGCGCAGATCGGTGTAGAACTCCTTGCGCACCTCCTTGAGCTCCTCGATAGCCTTCACGAGGCTCTGGAGCGTGCGGCCCATGCCCACGAGGTTCCACATGATGTGGCCAAGCTTCTTGTGGATCTGATCGGGGCTCTTGGTGCCCTTGATGGCCATCAGACGGGCTATGCGGTCGCGTACGCCTTTCTCTGCCTCGTCGAATTCGGGATGCTTGGTGTCGAATGTCGAACGGCTGACCTTGATCTGGTCGCTGAGATAATTCTGGAGAGTATAGGGGAGCACGAAGTAGCCGTCGGCCAGACCCTGCATGAGAGCCGATGCTCCGAGGCGGTTGGCTCCGTGGTCGGAGAAGTTGCATTCGCCGATGGCGAAGAGACCCTTGATCGAGGTCTGCAGCTCGTAGTCGACCCAGATGCCGCCCATGGTGTAGTGCGAGGCCGGGAAGATCATCATCGGGGTCTCGTATGGGTTGTCGTCGGAGATCATCTGGTACATGTCGAAGAGGTTGCCGTAGCGGTCGCGCACCACGTCAGCTCCCAGACGCTCGATGGCATACTTGAAGTCGAGATATACGGCGTTGCCGGTTCCCACTCCGTAGCCGGCGTCGCAGCGCTCCTTGGCGGCGCGGCTGGCGATGTCGCGGGGGCAGAGGTTGCCGAATGCCGGATAGCGGCGCTCCAGATAGAAGTCGCGGTCTTCGTCGGGGATATCGGTCGGTTTCTTCTTGCCGGCGCGGATAGCCTCGGCGTCCTCTTTTTTCTTGGGCACCCAGATGCGGCCGTCATTGCGGAGCGATTCGCTCATGAGGGTGAGCTTCGACTGGTCTTCGCCGTGGACGGGGATACAGGTGGGGTGAATCTGAGTGAAAGCGAGGTTGGCAAGATAAGCGCCCTTCTTGAAGGCCTGCACGGCAGCCGAGCCGTTGCAGCCCATGGCGTTGGTGGAGAGGAAGAATGTGCGTCCGTAGCCGCCGGTGGCGAGCACTACGGCGTGGGCGGCATAGCGCTCAAGCTCGCCGGTGACGAGGTTGCGCACGATGATGCCGCGGGCGCGGCCGTCGATGATCACCACGTCGAGCATCTCGCGACGGTTGAAGGAGCGCACCTGACCCTTCTCGATCTGACGGTTGAGCGATGCATAGGCGCCAAGCAGCAGCTGCTGGCCGGTCTGGCCCTTGGCATAGAACGTACGGCTCACCTGAGCGCCGCCGAACGAACGGTTGGCCAGCAGGCCGCCGTATTCACGTGCGAAGGGTACACCCTGCTGCACGCACTGGTCGATGATGTTGTTTGACACCTCGGCCAGACGGTATACGTTGGCCTCGCGTGAGCGGAAGTCGCCGCCCTTTACGGTGTCGTAGAACAGGCGGTATACGGAGTCGCCGTCGTTCTGATAGTCTTTCGCAGCATTGATGCCTCCCTGCGCGGCGATGGAGTGCGCGCGGCGCGGGCTGTCCTGGATACAGAAGTTATATACGTTGAAACCGAGCTCGGCAAGAGTCGAGGCTGCCGATGCGCCGGCGAGGCCGGTGCCCACCACGATCACGTCGAGATTACGTTTGTTGGCGGGATTGACGAGCTTCTGATGGGCCTTGTAGTTGGTCCACTTCTCGGCTATGGGGCCCTCGGGTATCTTGGAATCGATCTGATATTCGGGGAGCTTGGAGGACTCGATGTCGGCGTAATCCTTCATTATGGGTGTAGAGTCGATCATGCCCTCTACGCTTTTGATGTCTGCCATATTTGTGACGTTGTGATGTTTATTCTGAAATTTCTGTAGCTTTCTCCCACTTGAGACCCTTGTTGCCGCAGTCGTGGTGGCCGTTGCAGTCCTTGTGCCTGTGGGTGCATTCGCCTTCACCGATGCATACGCCCTCCTGAGGAGCGGTCACGTCGGAAAACATTACGCTTGCGGCGTATTCGCGATAAGCCTCGTCAAAGGTGGTGGTGTTGGCGCGTACGGTGAACACTACGGCCTGGGCGATGAAGAGAGCCACTACGATGGAGCTCCACCAGAGGCCGATGCATTTGAGGCGCTTGATCCAGATGTCATTGTCCCATCCGCAGGTCTGGAACATCGACCAGAAGCCGTGGTTCATGTGGAACCAGAGGGCTACGAAACCGATGATGTAGACGATCGGAGTCCATACCTGGCTGAATGCGATCTGCAGGAACAGAGTGCCTGCCGCGGGAGGAACGGGAGCGCCGTCGTGGACATATTCGCAGTGGATGATCTCGGCGAGCTGCATCTTTGCCCAGAACTGGATCAGGTGGACAGCCAGGAAGGCGAGCACCACGATGCCGAGAACGAGCATGTTTTTCGACGACCACTCTACCTGAGGCTGGCGGGCATTGACCAGATAACGGTCGGCGCCGCGGGCCTTGCGGTTCTGTACGGTCAGCCAGAGCGCGTAGCAGATGTGGATGATGAAGAGCGCCGCCAGACCCATGGATGCCACCAGCGCATACCAGTTGGCACCGAGGAAAGCGCAGATCAGATCATAGGCCTGAGGCCAGAAAAGGGCCACGCCGTTCATCAGTGCGTGAAACGTAACGAATAGGATAAGGCATGCTCCGGTGATTGACATCACGAGCTTCCTACCTATAGATGAGTTGGTTAACCACATAATGAAAGTGAAATTTTAATTATTTGTTTTTTATGATGGATTTTCAGGTGTCAACCGATTGCCGGCGGCTGCCTCCAGCTTGTCGCTTCCGCCATATCCGGCTCCAGCTCTGTCGAGCAAGGCCCGGTTTTGACTTTAGTATAGAAGATGAAGTCAGTCAATGTGCAAAATTAAGCGAAATTAACCATTCCTGCAAAAATATTTGGCCAATCCTCCCAAGATTATTTGGTAACTTTGCAGAAACTAACCTCTGACAAGTATAATTCACCACATATCACATCATTTTTTCCACACAATGACACTACGCAATTTCATCGCGGTGGCGGCACTGGTCTGCGGCTCATTTGCAGCCGGAGCTTCTGTCAATGTCGTGCCGCAGCCGGTTTCGGTTGAGGAGCATAAGGGACAGTTCACTTTGACACCAAAGACTTCAATAGGCTATTCCGGCGACCTCGGGGAATATGCGGCATATCTCGACAGTGTGCTGCTGCAGTCGACAGGCTATGATCTGAGAGTGGTTCCCGGCATAGCGAAGGCTGATATCGCCCTTTCTGTCGACAGTGAGGCCATAGGAGCTCCCGAAGGCTACCGTCTGGAGGTCGGTCCTAAGCGCGTCAGTGTGGTCGGGGCCGACAAGGGAGGCCTGTTCTATGGCATACAGACTTTGCTGCAGCTGTTCCCGGAAGGCATTCATGCCGACCGTCCGCAGCGCCATGTGGAGTGGACCGCGCCATGTGTCAGCATCTACGACGCTCCCGAACGTCCCTGGCGAGGCATGATGCTTGATGTGGCCCGCTATTTCCACGATGTCGACTATGTGAAGCACTATATCGACATGATGGCCATGTATAAGCTCAACAAGCTGCAGTTCCACATGATCGACGACTCGGGATGGCGTATGGAGAGCAAGAAATATCCTCGTCTGACCGAGGTAGGAGCTTACGCCGGCAGCGGTCCCGACCGTCTGGGAGGCTATTATACGCAGGATCAGATCCGCGACATCATCGAATACGGACGTCTGCGAAACGTGGAGATTATCCCCGAGATAGAATTTCCGGCCCATATCCTTTCGGCGGTTGTCGCCTACCCGTGGCTGTCGTGCACCGGCCTGCAGCATGAGCTGCCGCGCCAGCACTTCATCAGCCGCGACCTGCTCTGCGTGGGCAAGGAGAGCTCGATGAAGTTTCTCTCGGATATCCTTGACGAGACGGTGGAACTCTTCCCGTCGAAATATATCAATATCGGTGGCGATGAGGCTGTCTACGACCGCTGGGAGAAATGCCCCGACTGCCAGGCGCTCCTCAAGCGCGAAGGGCTGTCGAAGGCTTCCGAGCTGCAGGGCTGGCTGACCGACACCGTGGCGCGCATGATGGCCGACCGCGGACGCACGGTCATCGGCTGGGAAGAGATCATCACCCGGGGCGATGTCAGCACTCCCGTGGTGGCTCTGATATGGCACAATGTGGCTGATTCCACCTTCGCTTCCGAAAAAGGACATAAGGCCATACTGACGCCTGCCACACATATGTATCTCGACTTCCCTGAAAGCTCCACGCCCGGAGAGATCAAGGCCGCCGGCTGGATGCCGCCGATCTCGCTTGAGAAAGCCTATTCGATGCCTGTCAACGACTATTCCGACAATTCTTCGGTAATCGGCGTGCAGGGTTGCCTGTGGAGCGATCAGTTTATTCACGGCACGGTGCTTCAGGAACTTCCGCAGCTCGACGAGAACCGGTCGGAGACCTATGTCGACTATCTCACCTTCCCGCGTCTGCTCGCCGTGGCCGAGGTGGCATGGGACAAGGAGAGCCGCCGCTCATGGCCCGATTTCCAGCGCCGCGTCATGACCCACTTCGCGCGTCTGGAGGCGAGGGGCGCTTCTTATCGCGTGCCTGAGCCGGTCATATCCTCGATGAAGCAGCTGCCCTCGGGTGAATGGGAATTCTCGCTTTCCCCTTCGATTCCCGGCAGCGAGATCCGCTATACCACTGACGGAACATATCCCACCGTCCACTCGACGCTTTATACCGGCGGTGCGGTCACAGCTCCGTCAAAGGCCGATTTCCATGCAATAACGGTCAACGGACGCAAGGTATCGCTCCCGACCTATTTCGCGCCTGATTATTCCCGATATGCACAATACGGCAAGATCACGGCTCAGTGGCAACCCCTGCAGGTGCAGACGGTGCCCACTCCGTGGAAGATCGACGCCACAGGCAAGATTTCGGGCAACGGATCCTATGAGGTGACTTTCATACCCGAGAAGGGGGGAGCGGTTCATTTCGGCCAGCTGCGCCTGATGAAACGCGACGAGATGCTTGCCGACGTGGCCGGCGACTATACCGTCAAGCCCGGACAGACGGCCACTTATCGTTTTGACGTGGATGCCTTCGAGGCAGGCACTCCCTTCACCATCATAGTGGAGCGCAACGGCGTGGGATCCAACGAGACCTCCGGCCTGGTATTCATCCGCAAGCTTTGAGTGATGTGCTGCCCCGGCACCGTATCGGCTGATACGTGTGCTATGTGATATAAACAACGGTTTCGCCGTGTCTGCGGAGTGGCAGACACGGCGAAACTGTATTGTGTGGTGCCCGCGACGGGTCAGTCCTGTATGTCGGGCTTGGCAGTGATGCGTCCCGGTGCTTCTTCGGAAGGATCGTCGGGCGTGGTCTCCGGCAGGTCGGCGTCGGTAGGCACTACCACGAGATCAAAGGCCAGATAACCGGTGGCGAGCTCGCAGTCGACTTCGGCGATGATCATCGACATAGACATCACGTGTTTGCCGGGGGCGAGTTCCGACGTGTCGATAGCGATGGAGAAGGGCGAGAGGTTTGTGGCTCCGAGCACCCATCCGTCCATGCCGTAAGTCACGGCCGTGATGGCGGCTTTCTTGCCTTGGCGCAGGGCGGTGCAGCTGACGGAAGTGATCTCGAACTTCTGTCCGGCCACGGCATAAAGCTTGCCGTCGGCTTTCTTGGCGCCCGTATACTCGATATTGATGTCAACGTCGGGCAGATCCTTGTCGTCGTCGCTGCAGGCGCTCATGCCCAGAAAGGGCAGAGCGGCTATCAGCATGTAGAGTATCTTCTTCATAATAGTGTGATTAAGTGTGAGGATTTATTAAGAAAGAGGATTGACTGCCGTGGATTCAGTTTCTGAACACCAGTCCGGCATCGTCGCCATCCTGATAGTCGATGACGATAGGATGGTCGCGGTCGACTTTCTGGGCCAGTATGTCCTTCGACAGCTGGTTGAGCACGAGGCGGTGGATCGCACGCTTTACCGGGCGGGCGCCGAATTCGGGGTCGTAGCCCTCCTCGGCGAGGAAGTGGAGGGCTGCGGTGGTGACTTCAAGCGTGACGCCGTTGCGGGCGAGCATTTTCTTGATGGAGTTGATCTGCAGTCCTACGATCTCCTCGATTTCGGCCTCGTTGAGCGGCGTGAACATTATGATCTCGTCGATACGGTTGAGGAATTCGGGGCGGATGGTCTGTTTCAGCATCTCGAGCACCTCGTTCTTTGTGGTCTCGATCGTCTCCGTGCGGTTCTCCGGGGTCATCTTCGAGAAATTGTCGCGGATTACATTGGAGCCCATGTTGGAGGTCATGATGATGATGGTGTTCTTGAAGTTGACAAGCCGTCCCTTGTTGTCGGTCAGACGGCCGTCGTCGAGCACCTGAAGCAGTATGTTGAACACGTCG
>ERZ825324.1727-NODE-1727-length-25219-cov-4.486727_pt1 | contig 25219 bp, 18 predicted proteins | sample MGYA00519859_ERZ825324 | MGnify/ENA primary metagenome ERZ825324 (study PRJEB31778, sample SAMEA3449198) | human gut metagenome | biome: human gut; feature: human-associated habitat; material: faeces | place: United Kingdom | collected 2010/2012 ... | reverse complement strand
TCATCGCCACCATGGAAGAGCAGAAGGACATCGTCGCCGGCAAGGGCGACATGGGCCACACCATGCGTCTTGGCTCCTACCCGGCTGAGCTGGAGGAAGGCTCGCTGGTCGCCGAACTGTACGGCACCACGCATGTCACCGAGCGTCACCGCCACCGTTACGAAGTCAACGTGGCCTACAAGGATCGTCTGCGCGAAGGCGGCCTGCGCATCTCCGGCCAGAGCCCGGACGGCGAGCTCACCGAGTTCGTGGAACTGCCGCAGGACGTGCACCCGTTCTATGTGGCCACCCAGGCTCACCCGGAGTTCAAGTCTCGCCCGACCAAGCCGCACCCGCTGTTCGCCGGCCTGGTCAAGGCCGCGCTCGACCATCAGGCGGCGCGCTGACGCACTTTCGTGCCGTGCATAATATCGCGGCATGATGTGCTGGCTGCCGTCATCGGCGTAGTGCAAGACATACGGTAAAGACGTGGTGGCGAAATATCTAATGATGTTTCGCCACCACGTCTTTTTTGTTGTATGAGCAGCATGCAGCATGATGTATTGGAAGGCGACGGTAAAAAATTACCGTTTCTATGGTGTGTTGGTAGTATGCAGATAACGCTTAGTAGGCCATCGCAGAAAGACCGACCATGACCGAACACCTTGATGACTCGACCCAGCAGTTTGCGCCTCTGTTTGGTGCGAATAATGCCGTCAGCGGCACTGTGGCAGACAGTGTGGATGCTGCTGCATCAGATTCCATTCAGGGCGATGAGATGAGGAGGCGCCGCATCTGGCCGTGGGTGGTGATTGCTTGTCTGCTGGTTGCCTTGGGGGCTGCCTGTGGCGGCGGTGTTTGGTTCTTCCAAGATCACGTGCTGCCTGGCACAACGCTATGGGGAAATTCAGTTACCGGCAAAACCGAGCAGGAGATTGTCGACCTAATCAACGACCAGGTCGACAACACCGCGGTACGAGCGAAATACCAGGGGCAGTCGGCGACGTTCACGCTGAAAGATCTCGGCATCGAAGTTGATGGTGAAGCAATCGCATCCGATGTCATCAATGCCCAACGCGGTGACGCATGGTGGCAACAGTATGCGTTCTGGATTACGCATGATGTGGCCCCGCAAATCAATCCCGAGCTCGCTGATGGCAGTGTGGTAGATAAGGCGCTGAACATTGATGCACAAGAACCTGTTGACGCGCAAGTCGCATTGAACGATAACAACAGTGGCTTCAACGTTATTGCGGGAGAAAATGGCCAGGGAGCCAACGCCACCAGCATTGCGAAGCAAGCCATTTCCACAGTGGAGTCATTGGGCAGTGTCCAGCCACAGACCGTTCGGGTGGAACTCGACGTAACCGAACCGACGATTACCAATGCAATTGCCGATGAGGCGAAAACCACGCTGGAAACCCTAGTGAACAATGCCGTGGCCATCAAGGTGGCGGATAAAGACATCGCCACCGTGAATGCGTCCATGCTGGGTTCGGCCATGCGCATCGACGCCAACCAGCAGTCAAAGCTGAAAGACAATGAAGTACGTAATGGCTACGTGGTCTTTGATGCCGATAAGCTGCAGCAATACTATGACGAGCAAATCAAGCCGAATCTCAAATTGGAACGTGAAGACAAGAAGGTCGTCGTCAATAATGCTGGCGAGGTGCTGAGCACTGAAACAGAAGGCCATGATGGCATTGTGATTGCCGATGGCGCGGATACGGAGGTTGGTGCTCGCTTGGCTCAGGTGCTGGCCACGGGAACTGGCTCAGTGAATGTGGACGGCAAGGTAGATCCCAAACAGGAAGTCAAGGTCACTCATCGCGTGGCGATTGACCTGTCCGACCGTAAGCTCTATGCCTATGAGAATGACACGGTGGTCAAGACATTGAATGTCGTGGTCGCGGAGGGCAACGACAACGTCACCGGCGAATGCGTTGGCATGATGTGTACGCCGACAGGTGACTTCAACGTATGGCAAAAGTTGCCCAGTCAAGATATGAGCGGCACGCTGAATCTTGCCGATGGCACGGTGGAAACATGGGATGTCAAAGACGTGGGCTTCGTCAATTACTTCTCCTCCGGTTGCGCAATCCACCGTATTGCCGGCGGATATGTAGCGGATGCCGTAATGCCCTCCATTGCCAACGGATCTCATGGTTGCGTGGGTATCGGATGGGATGTGGCCGAATGGTTCTACAACTGGTGCAATATGGGCACGAGCGTGCATATCCAAGTGTGATATGCAACAGTGTGATATGTAACAAATACGGCATGCAGTGGTGCGACACATAATGCCGCATACGCGATGTTCGGTGTGCATGGGACAAGCTTGCCCGGCTCCAATATCGCTGTATCGCATTCGTGTAATCAAGCCCACAGCCAATATGCGTCAGGGCGGCTAGTGTTTGCACTTGGGTTCTGCTAGGTTTTCATAGGATTAAGTGTGATACAAGGAAGGCAGGATGGTGACCGAAAACACAGCACCAAACGCCGCCGCTGACGTGGAGATGAGCCAGTATGTGGCTGATCGTACCCGCGTCAACGAGGACAAGATCAAGAAGGATGACGAGATCATCAGCCAGTTCGGCGACTACAACTATGGTTGGCATGATTCTGATGCCGCCGGCGAAGCCGCAAAACGAGGCATTGATGAGAACGTCGTACGCGCGATCAGCGCCGACAAAGGCGAGCCGCAGTGGATGCTCGACATGCGTCTGCGTGGATTCAAGGCGTTCCTCGAAAAGCCCATGCCCGATTGGGGTGTGGATCTCTCCGGCTTCAACGCAGACGACTTCAAGTACTACGTCAAGCCAATCGACAAGCAGGCGAAAAGCTGGGACGAACTGCCTGACGACATCCGCAACACCTACGATCGTCTCGGCATCCCGGAGGCGGAGAAGAACCGCCTCGTCTCCGGCGTGGCCGCCCAGTACGAGTCGGAGGTCATCTACAACTCCATCCAGGAGGACCTGAAGAAGCAGGGCGTCATCTTCGTCGACACGGACACCGCTGTGCGCGAATACCCTGAACTCGTCAAGAAGTACTTCGGCACCGTCGTGCCTCCGGAAGACAACAAGTTCGGTGCCCTCAACACCGCGGCATGGTCCGGCGGCTCGTTCGTATACGTGCCGAAGGGCGTGCATGTGGACATCCCGTTGCAGGCGTACTTCCGCATCAACACCCCGGCCATGGGTCAGTTCGAGCGCACGCTCATCATCGCGGACGAAGGCTCCTACGTGCACTACGTGGAAGGCTGCACCGCCCCGATCTGGTCCGAGGACTCGCTGCACGCCGCCATCGTCGAGATCATCGTCGAAAAGCACGCCCGCGTGCGTTACACCACCGTGCAGAACTGGTCGAACAACGTCTACAACCTCGTCACCCAGCGTGCCTACGTGCGCGAGGGCGGCACGATGGAATGGGTCGACGGCAACATCGGTTCCAAGGCCACCATGAAGTACCCGGCCTGCATCCTCGCCGAACCGTACGCCAAGGCATCCACCATGTCCCTCGGCTTCGCCGGCAAGGGCCAGTACCAGGACACGGGCGCGAAGATGATTCACCTCGCCCCGCACACCAGCTCCACCATCGTCGCCAAGTCCATTTCCCGTGGTGGTGGCCGCTCCGCCTACCGCGGTCTGGTCAAAATCGTCAAGGGCGCGTACGGTTCGTCCAACTCGACCGTGTGCGATGCCCTGCTGGTCGACGACTTCTCCCGCTCCGATACCTACCCGCATGTCGACGTTCGCGAAGACGACGTTTCGATGGCCCACGAAGCCACCGTTTCCAAGATTTCCGAAGACCAGCTCTTCTACCTGATGAGCCGAGGTCTCACGGAGGAAGAGGCGCGAGGCATGATCGTGCGCGGCTTCGTCGAACCGATCAGCCGCGAGCTGCCTATGGAATACGCGCTCGAACTCAACAGACTTGTGGAACTCCAGATGGAAGGATCGGTGGGCTGATTCCGATGACCGACAACACAACACCCGTCAAGGAAATCAAGATTCCGGTCGCCGACCCCAACGACCCGTACGCGATTCCGGCCGCCATGCCGTCCTCCGTGGACCATGCCGTGCGCTCGTTCAACGCAGGCGACTACCCGGAGCCCAGCCGCAAGCAGGACGAATGGCGCTACACGCCTATCGAGCGCATCAACGAGTTCTTCACCGTGTTCAAGCCTTCCGGCGAAACGCAGATCGAAGTCTCCATGATTGACGGCTCGCCGTTGGCCGAAGGCGTGAAGCTCAGCCAGATCAAGCTCGGTGAGGGCCTGTCCGGCACTGTGTCCAAGCCCAACGACCGCGTCTCCGCAGTCGAATGGGAATCCGGCCGCACCGCAACCATTCTGGAACTGTCCGGTGAGATCGCCCAGCCCGTGCTCGTCAAGGTGCACGGCGCGGGGGAGGACCTCGACGCTTTCCATCTGGTGATCGCCGCCGCCGACAAGGCTCATGCGGACGTCGTCGTGGAACACGACGGTGACGCACGACTGGCCGAAGGCGTGGAAATCACCACCGGCAAGGACTCGCACGTCTCCACCACGTTCGTTCAGGAATGGGCCAAAACCGCCAAGCATGTGGCCAACCACCGCATCCACGTCGGCGAAGGCGCATCCCTGCGCCACTCCGTCGTGACCTTGGGCGGCGACATCGTCCGCATCCGCATGGATCAGGACTTCGGCGGCGAACAGGGCGACCTCAACATGCTCGGCATCTACTTCGTGGACCCCGGCGAGCACATCGAACACCGCACGATGGTGGTACACAACCACCCCGACTGCAAGTCCCGCGTGGTCTACAAGGGCGCGCTTGACGGCAAGGGCGCGCACTCCACTTGGGTGGGCAACGCGCTCATCCAGCCCACCGCCCCCGGCACCGACTCCTACGAGCTCAACCGCAACCTGGTCCTGACCCCGGGCGCCATCGCCGATTCCGAGCCGAACCTCGAAATCGAAAACGGCAACATCATCGGTGCCGGTCACGCCTCTTCGGTGGGCCGCTTCGACGACGAGGAACTGTTCTACCTCGAATCCCGCGGCATCCCCGAAACCGACGCCCGCAAGCTCGTGGTGCGCGGCTTCTTCGGCGAACTCGTCGAGGAGATCGGCATTCCCGCCATCTCCGAACATCTGATGACCGTGATTGACCGCCGACTGGCCCGTGGTGAAAACGACGCCATGGCACAGGTCCTCGAAGACAAGTAAGAACAGCATTTTTAGGAGCACAACAATGTCAACACTCGAAATCAAGGACCTGCACGTCCACGTCGAAACCAAGGAAGGCATCAAGCCGATCCTGAAGGGTGCCACCCTGACCGTCCACTCCGGCGAAACCCACGCCATCATGGGCCCCAACGGTTCCGGCAAGTCCACTCTCGCCTACACGTTGGCCGGCCACCCCAAGTACGTGGTCGACTCCGGCGAGGCCCTCCTCGACGGCAAGGACATCCTCAAGATGACTCCGGACGAGCGCGCCAAGGCCGGCCTGTTCCTGGCCATGCAGTACCCGGTCGAAATACCGGGCGTGTCCATGACCAACTTCTTGCGCACCGCCAAGACCGAAATCGACGGCGAGGCTCCCGGTATTCGCCAGTGGGCCAAGGACCTGTCCGCAGCCATGAAGCGCCTCAAGATGGACCCGAAGTTCGCCTCCCGTTCCGTGAACGAAGGCTTCTCCGGCGGTGAAAAGAAGCGCGCCGAAGTGCTGCAGCTCGAACTGCTGAAACCGAAGTTTGCCGTCCTTGACGAAACCGACTCCGGCTTGGACGTGGACGCCCTGCGCATCGTGTCCGAAGGCGTGAACCGCGCCAAGGAAGCCAACCAGTTCGGCATCCTCATGGTCACGCACTACACCCGTATCTTGAAGTACATCAAGCCGGACATCGTGCACGTGTTCGCCGACGGCCACTTCGTCAAGACCGGCGGCCCTGAGCTGGCCGACGAACTCGAAGAGAACGGCTACGACCAGTACCTGCCCGAAGGCGCCGACTCCGAGTCCGCACTGGCCTGAGTCCGTGACCGTGGGAGTCTGACATGCCCTATTCTCGACACGCTCCGGGCCGCTTAGGCCAGGTCTTTACGGTCGCGAACAGGCCATGTCAGACTCCCACTCGTTTCGTACAATTGTTACGTAAGTAGGGGGAACATAATGGTTGATTTTAAGGCGATTCGGGCGCAGTTCCCGATTCTGGATCAGGAGATTCACGGGCACCCGCTCGTGTACCTGGATTCTGCGGCCACCTCGCAGAAGCCGAATGCGGTGATCGACGCCGAGGCGAACTTCTACCGTACAATTAACGCCGGCGTGCACCGTGGTGCGCACGAGCTGGCCGCCCGTAGCACCATGGCCTTTGAGGAGGCCCGAGCCAAGGTGGCCAAGCTGGTCGGCGCGAATGCGGCCGAAGGTGAAGAGGAGGTCGTCGTCACCGGTGGTGCCACGGCCGGACTGAACCTGCTCGCCACCGCATTCGGCAATGCATCGCTGGGGCGTGGGGGAGAAGCCGCCAAGCGTTTTGCCCTGAAGCCGGGCGATGAGATTGTCGTCTCGCGTGCGGAACATCATTCGGTGCTGCTGCCGTTCCAGGAGCTGTCCTACCGTACCGGCGCCACCTTCAAGTGGATCGACCTGACCGAGGACGGCCGTGTGCGTACGGACAACCTCGACGAAGTCATCACCGAGCGTACCAAGGTCGTGGCCGTCACCCACGTGGGTAACGCCACGGGTGCCATCACCAACATCGCCCCGATCATCAAGCGTGCGCATGAAGTAGGTTCGATCTTCATCTTGGACGCTTGCCAGTCCGTACCGCACCTCAAGGTCGATTTCCACGCGCTTGATGTGGACTTCGCCGTCTGGAGCGCGCACAAGATGTACGGTCCTACCGGCGTCGGTTTCCTGTATGGTAAGCGCGAACTGCTCGAAGCCCTGCCTCCGGCCAACTTCGGCGGCTCCATGGTCGAGCTCGCCTACATGGACCACGAGGCCCAATACATGGCCCCTCCGGCCCGCTTCGAGGCCGGCACCCAGCCGGTCGCCCAAGTGGTGGCCGCAGGCGTCGCCGCCGAATGGATGATGAACATCGGGCTCGAGAACATCGAAGCCCATGAGAAGACCATCGCCGCCGAACTGCTCAAGCTCGGCGACGTCGATGGCATTCGCATCCTCGGGCCGCGCGAAAACGTGGACCGCATCGGCACCGTGGCGTTCGACGTGGCCGGCGTGCATCCGCACGATGTGGGCCAGTTCATCGACGCCCAGGGCATCGCGATTCGCGTGGGACACCACTGCGCCCAGCCGGTACACCGCCACTTCGGCCTATACGCATCCAACCGTGCCTCCTCCGGTGTCTACAATTCGGTCGAAGATGCCCAAGCGTTGGTCGAAGCGGCCAAGGGCATCCGTAAGTTCTTTGGAGTGGAGTAAAACAGAACACCATGAACGAATTCGGTATGAGCGGGGATGACCTCGAACAGATGTACCAAGAGGTCATCCTCGAGGCGTCGAAACATCCGCATGGCAAGGAATCCTTTGCGCCCAACGCAGCGGTCGAACAGTCCGCGGACGCAGCGGCCAATGTCACCGTACAAGCCAGCCACGAATACTGCACGCCCGGTGAATCGCACCAGTTCAACCCGACCTGCGGCGACGAGGCGACCATCCATGTCGAAGTCTCCGATGACGAACCGCACACCATCAAGCGATTGGTGTGGGACGGCCACGGCTGCTCCATTTCGCAGGCCAGCCTGTCGGTGATGGTCGATCTGGTGGACGGCAAAACCGTTGACGAGGCCATGGATCTGGAACAGACATTCCACAAGCTGATGGAATCGCGCGGTGCCGGTCTGGACGACGAGAACCTGGAAGAAAAGCTCGGCGACGCCGTGGTATTCCAAGGCGTGTCGAAATACCCTATGCGCATCAAATGCGCTCTGCTAGGCTGGGAAGGGCTGAAGGACTCCATCGCCAAAGCCCTCGCTGCAAAGAACTGAGGAAATATGTCCAACGATAATTTGGTTCCCGAACCACAGCCGTCCGTTTTCGATGCTGTCAACGGCGTCCTGCAGGACGAGGAGGCCGCTCGCCGCGTGATGGCCAACCCGGCCTTGGCCAAGGGCTTCCCGAACGGACGCCCGATCGAGCACTCTGCTGCGTCCGGCGATGACACCTGTGCGTGTGGCGGTCACCACGGCAAATGCGGTTGCCAGGATGACGAACAGTCCGATGGCAGCGAGATTCCGATCAAGGCGATTGACGATATCGGCCGCGCCACTGCCGAAGACGTGCGCGAGGCACTGCATCAGGTGATTGATCCGGAGCTTGGCATCGACGTGATCGATTTGGGTCTGGTCTACGGCATTGAGATCGATGAGCTAGGCCGCGCCATTATTACGATGACGCTGACCACGCCGGCCTGCCCGCTGACCGACCTTATCGAGGACGAATGCGCATCCACGCTGGCCGGTCTGGTCGAGGAGTTCCGCATCGACTGGACGTGGGATCCGCGCTGGACCATGGAGCGCATCACGCCCGAAGGCCGCGACCAGCTCGCCGCCCTAGGCTTCAGCTTCGACAATATGCCAAAGTACTGATAGCGCTTAGTAAGTTCCCTCATCAGAGGGAGCTCTATACGAGAAAAGCCCCGCATGATGCGGGGCTTTTCCATGTCTGGACTGGTCAATCAGTCATCGACGATGGTGTTCTTCGGGACAACCGTGATGCCATCCGGCGTGACGGTGAAGCCACGGGCCAGATCGTGCTCGGTATCGATGCCGACAGTGGAGTTCTCGGTGAGCACCACGTTCTTGTCAAGAATCGCCTTGTACACGCGGGCGCGGCGGTTGATGACTACACCGTCGAACAGCACGGAATCGACAATCTGTGCCCACGAGTGGATACGCACATTGGGGGAGAGCACGGAGTGGTGCACTTCACCGCCGGAGACGATCACACCGGGGGAGACGATCGAATCGGTGGCGTGGCCCAGACGGTCGCGGCCGGCGTGCACGAACTTGGCCGGCGGCAGGTTGCCGGACATCGTGTAAATCGGCCAATCCTGGTTGTACAGGTTGAACTCGGGCACATAGGCGATCAGATCCATGTGCGCATCGTAGAACTGCTTAATCGTACCGACGTCGCGCCAGTAAGCGTGATCAGTGGCCGTGGAGCCCGGAATCTCGTTCGAGTTGAAGTCGTAGACGCCGGCTTCGTTGCGGGAAGCGAAGTACGGGGCGATGTCGCCGCCCATGTCGTGCTTGGTGTCGGCAGCCTTCTCATCGAGAGCCAGAGCCTCGAACAGGGCCTTGGTGTTGGCGACGTAGTTACCCATGGAGGCCAGAATCTGGTTCGGATTGTCCGGCAGACCGGTGGTGGTGGGCGGCTTCTCCTGGAAGTTCTTGATCATGTTCGGGTGATCGGGATCGACCTCAATCACACCGAACTGGTTCGATTCCTCGATGGGCTGGCGGATACCGGCCACGGTGAACTCGGCGCCGGACTCGATGTGCTGCTGTACCATCTGTTCGAAGTCCATGCGGTAGACGTGATCGGCACCCACGATCACCACGATGTCCGGCTGGACATCCTCGATGATGTTGATGGTCTGGTAGATGGCGTCGGCGGAGCCGAGATACCAGTGCTTGCCGAGACGCTGCTGCGCGGGCACAGGGGAGACGTACGAGCCAAGCAGCGGGGAGAAACGCCAGACCTGGGAGATGTGGCGGTCAAGCGAGTGAGACTTGTACTGGGTGAGCACCACGACCTGACGGTACCCGGAGTTCACCAGGTTGCTCAACGGGAAATCGATCAGACGATACACACCACCGAAGGGAACGGCGGGCTTCGCGCGATCACGGGTTAACGGCATCAGGCGGGTCCCCTCACCACCTGCAAGCACAATCGACAGAATCTTGGGATTCTTGGTCATCGTAACTGTCCTCTCTGTTACTGAGCGTCTTTCGACACCGCACTGCCGGGCCGGATGCTTCCTTGCATTCGGTTTACATAGTTAATAATTGCAGAAAAAAACGAACATGCAAGGCTTTCGCCCCCGCGTGCCGTGAACTTGCGATGAACAGTTTCGTAGATTTGTTAAGGATCCGGCCTTTTCGGAGCGCGTGCGATTCCTTAGCGTGTCGCGTAGAACGCCACTGCGCTGGATGCCGCCACGTTCAGGCTATCCACGCCGTGGCTCATCGGAATCTTCACGGTCAAATCGGCGCGGGCAATCGTATGGTGGGACAGGCCGTCGCCCTCGGTACCGAAGATCAGCGCGAGCTTGTCGATATGCGTCGGATCTTCGGCAGGCGCGTGCAGACGGCGTGTCAGTTCGTCCAACGAAATCGAACGATCCTCCAATGCCATGGCCACGGTGGTGAAGCCCAGCGACTTCAACTCGTCGATGCCCTGGAACGGCCAGTAATGCTTGTTTTCGGTGCCGTCGTCGTTGAACCCGGTGATACGGGTCCACGGAATCTGGAATACGGTGCCCATCGACACGCGGGCGGCGCGTCGGTACAGCGGATCACCGCAGGAGGGTGTGACCAGCACGGCATCCACATCGAGCGCGGCCGCCGAACGCATCAGTGCGCCCACATTGGTGTGGTCCACGATGTTTTCCATTACTGCCACGCGGCGGGCGCTCTTGCAGACCTCGGCTACGGAGGGCAACGGCCAGCGTCGCATCGCGCATAGGGCGCCGCGATGCAAACGGTAGCCGGTCAGACGCTTGAGCTGCTCAGGTGAGGCCACGTAGACGGGAATATCCGCGCCCCAGCGCCCGTCGATGAAGTCGAAGGTGTCTTTCATGCCCTCCAGCCAAGGTTCCTCGACCAGCAGTGACAGCGGTTCGCGGTCAGCGGCCAGCGCGCGGTCGATAACCTTGGGGGACTCGGCGATGAACACGCCCTTGGCTGGTTCCAAGCGATTACGCAACTGCATTTCGGTGAGGCTCACATACGCTTCGACGCGCGGGTCGTCGACGGTGTCCAGCGTGATGAACTGCATTGGTGGCCTTTCGTGTGTGCAGATAACGAAAAACCCCTTGCAATGCAAGGGGTTTATCTGTGCCCGAGACGGGACTTGAACCCGTACGCCCGTATAAAATAGGCACTAGCACCTCAAGCTAGCGCGTCTACCATTCCGCCACCCGGGCAGGTGTCGTTTGGACAACGAGTAGATAGCTTAGCATGAAATTACCGGGATGCAATTCGCGCGTGTGCCCGGCGTGTCGCGTGTAGCCTTGAAGTCATGACTGATGCCCTTTTTCTTTTCGACCCGCAGGTCGACGACGTCCCGGTGAACAGCGACGAACTCCACGCCGGCTGGAAGCTAACCCTGCCCGCTCACATCAAGCGCCATGCCGTGCAGGCCATGCGATTCAAGGCAGGGGACAGCCTGCAACTTTCCGACGGCAGCGGCTTGAGAATCCAGGCAGTGATGGCCGATCCTGAAGCCGGACTGGCTGAAGTCGTGGAAGTGGGGCGCGAACCCGAGCCGCTCACCCGGTTGGCGCTGATTCAGGCATTGGCGAAAACCGGCCATGATGAGCAGGCCATCGATATGGCTACTCAGATCGGCGTCGACCAAGTGGTGCCATGGCAGGCGGACCGATCCATTGCCAAGTGGAAGGTCGGCCGTACAGACAAGAAGTGGAATTCGGTACTGGATGCCGCCACCGAGCAGTCGCGGCGCGCCTTTAAGCCGCAACTGGAGGCGTGTGCGTCCAGCAAGGAGGTCGTGGCCATCTGCCGCAGGGCCTGCGTGCATGGCGATGTGGTGATTGTGCTGCATCAGGATGCTACCGATACGTGGTCCGGCGTGGAGGAGAAGGTTGCGCAGTTGGTGGAACGCACGCTCCAGGACGGCCTGCCGCGGACTGTCAGTGTGGTGGTCGGGCCTGAGGGCGGCATCAGTGAGCAGGAGGTAGCTGATTTCGTCAAGGCCGGAGCGGTGAGCTGCGTACTGGGGCGCAATATTCTGAGAGCCGCGACGGCCGGTCCGGTGGCGTTGTCGCTGTTGTCTCGGGTGTTGGGACGTTACGAGTAACGCCCACGCGCTAAGCTGGTGCGTAGCAACATCAAACCAAGGAGCATGATGAGCGAATCCGACGATTGCCTGTTCTGCAAGATCATCGCAGGGCAGATTCCCAGCAGCAAGGTCTACGAGGACGAGACGACCTACGCATTCAACGACATCAATCCCAAGGCCAAGGTCCACGTGCTCGTGGTGCCCAAGAAGCACTACGCCAACGTCGCCGAACTTGCCGCCGACGACCCGACCGAGCTGGCCCACATCGTCTCCATCGCGCAGAACATCGCCGACAAGGAATTTCACGGCGCCTACCGACTGGTGTTCAACACCGGTCTTGACGCCGGCCAGACCGTCTTCCACGTGCACGCGCACGTGATGACCGGCGAAAAGCTCGACGAGTAGTAGGGGAATATCCGCTTCGTGGCAACGACTACACGTACCATCACCATCCCGCCCCAACTTGACCCCGTCGCCGTGCTCGGCCCGGTTGACGAGGTCATTCGCGAGGTGGAGCGCGCCTTTCCGGACCTGACGATTATCGTGCGCGGCAACCGCGTGGCGATCGTCTCCCGCTCCAAGCAGACCGAAGCCCAGGCCGCACAGGCCGAGGATTTGGTCAATACCATCATCCAAGCCGCCTACACCGCGCCTATGGACGCCGACACCGTGCGTCGCATGCTCGACCAGAACGTGCTCAAGAACCACGTGCGCCTCGAACATCCCGGTCACGGCCCGGTGCGTGACAAACTGGCGCAATCGACCTCAAACGAACGCGCCCATGCACGTTCTGCCGGCTCCCACGACCCGACGTACCGCAAGCCCACGGTTCCCGGCGTCATCACCTTTGCTGCCGGCGTGCCGGTCCGTGCGAAAACCGCCGGACAAGTGGCCTACGTGAACGCCATCGAATCGCACACCATCACCTTCGGCATTGGCCCCGCAGGCACCGGCAAGACGTATCTGGCCGTGGCCAAGGCTGTGCGTGCCTTCCAGGACAAGCAGATTCGCCGCATCATCCTCACGCGCCCGGCCGTGGAGGCCGGCGAAAGCCTCGGCTTTCTGCCCGGCACGCTGAATGACAAGGTTGACCCGTATCTGCGCCCGCTGTACGACGCGCTTGGCGACATGCTCGGCGCCGACCAGCTCAAGCGGTACATGGACGACGGCTCCATCGAAGTGGCGCCGCTCGCCTACATGCGCGGCCGTACGCTGAACGACGCGTTCGTGATCCTCGACGAGGCTCAGAACACCACCGAACAGCAGATGAAGATGTTCCTGACCCGTCTGGGCTTCAACACCACGATGGTCATCACCGGCGATATCTCGCAGGTGGACCTGACCGTGCCTCGCTCGGGACTGGCCACCATCGAACGCATCCTGGGCGGCATCAACGACATCGCATTCGTGCATCTCAAAACCGAGGACGTGGTACGTCACCAGCTGGTCGGACAGATCGTGGCCGCCTACGACCGTCACTCCGCCATCGCCGGCGACCACCGCGACATCGAACGCAAGGGCCGCCGAAACCATACCGACTTCGATGCCCGCCAGCAAGCGGATTCAACCAACCAAAGCGAGACAGACGATGAGCGTTGACGTCACCAATGAAACCCAGTGGGTCATCGACCCCAAGGTCTTCTCCGATTTGGGTATTTGGGTACTCGACCAGATGCGCGTGAGCACCCAGTCCGACCTGACCATCATGTTCGTGGATCCCGATCCCATCGCCGAACTGCACATGCGTTGGATGAACCTCGAAGGCCCGACCGACGTGATGAGCTTCCCGATGGACGAGCTGCGCCCCGGCGACGGCAAAACCGTGATGGAAGGAGTGCTCGGCGACATCGTCATCTGCCCGTGGGTCGCTGCCCAACAGGCTGCCGCAGCCGGGCACAGCACCATGCAGGAGATGCTATTGCTCACCATCCACGGCATCCTGCACCTGCTCGGCTACGACCACGTGACCCCCGAGCAGGAGCGCCAGATGTTCGGCCTGCAGCGACAGCTGCTGCTCACCTTCTTCGCCCTACGCCACGATGCCAACGTGCAGGCCACGCTGCCCGCCGGCACACCCGACGCGCTGGCCCTGTACGACGCCGCGCACGGTGCTGGCCGCGACCTCGATTCCAAATAAGCTCCCAAATCAATCACACCAAATCCGGATTATTCGATACCGTTCAAGGACATTCAAGGACACCGAAAAATCATTATGGAGTATTCCAGTACCACGCCGATCGCCATCACCGTCATTCTTGTACTCGTGGCGGCCCTGTTCGTCTGGCTCTCGCTGACCATGGCCGCCGCTGAAGGCGCCGTGGCCCGCGTAACGCGAGCCAGCCTTAACAATCTCATCCTCGAGGTGCAGACCGACTCCGAAGCAAGCCAGTTCCTCAAGATGAAGAAGATCGACAAGATTCATCGCGTGCAACGGCTCATCGCCGACCGTTACGCCACCGCCGGCAGCTGTGCGTTCTTCCGCATCGCCTGCAATGTGCTCGACGGCGTACTGGTGTCTTCCATCGCATCCCTGTGGGGTGCGGAACTGTGGATTGAACTGCTCTCCGGATTCCTGTTCGCGATTATCGTAGCCGTGGTCTCCGTACTGGTCCGCCCGCGCACCGCCGGCATGGCCAAGCCGGTCGGCATCATGATTTCCAACTCGCGCATCGTGTCGTTGGCCACCAAGCTCACGCCGTTCGCACGCATCGGTGGCGACAAGTCCGGTTCCAAGGGGCCGGGCCGCCGCTCCAAGGACTCCGATCTGTCCGACGACGAGGAGCTTGAGAAGATTCAGCTCGAGCAGGGCAAGGCCGCCATCGACCGACTGGTGGAGTCCAACGACTTCGATCCGGAAGTCTCCGAAATGTTGCGCAACGTGCTCACCCTGTCTGATACGTTGACTCGCGAGATCATGGTGCCGCGCACCGATATGATCTGCATGGAGCGCGACTCCACACTGTCTTCCGCGCTGAAACTGTTCTCCCGCTCCGGCTTCTCCCGCGTGCCGGTGATCGGTGAGGATGTGGATGACCTGATCGGCGTGGCCTATTTGAAGGATGCCGTGCGTGCCACCGCCTTCAACCCGGCGGCCATGGAGCGCGCGGTCGAATCCATCGTCCGGCAGCCGCTGCTTGTTCCCGAATCCAAGCCGGTGGACGACCTGTTCCATGAGATGCAGCGTTCCCGCCAGCATGTGGCCGTGGTGGTCGATGAGTACGGCGGCATCGCCGGCATGGTGACTATCGAGGATGCCATCGAACAGATCGTCGGCGAGCTGGAAGACGAGCACGACCGCACCCAGCGTACTGAGCCGGAGAAAATCGGAGACAACAAGTGGAAGATGCCCGCCCGTACGCCGATTGCCGATCTGGAGGAGATCTTCGAGATCGACATTGATGAGGACGATGTCGATACCGTGTACGGCCTGCTGACCAAGATTCTGGGCCGAGTGCCGATTGTCGGTGCCTCGGCTGTGACGCGCGGTCTGCGACTGACCGCCGTGGACTCCGCCGGACGCCGCAAGAAGGTGTCCACCATCGTCGTAGAACCGGCGCACGTCGAGGGCGGCGAGGAAAATAACAAGACCCATGAGGAAACTGACGGCGAGCCCGTCGAAGGCGATGATACCGCCAGCAAGGAGTGATATGACCGATCAGAGCAACAGCACGAACGACGTCGATGACATTGACGTTACCGATGCTTCCGATGTTGCCGGCGTTGCCGAAGTCGACGCGACCGGTGAAACGGCGAACGTGACCAAGCAGGACGTGCCGTATCGCTCCGGATTCGTGGCCGTGGTCGGCCGCCCGAACGTCGGCAAATCCACGTTGATCAACGCGTTGATCGGCAAGCAGATCGCCATCGCATCCTCTCGCCCGGAAACCACCCGTAAGGCGATTCGCGGCATCCTGACCGCCGACCACGCGCAGCTCGTGCTCGTGGACACGCCCGGTATTCACCGTCCGCGTACGTTGCTCGGCCAGCGTCTGAACGACGTGGTCGACGAATCTCTGGCCGATGTGGACGTGGTGGCCTTCCTGCTGCCCGCCGATCAGGAAATCGGCCCCGGCGACAAGCGTATTCTCTCCCGACTGCGTACCGACTTCGCCACCAAGCGTGAGGACGGTACGTTCAAGTGGCGCATCCCGCTGATTGCCATCGTCACCAAGATCGACGAGCTTGGCCGTCAGCAACTCATCAACAAGCTCATCGAAATCAACGATTTCGCCGATTTCTCGGACATCGTGCCGGTGAGCGCCCTGAAGCACGACAATCTGGCTGAAGTGAAGAACGTGCTCATTGAGCACACGCCCGAGGGTCCGCAGATGTACCCGGACGATCAGATCAGCGAGGAGCGTCCGGAAGACACCATCGCCGAACTCGTGCGCGGTGCGTTCCTTGAGACCCTGGACGACGAGCTGCCGCATTCGCTGGCCGTGGTGGTTGATTCCATCGACTATCCGGAAGACAACGAGACCGGTCAGGGCTATGACGGCAAGGCGCAGGTCAACGTGTCCATTTACGTGGAGCGTGACTCCCAGAAGCCGATCATCATCGGCAAGGGCGCCTCGAACCTCACCTACGTCAAGAAGAAGCTGCGCACCCCGGTCAACCGCATCGTCGGCCAAAAAGCCAAGCTCGACCTCCACGTCAAGGTAGCCAAAGGCTGGCAGTCCGACCCCAAGCAGCTGGAGCGCCTCGGCTTCTAGGGCGTATAGACGAAAAAAGCTCCCTCGTCAGAGGGAGCTTTTGCTATACGGTTTACTTCCGCTTGGTGTACATCTGGGTGTTGAGGAGGGTGGAGTAGCGCTTGATGACCTTGGGGCGAATCACCTTCATGGAAGCGGTCATCAGGCCGTTTTCCTGAGTGAACTCCTCGGGCAGGATGATGAACTTGCGCACGGACTCGGCGCGGGAGACGCCCTCGTTGGCCTGATCGACCCACTGCTGCACTTCGGCGCGCACGGCGGCGTTCCTTGCCGCGTCCTCGAGGGACATGTTCTCGTCCAGGCCCTTGGCGGCCAGCCACGGGCGCAGCGACTCCTCGTCCAGCGTCACCAATGCGGAGATGAACGGACGCTTATCACCCAGCACCAGCGCCTGGGAGACGAACTCGCAACGCTGAATGACTTCCTCGATCGGGCCGGGGGAGACGTTCTTACCACCTGCAGTGATAATCAGATCCTTCTTACGACCGGTGATGTACAGGAAGCCATCGTTGTCGATACGGCCCAAGTCGCCGGTGACATACCAGCCATCTTCGGTGAACGACAGCTCAGTGGCCTCGTCGTTCTTGTGATAGCGCGGGAACACGGCACGACCCTTGACCTGAATTTCGCCGTCCTCGGCGATGCGCAGGGAGAATCCGGGGAATGCGATGCCCACGGAACCAGCGTGGAACGGCGTACCCAGCGGGCTGAACGCGCACGGTGCGGTGGTCTCGGTCAGACCATAGCCCTCGTATACAGGCACACCCGCGCCACGGAAGAAAGCCAGCAGTTCCGGGTCAAGCGGGGCACCGCCGGCCACAATCCACTTGGCGCGACCGCCGAGCACTTCGCGCAGCGAAGAGTAGACAATCGGATCGAAGGCAGCGCGGCGAGTGCGGGTCAGTGCACCTGCCTTGCCATTGGCGGAGACCTCCTTCATATAGTTCTGCGCGGCCACCACGGCGGAGGCGAACACCACGCCCTTGGGGCCGTGGCCGGCCTTCTGGGACGCGGCGTTGTACACCTTCTCCAGCACGCGCGGCACCACGATCATGAGAGTGGGCTTGGCCACCTGCAGATCGCTGATCAGCGTCTTGATGCCGGTGGCGATGTAGATGCGGACGTTCGAGGAGACGACGATGTAGTTGATGGCGCGGGCGAAGGAATGGGCCTGCGGCAGGAACAGCAGGATGGTGTTCCTCTTGTCGTGCAGCAGATCGGGCATGTAGGCCGGCAGATTCAGCGCGGTCTGGCAGTAGTGCTCGTGGGTCATCTCCACGCCTTTCGGCGCGGCCGTGGAACCGGAGGTGTACACGATGGAACACAGGTCGGTCTTCTTGACCGAATCGATGCGCTCGTCCAGCTCCTCGTCCGAGACCGTGGTGCCGTAGGCCTTGATCTCGTCCAAGCCACCGGTCTCGATGGTGATGATGTGCTCCAGGGACGGGCACTCTTCGACGGCCCCATCCGCCTTCTTACGCATGTCCGTGTCCTGCACGATCAGCAGTCGGGCATCGGAGTTGTTGACGATATTGCGAATCTGCTCGGCGGAATCGGTGTCGTAGATGGTGGCGAGCACGCCGCCGCACGCCATGATCGCCGCGTCGGTCAGGTCCCAGTCGTAGGAAGTGCGGCACATGAATGCCACGGCATCGCCCTTCTTCAGGCCGTAATGAATCAGGCCCTTGGCCACGGCACGCACGTCAGCCAGGAACTCGTTGGCGGTGACGGTCACCCAATCGTTGCCGGACTTGTAGGTGTACAGCGGCTCATCGCCCATACGTTCGGCGCGGTCCGCATACAGGTCGTAGATGGACGTACCTTCGTCCAGCGGCGGATTGCCTTCGGTGGAGGTGGTGAGCAGGCCGGTGGCGGGGTCGATGTCGGTGACGGTCAGGTGGCCGTCGTCCCAATCGTCGCTGTGAGGCAAAGCGATATTGGTCTCGACCGGCACGTCGGCGTTAGACAGGTAATCGGGCTCGTCCGGGGTGTCGTCGTGGACCGGGTGGACGAAGTCGGATCCCAACCTGAGCGCCTTACGGGTGAGATTGATCGTGTGCTGCGTGAAGGAATTGATAACCGACAAGTCTTGCTCCTGTAAACCTTTCAGTGTCGTCCAGCCATGAGGCGAACGCTTCTCAAAGTTCAAATTGTAATCGCCCAAACCGAACTCGTCACCTTACGCAACCGTAGGATTCTGGCGGGTTAGGGGAGTGCGTGGCAAAATATTGCACAGGTTCCGATATTGTTGAGTAACCGTGAGCTACGAAACGGCGATTGTCGATAATTATTGAGCGGTTGGTTGCTGATCGATGCCGGGTGATTGTTGGACGACTTCCGAGCAATTCATCCGCAATGCACATGGACACATTCGTATTTCTTACTAATTTCGGGTTCGTTTCTATTTCGATTGGCGGAATCTCAAGTCATGGTCTTTACCTTTCGACTACACTTACCATGCGGATAACCATGTCCATTTTGAAGTAGAACAAGAAAGGGCTCTCATGGCGCAAAACCCAGAAGCCGCCGTGGTGTTCGGCGTTTTGAATGAAACGTCCGAAACGGAATCCCGCGTCGCGTTGACGCCGGATATCGTCACCCGGCTGAAGAGGAGCGGAGTCTCCTCGATTATTGAGGCCGGTGCCGGCATTGCCGCCGAATACACCGATGAGGATTACGAAAAGGCCGGTGCGAAGGTGACCAGCCGCGACGAGGTGCTCGCCGAAGCCGACGCGCTCGGTTTTGTGGACCGACCGTCCGCCGAGACCGTGGCCAAGCTCAAGGCCGGCCAGTGGGTCATTGGCATGCTCGGTTCCTTCACCGATGCCGATTACGTGGCCGCGCTCGAGAAGGCCGGTCTGGTGGGCATCGCCATCGAAAAGCTGCCCCGTAAGCTTTCCAGCGCCCAGTCCATGGATGAGATGACCTCTCAGAACTCCGTGATGGGCTACAAGGCAGCCATCACCGCCGCCGATGCTTACGGTTCCTTCCTGCCGATGATGACCACCGCCGCCGGCACGATTCGCCCGGCCAAGGCGCTGGTGCTCGGTGCCGGCATCGCCGGCCTGCAGGCCATCGGTACGCTGAAGCGTCTTGGCGCGGTCGTCACCGCGTACGACGTGCGTCCCGCCTCCCAGGGCGAGGTCGAGTCCCTCGGCGCGAAGTTCCTTGATCTGGGACTTGACTTCTCCAAGGGCCAGGGCGAGGGCGGTTATGCCCGCGCGCTGAGCGCCGAAGAGCAGGCTCAGCAGCAGGCTGCCGTCGACGAAAAGGCCGCCGGCTTTGACATCATCATCACCACCGCCAAGGTCCCGGGCCGCAAGCCCCCGGTGCTGCTCACTGCAGCCGGCGTCAAGGGTCTCAAGCGTGGTGCCGTGATCGTGGACTGCGCAGCATCCGACCTCGGCGGCAACGTCGAGGGCTCCGCCGTTGGTGAGCAGGTCACCGAGGGCGGTGTCAAGCTGATCGGCGCTCCCTACCTGGCCTCCGGCGTCGCCACCACCGCATCCAACCTGCTTTCGCGCAACGTGGCCGACATCCTCGTGCACTTCGTGCGTGACGGCAAGCTCGGCCAGGATCTCACCGAAGAACTCGACGACGCGCTGGTGGTTGCCGGCCGCGCCGCCGCCCCGGCAGCTGCTGCCGATGCCGAGAAGTCCGAGAAGTAAGGAAGAAGGAATACCATGCCTACTCTCGTCGTTTCCATTACCCTGTTCGTCCTCGCGCTGCTCATCGGCATCGAGGTCATCGGCAAGGTGCCCGCCACCTTGCACACGCCGCTTATGTCCGGCGCGAACTCCATCCACGGCATCGTCATCGTCGGCGTTGTGATCGTGGCAGCCGAAGCCAATAGCCCGCTGGCCTACGTGTTCATCTTCCTGGCCGCTGTGCTGGGCACCATGAACGTCGTTGGTGGCTACGTGGTCACCGACCGCATGCTTGAGATGTTCAAGTCCAGCAAGAACGAGAAGAAGGGGGAGTCGAAGTAATGACCTCCGCAACCGTTGGCGCCATCGACATCGTCGCTTGGTTCGTCTACCTGTTCTCTGCCGTCCTGTTTGTGGTCGGTCTGCATTTCATGAATTCGCCGAAGACCGCCCGCAAGGGTAACCAGATCTCCGCGTTCGGCATGGTCGTGGCCGTGCTCATGGCGTTCATCGTGCTCTTCGCCAAGGGCTTCGTGAACATTGTCGCCGTGGTGGTGCTGGTCGTCGGCATCCTGATCGGTGCCGTGGCCGGTGTCGTCTCCGCCAAGAAGGTGAAGATGACCGATATGCCGCAGCTGGTCTCCGTGTTCAATACCGTGGGTGGTGGCGCCGCCGCACTCGTGGCCCTGAACGACATCCTGACCAAGGAAGGCACCCCGGACATCGTGGTGCTCATCACCGCTGGTCTCGGTATTCTCATCGGTTCTGTGACCTTCACCGGCTCGCTCATCGCAGCCGGCAAGCTGCAGGGTATCAAGTGGGTCAAGAAGCTGAACCTGCCGGGCAAGGGCGTATGGAACATTCTGTTCGCCGTGCTGTCTGTCGTCTCGCTGGTCATGCTGTGCGTCCAGCCCGAACAGCGTCTGCTGTGGTCGATTCTGACCACCGTGTTCGCCCTGTGCTACGGCTTGGTGTTCGTGATTCCGATCGGCGGCGCCGATATGCCCGTCGTCATCTCTGTGCTCAACGCATGCACCGGTACGGCTGTGGCTATGTCCGGTCTGGCGATTGACAATGTCGCCCTGATCGTGGCCGGCGCACTCGTCGGTTCCGCAGGTGTGACCCTGTCCATCCTCATGGCTCAGGCCATGAACCGCCCGCTGCTCTCCGTCTTGGCCGGTGGCTTCGGCGGTGGTGCTGACGCCGCCGCTGCTGGCGATGGTCCGGAAGGAACCATGAAGGAGACCACGCCGGACGATCTGGCCGTTCAGCTCGTCTACGCGCAGAAGGTCATCTTCGTGCCCGGCTTCGGTTTGGCTCAGGCTCAGGCCCAGCGCGAGCTCGCTGACCTCGGCGAACTGCTCAAGGGCCACGGCGTGGAAGTCTCCTACGCCATTCACCCGGTCGCAGGCCGTATGCCTGGCCACATGAACGTGCTGCTGGCCGAGGCCAACGTGCCCTACGAGGAGCTCGTGGATCTTGATGAGATCAACCCGCAGTTCCCGCAGGCCAACGTGGCTCTGGTCGTCGGCGCCAACGATGTGACCAACCCGGCTGCTCGCCGTCCCGGCACCCCGGTCTCCGGCATGCCGATTCTCGACGTCGACAAGTCCCAGAACGTCGTGGTCATGAAGCGCGGCCGCGGTATGGGCTACGCCGGCATCCAGAACGAGCTCTACTTCGAAGACAACACCCAGATGCTGTTCGGTGACGCGAAGAAGAGTCTGCAGTCCGTCATCGCCGCCGTCAAGGAATTGCTCGCGTAACCATTCTTGGCTCCCCTCTGTGAGGGGAGCTGTCGAACGGAGTGAGACTGAGGGGAGTAGCCCATACGCGGGTGCTCCCCTCAGTCAGCTTCGCTGGCGGCTCCCCTCACAGAGGGGAGCCGAGCTCTATATCTACTACAGCCCAAACACCCGCTTAACAAAGCTGTTAACGCGACGCCAATAGCGGTCCGGATCGGTGCTGGCGCTCATCGTGTGGTCGGCGCCGGGAATCAGCAGCTTCTCGCGGTCGATGCTGGCGCAGGCGTTGTAATTGATGTCCAGATACTTCGGATTGACAAAAGTATCCGCTCCGCCATGAATGAACATCATCGGAATAGTCGCGTGCCGTAATGCCTTCACACAGGAGGCGTCCTCAAACCGGTATCCAGCCTTGCGTTCAGACACATGACTGGCCACTTTGACCAGCAGCACGGCCAACGAGTGCGGCAAACGGAACATCGCCTCGGCATTATCCGTAAACTGCGAGACCACGGAACTGTATCCGCAATCGGAAATCGCGGCGACGACGTTGCGGGGGAGTCGCGCATCGCCGGCCGCCATCATCACCGTGGCGGCGCCCATCGAATTGCCATGCAACAGAATGCGTGCATCCGGATCAGCTGCGGTGATCAGCGAAACCCAGCCCAACAGATCGTCGCTTTCCAGCAATCCCATACCCACGTAACGCCCTTCGCTCAACTCATGGGCGCGCTGCGCGGGTAGCAGGACCGTAAAACCGAGTTGCGCATAGCGATGCGCCCATTTGGCCATTTCCGCGGGCTCTCCGGCATAGCCATGGCAGCAGATCGCGTATAGATGCGGCTGTGGGTCGGAACAATCCGGGTCCAACAGCCAGCCGTGGAGTTTCAATCCATCATGGCTGCGCAGCGTGACCGATTGCTTGGCCTCCTCGAACCACCGGGCGGCCTCAAGCTGCTCGGACATGTCGAATTCGATGCCTTTCGGTGTCTCCTCGTGCGGCATGTTGAACATCGAACGTTTGGCCTTGGTGTCCAGCGCGAACGTGAACATGACGTTGGCGGCCGCGGCTGTGACGCCGGCTCCTGTGGCGGCTATCGCGGCAAGTGCCGCAGCCATACCCCTGACAACGCGAGTGTGTGCGGCGATGACGTCATGGCCATCCTCATTGATGACGTCGTCCGAACGAGTCATATCAACCTCCCGATACGGTACTCACCATCGTACGTTATTTTCGAAATCATCCCCAACTTCGTGAAAGACCGTACACTGAGTGTCGCTGAGCGTACGATTTTCACGAAATGGCGGACGATTTCGTGAAAACCGTACGTTGAGAACGGGTAAGCGTACGTTCTTCACAAAGTTAGGGATTATTTCGCGGAAACCGTACGTTGACGTGGCTGGGACGGCCGGGATGCAGTGTCATCGAAGCATCACCGCGCCAAAGTCCGGAGTTGGCGTATACTTGACAATTGTTGCTTTGGCGAGGGAAGTGTGCGTGCTGACACATGACACAGCTTCCGTTATCGACTCGGTGTATTTCACTCCTTGTAGGGTGTCTTTCGGCGTGTCGTGGCGTCTGAGCGAGACAGAACGAAACGAAACTACAAGGAGTATCCATTATGGCTACCACCATTAAGCTTGAGGGCGAGGCCCGTTCCGAGTTCGGCAAGGGCGTTGCTCGTCGTCTGCGCGTTGCCAACAAGATTCCGGCCACCATCTACGCCGGCGGCGAAGAGCCCGCCTTCGTGACCTTGCCGATGCGCGAGACCACCCTGGCCCTGCGTCACACCAACGCCCTGTTCACCATCGCCTTCGACGGCAACACCAAGATGGCCGTCGTCAAGGACGTGCAGAAGAACCCGGTCAAGCGCATCATCGAGCACGTTGACTTCCTTGAGGTCAAGGCCGGTGAGAAGATCGACGTCGAGGTGCCGGTCTTCGTTGAAGGCACCCCGAAGGGCGCTGCTGTGGCATTCGTCGACATTCAGGAGCTCAAGGTTCGCGCTGACGTCGCCAACCTGCCTGAGAAGATCGTTGTGAGCGTCGAGGGCCTAACCGACGGCACCAAGGTGTTCGCTAAGGACGTTGTTCTGCCTGAAGGCGTTGAGCTCGACGTTGAGGACCCGGAAGAGTCCGTCGTCACCGTTGAGGTGCCGGAAGATGCTTCTGAGTCCACCGCCGCTCCGGAAGCTGCTGCTCCGGCTGCCGACGCTGCTGCTCCGGCTGTCGACGCCAAGTGAGTCGATCGCTTCGATAGCGAACAATTCAGAACATAACTGAAACGTGGAAGCCCGCAGCCGTTGAGAACGGTGCGGGCTTCTTCGTTTTTTCACCATGTGAACTCTGCCACACGAGTAACACATGGGTGTGCAAAAGTATGCAACAGAGCTCGCGCCACAAGCGCACAGCACACACCCCATATGGTGGCTTTCGGGCCGCCAAAGTCAAGAAGAAGTAGCTAGTAATGACTGAAAACACGCACCACGATCCGGCAGCGCTCGACAAGCTCGCCGAACCGTTCACCGTACTGCCGAACGACAACCCCGCATCCGATGAGAAGCGCCAGTCCCTCATCGACAAGCCGGCTTTCGGCCAGGTGTTCTCCGACAACATGACCCACATGACCTGGACCAAGGGCGAAGGTTGGTCCGACCGCCGCGTCGAACCGTACGCACCGCTCAAGATGGATCCGGGTGCTTCCGTGCTGCACTACGCACAGGAGTGCTTCGAGGGCCTCAAGGCTTACCGTCATGCCGACGGCTCCACCTGGCTGTTCCGCCCGGATGCGAACGCCGAGCGTTTCCAGAACTCCGCCAAGCGTCTGTACCTGCCTGAGCTGCCGATTGACGACTTCCTCGGTTCCGTGGCCGCGCTGGTCAAGCGCGACGCCAACTGGGTGCCGTCCCGCCGCGAGTACACGCTGTACATGCGTCCGTTCATGTTCGCTTCCGAGCCGTTCCTCGGCGTGCGCGCCCCGCAGGAAGTCGACTACTGCGTGATCGCCTCCCCGTCCGGCCCGTACTTCCCGGGCGGCGTCAAGCCGGTGAGCATCTGGGTTGAAGACAAGTGGTTCCGCACCGGCCCTGGCGGCACTGGTTTCG
>ERZ825324.1704-NODE-1704-length-25500-cov-3.254981_pt1 | contig 25500 bp, 20 predicted proteins | sample MGYA00519859_ERZ825324 | MGnify/ENA primary metagenome ERZ825324 (study PRJEB31778, sample SAMEA3449198) | human gut metagenome | biome: human gut; feature: human-associated habitat; material: faeces | place: United Kingdom | collected 2010/2012 ... | reverse complement strand
GTTCTGTTCCGAGTGATGTGACCAATAATTATAATACATTACTCTCAGGTGAAAAGAATGTTGTTTATGGTTTGGTTGGAAAGGTAACCAAAAGCTCAGGTGAAATTAGTATTTCTCCAGAACTATATTGGGTTAACTACGATGGAAAATTAGATGCTCAGACACTTCCTGATAATGCAAAGTATTATCACATTCCTATAGATGTTAATCCTGGTGATATCAGCTTTGAAAATGATATATTCAATAGAATTATCAGGTTCAGTGGTAAGTTGAATAATAATATAATTGATGATTATAGCAATTTCACCATAAAAAAACCGAACACAATTACCAATGGATATGCAACTTATATCGGATATGTGCGTTTTTTTGGGGAAAAAATATTTGTGGATGTGAATCAATCGGTTAAAAATACCGCTTTATGGAATTTTACTGCTTTGCCAAATATTGAAGAAGGTGGAATTGTGGCCATTAGTTCGACAGTGTATAAAAACCAGATTCAGAATGGAAAAACAGTTACTTTGACGGCTACGCCTAATGAGGGGTATAAGTTTGTGAAGTGGACTCTAAATGGGAAAGAGGTATCTGCTGAAAAGGAATTTACTACAGGCCCGGTTTACTGCAATATAGGTTATGTGGCGGTGTTTGCCAAAGAAGATGAGGCGGCAGAAGAATATGATATAACGGTGACTGCGGATCATCCGGAATTGGGTTCGGTAAGTGTATCGCCGTCAAGAGCGGTGGCGGGTGCAAGTGTGACAGCAACGGCTACTCCAACCGATGGCGCAAGATTTGTCGGCTGGTATAACGGTGATGAAAAGGTCTCGGATGATATTCAGTATACGTTCACTGTGTCGGAAGCGGTAACATTGACAGCTCATTTTGTAAAGACATGTAAGGTGACTTTTGATCAGTCGGCCGGAGGTGTAATTACGGTAAAATGTGGCGAAACGACGCTCACATCAGGCGATGCCGTCGATGCCGGCAGCATGGTGACGGTAACCGCAACGCCCGCGCCTAACTACGTTTTGCAGTCGATTTCAGTTAATAATTCTGCCCAAACGCTCAGCGAAAATAGCGCGACGTTTGAGATCAGTGAAGATATTGCGATAGCCGCATCATTTGTCGAGACTCCTTCTGTAAAAACAAGCATAGAGGAGCTTCTCTCCGGATCATTAGTTAATGACGCGCTTGTGAGGTTTGATACTCCTCTTACCGTGGTGGAAGTATTGGGCAATAATGATGTTGATGCCGTCGTGACCGACGGGAAGAAACTATTGTTCTTGTTCAATCAGTCAGGTGTCATCGGAGAGTGGAAGCCAGCGGTAGGAGACGTGTTGAAGGGAGTTGAAGGCAGAATCAAGTGTGACGAAGCCTCTGCTGCAAGGGATGCGACATACAAAGGGGTGCAGATATATCTTACTCGCATACCGGAGCTAAGTACTGAACCTAATAAAGAGGCGCCTGTTGAAGACGCGACTTTTGACGGAGTCTTAAATGATTACAGGAATAATGGCAACAAAATGCTGCGTCTGAAAGGCGTCAATATATATTTCGGCATTGTTGATCCAAAATGGCTGCATCTTGCGGTACGTCCCTCTGCTGGTCAGGAGAAAAACATGCCACTTGTAAAACTTTCACAGGAAAACCAGACGATTGAAAATGCCGGTGAGATATATGGCAATGCGAACTGGTCGAAATCGCTTGATGTGACTGGTTTTATCCATGCGGTAGCAGGAGAGCCGGGATTTCATATCATGAGCTACAAGGTGTCGACAGGTGGCCCCGAGGAGACAAGTTATCTGATAACTCTGTCGGTGTCGCCGGTCGATGGCGGAAAGGTGTGGGTAAACGATGATAGGAATGCAGTACAGAAGAGATGCGGAGCAGGCGAAACGGTGATGATTCATGCGGAGGCCGCAGAAGGGTATACTTTCAAGGGATGGCAAAAGGGGAGCGAAGTGTATTCGACGGAGCCGGCAACGGAATATATCGTCGAAGGCAATGCAAGTCTGAAGGCCTTATTTGAAAAGAAGCAGGAAGAAAAGCCTGATGAGCCGAAAAAGGAGAAATATGCTGTAAAGCTGACCAACGGAGGCAATGGCTCGATGAAGGTGTCTTTGCCTGATGGATCTGAGGTTGCTGACGGACAGATGGTAGAGGAGGGTACAGTGCTGACCGTGGTTCTGACAGCCGATGAAATGTATCTGCCTTCGCAACTGCTCGTAAACGGCACTCCTGTCGGAAAGGAGTCAGACGGGACATATCGCGTGACAGTCGTCGGCGCGACTGTGATCGCATCAAGTTTCGTGCCGGATGCACCGGGAGTGTATCACCTCAAGATCTCGTCGCGCAGTCCGGCGGGATATATCGGCGGTAAGGTCTATATAGATCGCGAAGGCACTACGGCAGTCGAGGCGCATTCCGGTGAGAATCACACTTTCTTTGCTGAGGCCGCCGACGGATTCAAGTTCACACGTTGGATATATGAGGGCGGATCGTCGGGTACTGGCACAACCTCGCGCTTTGAATGGCCGGGACAGGGAAATCTCTCCCTCGTGGCAGTTTTCGATCATGCGATAGGCACCGAACGCACGATAACGGTGCGGGCTAACGACGCCTCAAAAGGTAGCGCGGTGATTGTCGGGGAGCCGGAGGGAACGCAGTCGGTCAAAACAAGGGCCGTTGTGAAACTTAAAGCTGTCGCCGCCTCCGTTTATGACCGGTTTGTCGAATGGACCGTAAACGGAGAGATCCGTAAGGATGCGGAGATAGATATCGACGGCGAAGGCGATGCTGAGTGCGTGGCGTATTTTGCATCAGACTATCCCGTGAATTTCAGGGCTGAAGGGAACGGCGCTCTGATATGCCGGTCAGACGGCAATGAGATCGAGAGCGGTACGGTCATGGCTGACGGAGCTAACGTGGACGTAAGGGCCACCGCTGACGCGCATTATCATCTCGCATCATTGTCGGTCAACGGGCAGGATGTCTTAAGTCAGTATCTTGCCAGCACTGGTGGCTTTATCATTTCGATCCGTAAGCCGACAGAAATCAAGGCCGTCTTTGCCATAGACCGTCACCGCCTGCTTATAGGCCGTCATCTCCATGGCCATCTTGAGGTTTTCCGCGCCTTGAGTCCTATCGGTAGCGGCTCCGGTGATAAGGTCGAATCGGAGATGTACCATGACTATGGATCAAAGCTCTATGTGTTTGCAGTGCCCGACGAAGGATATCAGCTGAAAAGCGTCACCATAGATGGTCGCAGCCTTGATATGGGCGTAGGATATGGAACGATCACCATAAACGGCGACATGACTCTTGCATGCGATTTCGAGGAAAAGCCCTCTGGGTTGTCGATGCCAGGAGCGGACGGCGAAAGTGGTTCCTGTGACGAATGGTTTGACCTCAGCGGCCGCCGGGTGACCCCCGACGCTTTGCGCCCGGGCAACGTCTACATACTCCGCCGCAACGGCAGGGTCAGCAAGGTTGTGATCACGCATTCACGCTGAGGGATAGATCCCGAAAATCAGCGACGCCTCCTCGGCCCGGCGGGCAGGGGAGGCGTCGATGTTTCAACGTAAAGTTGCGGAGTAGGCAGAATCAGCGCTGGGGTATGTCAACCTGCGTCTGTCGGCCGTTGAGCAGATAATCGGTGAAGTAATCAACCATGCGCCAGTAGAAATATTCATCCATGTTGCCGAAAGCATGGCGCTGTGTCGGGAGATAGAGGAAATCGAAGCGCTTGTTGGCCTTGATGAGTGCGTTGGCCACCCGGATGGTATTGCCCGGATGCACATTGTTGTCGATATCGCCGTGTACGAGCATCAGATGTCCCTTGAGGTTGCGGGCGATCTCCGGATTGGTGTGTATGGAGTAGACGAATGTTGTATCGCCCTTTTCGCTGACGGTCTCTTTCACGCCGTGATGGGTTTCGCTCCACCAGCGGTTGTAGATGCGGTTGTCGTGGTTGCCGGCGCATGATACAGCCACCTTGAAGAAGTCGGGATACTGGAGTATAGCTGCGGTCGACATGAAGCCGCCGCCGCTGTGGCCGTGGATTCCCACGCGGTTGATGTCGATGAAGGGATAGCGGGCGGCAAGCTGCTCGATGGCTGCTTTCTGATCGGCCAGACCATAGTCGCGGAGATTGCCGTAGCCGTAGTTGTGATACCATTTCGAACGGTCGGGATGTCCGCCGCGGTTGCCGACGGTGATCACTATGAATCCGGCCTGTGCGAGACGGTCGGTGCGCACTGACATGCGGGTGAACGGATAGTTGGTGGCCTCGACCTGCGGGCCCGGATATACATAGTCGATGATGGGATAGGACTTCTCGGGATCGAAATCAAAAGGCTTGTACATGACTCCGTAGAGATCGGTCACTCCGTCGGCTGCCTTGACAGTGAACACTTCGGGGAACTGGTAGCCGTTGGCGAGCAGCTGGCTGAAATCGGCGCGCTGCAGTGTCATGACTTTATTTCCGCGGGTATCGTAGAGAGCTGTCTCCGGTACGGTGTCGACGCGGGAGAAGTTATCGACGAAATAGCGGGCGTCATCATCCACTACCGGTGAGTGGAAGTAGCTACCGGAATCGAGGCGGCGTACAGGGCCACCGTCGAGACTAACGCTGTAGAGATGCTGGTAGTATGGGTGCTCGTCCTTTTCACGCCCCATGGCTGTGAAGTAGACTGTGCGGGTAGGCTCGTCGATATTGAGTATGCGGTGCACGTGCCATGGGCCTTCGGTCAGGCGCCGTTTGAGATTGCCTTTGTCATCGTAGAGATAAAGATGCGCCCAGCCGTCGCGCTCGCTCCACTGCACGAGCTCCTTGCCGTCGGCAACGGCTCCGAGTGGTCGCACCTCCTGATAGGTGTTCATACGCTCTTCGATCACAGGCACGATGGTGTCGCTTCCGATTGTATACGAACAGATGTCGATGCGGTGCAGATCGCGGCTCGAACGGGTCAGGAAGAAGCGGTTGTTGTCGCCGAGCCATACGGCAGGCTGGTCATACATGCCGCGCTGACGGTGGCGATACGGACGGTAGGCGAGCGATATGGACTGGTTCTTGAAGCGGCTTGTGCCGATCTCCTTGCGGGAGTTGTCGGTCATATCGAAGAGATACACGTGATCTTCGGGCGCTTCCATCTCTCCGGGCATCTGGTATTTGTAGGTTTCGAGCGTAGGACGCGGCTCGGCTACGGAATTGATCACCCACAGATCCTTGACCTTGCGGTCGTCAGATATCTGTGTGAGGAAGTAGCGTGAGTCGGGCGACCACATGCCGTAGACCCCCTTGCGCTTGCCGTTGCAGAGAGTGTCGGTGTTGAGTGTGGAGTAGGGCTGTCCGTAGCCGAAGTCCTTGACGCCGTCGGTGGTGAGCTGTATGTCGGTGACCGTCGAGTCGTTCTCGTTTTTCTTGAGCTTCTCATAGTCGGCACGGCTCATGCGGTAGAGGTTGAGATCCTTGGCGTAGACCACGGTCTGGCCGTCGGGCGACACCGACGCCCAGTCGAGCTGTTTTTTCTCTTTCTCCTTATCTTTAAGATGAGTCAGGTTGCCTGTAGCTGTGTCATAGCTGAAATAGAATACCTCTTTCTCTCCGGCCTTGGGTTTCTTCTCTTTGCCGTCGGCATCCTTGGTCGGCTTGGCATCCTGCGAAGATGTCACTTCAAAGGTGAATGTGCGGCCGTCGGGCGATGCTTCGAGATTGCGTATAGGCAGGGAAGCCGCGATCATGGGATCTTTGACGATCTCGGTCAGCTGAGCGGCGAGACGGTCGTGGTCGAACAGTTCGGTCTGGCGTCGCGCAGTCGGATCTACCACATACCAGCGTGTGCCCTTGGCGGTCTTGTAGCTGTACCAGAATTTATTGCCCTTCTGAAACCAGTGAGGATCAACGGTGGTGGAAAACAGCATGTTGGACAACTTGCCCCCGGCAAACCGTTCGGCAAGTTCATAAGGATTGCTCCCGGGCTGATTGTCGGCGGGTGTGGCTCCAAGAGTCCCCATTCCTATCGCAGCCGAGAGAGCGATGGTCATCAAATGTTTCATTTTTTGAATATATGATAATGATTTGGTTGCAAAATTACATTGTTTCGCGGTGAAAAACAACCGAATTCACAGCTTATTTATCCGGCATGGAGCATGTGTGCCCTGTTTACATGACTTCAGTTGTTGTTGCCGCTAACCCTTTTTATCGTTTATCAGGATAAAAACTTTATAAAATAAGAGGTCAGGCTTGCTTAAACCGTGAAAAATCATTACCTTTGCGCCCGATTATGCCCGATTTGCAATAATCAGCCGTCGGATGCCGGTGCCCATTGGCCGGACAGCGGAATAAGGCGGAAGTAACAATTTTATTAATTAACCGTTTCAAAGTGGATACTTTAAGCTACAAAACAGTGACCCCCAACGCGCAGAGCGTTGAGAAAAAATGGGTAGTGATCGACGCTACCGATCAGGTGCTGGGACGGCTCTGCGCAAAGGTTGCGAAAATCCTGCGCGGCAAGTACAAGCCCTGCTATTCGCCCAACGTAGATTGCGGCGACAACGTGATCATCATCAATGCCGAGAAGGTGCGCCTGACAGGCAACAAGATGACTGACCGCGAATATCTGTCATATACCGGCTACCCCGGCGGCCAGCGTATGGCCACCCCCGAAGTGCTGATGAAGAAAGCTCTCAACAAGCACATCAAGCCCGGCTACAACCCCCTGTTCACCAAGGTGATGAAGGGCATGCTTCCCAAGAACCGTCTTGGCCGCGCCATCATCGGCAACATGCATGTCTACAATGGTGCTGAGCATCCTCATGAGGCTCAGAATCCCGAGGTGATCGACATCAACAAACTCAAATAATCCTCAGAAGCATGGAAACAGTTAATGCAGTAGGACGCCGTAAGGCCGCTGTGGCCCGCGTCATCGTAAGGGAAGGCAACGGACAGATCGTCATCAACCATCGTCCGCTCGACGTATATTTCCCCTCTTCCATCCTTCAGTACATCGTGCGTCAGCCCCTGTCGACTCTCGACGTCAATGAGAAATACGACATCCACGTAAATCTCGACGGCGGCGGCTACAAGGGACAGGCCGAGGCTCTTCGTCTGGCCATCGCCCGCGCACTGGTGAAAATCAACCCCGACGACAAGTCGGTGCTCCGCAAAGAGGGCTTCATGACCCGCGACCCGCGCGCTGTAGAGCGTAAGAAACCCGGTCAGCCCAAGGCTCGCAAGCGCTTCCAGTTCTCCAAACGTTAATGACTGGCAGCTTCGGGCTTAGTGTTTAGAATCTAAATCCTGCAGACGGACGTTTGGAATCCTTACTGCGGGGTTGAAAACAAAAGAACGTAAACAAGAATCAAAACAATGTCAACTCCTACATTTGACCAACTTTTAGAAGCAGGTTGCCATTTCGGTCACCTCAAGAGAAAATGGAATCCTGCTATGGCGCCCTATATCTTCATGGAGCGCAACGGTATCCACATCATCGACCTCTACAAGACCGCCGCTAAGGTGGAAGAGGCCGCCAACGCGCTGAAGAGTATCGCTAAATCGGGCAAAAAGGTGCTCTTCGTCGCAACCAAGAAACAGGCCAAACAGGTCGTGGCTGAAAAAGCCCAGGCCATAGGCATGCCTTACGTCATCGAGAGATGGCCCGGCGGCATGCTCACCAACTTCCCCACAATCCGCAAGGCTGTCAAGAAGATGGCTTCCATCGACAAAATGTCGAAGGACGGCACTTTCGACAATCTTTCGAAGCGTGAGAAGCTTCAGATCACACGTCAGCGCGCCAAGCTCGAGAAGACTCTCGGCTCTATCGCTGACCTCAACCGTCTGCCGTCGGCTCTTTTTGTTGTCGACGTGCTCAAGGAGCGCATCGCAGTGGCAGAGGCCAACCGTCTTGGCATCCCTGTATTCGCCATGGTCGACACCAATTCTGATCCCAACAATGTCGATTTCGTGATTCCGGCCAACGACGACGCATCTAAGAGCATCGAGCTGATCCTTGACACCGTATGCTCAGCCATGTCGGAAGGCATCGAGGAACGCAAGGTGGAGAAAGTAGATACGGCAGCCGCCGGCGAAGAGGGACAGGCTCCCCGCCGCGAGCGTCGCAGAGTAAGCCGCGGTCCCCGTCGTGAGGAAAACGGCGAGGAGGCAGCTGCAGAGGCTCCCGCCGCAGAGTAATTTTTCAGTAATAACAACCTAAACATAATTAAATATGGCTGTTACAATGGCAGAAATCACCAAGCTGCGCCACCTTACAAGCGCCGGCCTGATGGACTGCAAAAAAGCGCTCGCCGAAACAAACGGCGACATAGAGGCCGCTGTGGAGATCCTTCGCAAGAAGGGTCAGGCTGTGGCTGCGAAGCGCGAGGACAGGGAAGCATCCGAAGGCTGCTCCCTCTCGGCCAGCGACGGCACTTTCGCTGCTATCGTCGCTCTCAAGTGTGAGACCGACTTCGTAGCTAAGAACGCCGGTTTCGTAGAAACCACCCGCAAGATACTTAATGCGGCTATGGAAAACCGCCCCAGCAACATCGAAGAACTCAAGGCTCTGACTATTGACGGCCAGACCATCCAGGATCTCGTGGTTGAGGAGAGTGGCAAGACCGGCGAGAAGATGGAGATCGGCGCCTATGAGTGGATCAAGGCGGAGTCGACTACCGCATATGACCACCTCGGCAACAAGCTGTCGACAATTGTCGGTTTCAACAAGGCCGATGTCGACTATCAGCTCGGCCGCGATGTGGCCATGCAGGTCGCTTCCATGAACCCTGTGGCCGTAAGCATCGAGAGCGTTCCGGCATCCGTAGTGGAGACCGAATACAAGGTCGCTGTAGACAAGACAAAGGAAGAGCAGGTGAAGAAGGCTGTGGAAGCAGCTCTCAAGAAAGCCGGCATCAATCCAAATCTTGTCGATTCGGAGGCCCATATCGAGAGCAACATCGCCAAGGGCTGGCTCACTCCTGAAGAGGCCGACAAGGCCCGCGCTATCGCGAAGGAGACAGCAGAGCAGAAAGCTGCCAATCTTCCCGCACAGATGATCGAGAATATTGCTAAGGGCCGCGTCAACAAGTTCTATAAGGAATCCGTGCTCATGGAGCAGGAATTCATCAAAGATGCCACCCTGACTATCGGCAAGTATCTTGAACAGAATACAAAGGGACTGGTTGTAGTGGATTTCAAGCGCGTGAATCTCAATCAGGACTGATTATCCGGTAACTGATCCCCAACTGATATATATCGGCGCTGTCCCCACTTGTCGTGGCGGGATGGCGCCGATTGTATTAAAGAGATTCGGGTGATTGCCGTCATAATGATAGATATGTATGAATATCGATGAGTTTGCAGAAAGCATACTGCTCAATCTGCCTTATGTGCCAAATGATCAGCAGGTGCAGCTGATAGCGGCTCTCGCACGGTTTTGTTCGCCGCTGATGCCGGGTGATGCTGTCTTTTTGCTAAACGGTTATGCCGGAACCGGCAAGACATCTTTGACCGGTGCGCTGGTGCGTTCGCTTCGCGACGCCCGTATTCCGGTAGTGCTTCTGGCGCCTACCGGACGTGCCGCGAAAGTGTTCAGCAGGTTTTCAGGAATGACGGCTACAACCATACACCGTAGGATTTACCGTTCAGATGGAACCGGCCTGGGGTATATGACCGGCGACGTGGCCGACAATGCTCTGAGCGGAGCCGTGTTTATTGTAGATGAGGCTTCGATGATAGGGGGCTCACAGACGACGGCCGACGGCGGAAGGAATCTTCTTGAGGATCTCATACAGTACGTTTATTCCGGTGAAGGCTGCCGAATGATATTGCTCGGCGACAGGGCTCAGCTGCCTCCTGTGGGATGCACTGAAAGTCCGGCAATGAGCGTGACGCGTCTGAAAGAATTCGGTCTGCGCGTCATTCACGCCGTCATGACAGAGGTGGTCAGACAGGGTGCGGATTCGGGTATACTGTATAACGCTACATGGATGCGCAAGGCCATGCACCGCGATCCTCTTCCAGAGCCTCGCATCAGGCTGAAAGGATTCAGCGATATTACAGCTTTACCGGGTGAAGAGCTTCAGGATCAGATAGAGCGTTCGTATGCCGATGTGGGGATAGACGAAACAATTGTTATAACGCGTTCCAACAGGAGGGCGACACAGTTCAACACGGCAGTGCGCTCACTGATACTCGGACGTGAGGAGGAACTTTGTGTAGGGGAGCGCCTGCTGGTGGTGAAGAACAATTACCTGTGGAGCTCCAGAGTGAAAGGACTTGATTTCATAGCCAACGGCGACATGGCGGTGATCAATAGGGTTGACTGCACGGAAATGAGGTATGGGCTGCGTTTTGCCGATGTCTCGCTGACGATGCCCGACAGAGATGTGGATCTCGAATGCAAGATATGTCTCGACACTCTTTTGTCGGACACTCCGGCTTTGCCGCCTGACAAGGCTCAGCGTCTGCTTGAGGGAGTGCTCGGCGATCCGGATGTTTTCGCGCCGCAGACTCCTATGGCGTATAGGCTCAAGGCATCAAGATCAAACCCGTATCTCAATGCGCTTCAGGTTAAATACGCCTATGCCGTCACCTGTCATAAATCTCAGGGCGGCCAGTGGTGCGATGTCTATGTCGACATGGGATATATCCCTCCGGAATCACGAGGACTGGATTTTTACCGATGGCTGTATACTTCTATCACCAGAGCTACCGGACGTCTGTATCTCATCAATCCTGATATCAGGATTGTATGACCCGTAAGGGAGGAAAAAATTGTTAAACGTCGGTTCAAATCCGTTCGGCCGATGTAGGACTTCGACAAAAAACATTAACTTTGCAAAAATTTCAGCCGAAAGATGGATTTCCAACGCTCGATTGACTCATCAGATATAGAGCTTTTCGCGGACATGGTGGCCGAAGCGTCACAGTTCGTGATTACATGCCATATGACTCCCGACGGTGATGCTCTCGGGTCATCGCTCGGTCTGTGTCACGTGCTCGGTCGTTTAGGCAAGAATGCAGTGGTGATCACTCCAGATACGCCTGCATCCACTCTTGATTTTCTTCCGGGTTTTTCCGATATAGTCATAGCCTCGCGCTTTCCCGATCGTGTGAACCGTGCGCTTTCCGCAGCCGACGTGGTAATCTGCCTGGATTTCAACTCGCTGAAGCGTATAGACCGTCTGGCACCGGCCGTAGCGGCCTGCGATGCGAAGAAGATACTTATCGACCATCATCTCAATCCAGAGAGTTTTGCTGATCTTACCATCTCCCGGCCAGATCAGTCGTCGACCTGTGCGTTGCTTTTCCATATCCTCTGGCAGGCCGGCATGCATGATCAGATTGATATTGACGCAGCGACATGCATATATACGGGAATGCTGACGGATACCGGTAATTTCTCATATAATTCCAACGATCCGGATCTTTACCTGATAATATCCCTGCTTCTGGAGAAGGGGCTTGACAAGGACGAGGTGTATTCCCTGGCGTGGAATACCCATCGCGCGGAATCGCTGAGAATAAACGGGTATGCGCTTTACCGCAAGATGCAGATCCTGTCCGACCATCAGCTCGCGGTCATAATCCTTGACCGGGAGGAACTCAATGAGTTCTCCTATGTCAAAGGCGACACTGAAGGACTGGTAAACAAGCCGCTGGCTGTGCCTGGAGTGACCTGGAGCGTGTATCTGCGGCAGGATGAGCCCGATTTCGTTAAGGTATCTATGCGCAGCAAGGGCTGTTTCCCGGTCAATATAGTCTGTGAGCGTCTTTTCGGCGGCGGAGGTCACCTTAATGCTGCCGGAGGCGAATTCACCGGTACGGTTTCCGAAGCTCTTGACGTGATACTCGCCGCGATCGACGAATTTGATCAAAATCTTGAACAGACCGAAATTCCTTAAAAGAATTACAGATAAAACCAAATGACAACACGACATGAAGCTATTCTCTAAATATCCATTTTTAGCCATCGTAGCCGCTGCCGGTCTCATGGCAGGCCTCAGCGGATGTGACGACGACAAGAGCTATGCCGAACTTCTCGAAGAAGAGAACAAAGCCGTCAACCTGTTTCTGTCAGACCAGATCATACTGACAGAGCTTCCGGCCGATAATAAATTCATCACCGGCAACGACGCTCCTTATTACCGTCTTGATGAGGACGGCAATGTTTTCATGCAGGTAGTGAAGGTCGGTGACGGCGAAATGGCTCAGGACGATCAGCTGATCTATTTCCGTTTCATGCGCTATAATCTTAGCTACTATGACGGAATAAACGACATACCGGGCGAAGGCAACAGCGACTATGTGGAGGGAGGCAACATGTCATTCCGTTACAAGAATTATACCCTTGAATCATCCTCTTCATGGGGCCTGGCCATACAGATGCCGCTTCAGTATCTTCCCCTCAACAGTGAGGTGAAACTGGTAGTGAAGTCACAGTACGGATGGTCGTCGGAAATATCGTCGGTACAGCCTTACCTCTATCATTTCAGATACTACAAGAGCCAGATCTGAAGCAGCCTTAAAAACAATAAAACTAATACAATATCATCCAGTCATGTCACTAATTAAATCGATCTCCGGAATACGCGGCACCATAGGCGGCGCACCCGGTGAGGGTCTGTCCCCTCTTGACATCGTGAAGTTTACAGCGGCTTATGCCACATTCATCAAGCGCAACACCACGAAAACCTCCAATGTGATCGTAGTGGGCCGCGATGCCCGCATATCGGGCGAAATGGTAAGCGGCATAGTGGTGTCTACGCTCTGTGGCATGGGATTCGACGTGGTAAACATCGGACTTGCCTCCACTCCGACTACCGAGATAGCCGTCACCGAAGAGAATGCATGCGGAGGCATCATCATCACTGCGAGCCACAATCCAATGCAGTGGAATGCCTTGAAACTGCTCAACGAAAACGGTGAGTTCCTGAATGACGCCCAGGGCAAGGAAGTGCTTGCCATAGCGGCGGATGACGCGTACAGCTTCTGCGATGTGATGGATCTCGGACATGAGCTTAAAAACACGACTTACAACCGTAAGCATATCGAGAAAGTGCTTGCTCTTGATCTGGTCGACAGGGAAGCTATTGCCAAAGCTGATTTCACTGTGGCAGTGGATGCGGTGAATTCGGTAGGCGGCACGGTCATTCCCCAGCTGCTTAAGGCACTTGGTGTGAAAAATGTCATCGAGCTTAATTGTGAGGTGACAGGGCGTTTCTCGCATACCCCCGAGCCTATCCCCGAAAACCTCACACAGATATCAAGCCTGATGAGCGACGGCAAAGCAGATGTCGGTTTCGTCGTGGATCCCGATGTCGACCGTCTGGCTATCGTGATGGAAAACGGCGAGATGTTTGTTGAGGAATATACTCTGGTCGCTGTCGCAGATTATGTGTTGTCTCACACTCCCGGCTCGACAGTCTCCAATCTCAGCTCTTCACGCGCTCTGCGGGATGTGACCGCGGCCCACGGATGCCAGTATGCCGCTTCAGCTGTCGGGGAGGTGAATGTCACCACCAAGATGAAAGAGACCGGTGCGGTGATCGGTGGCGAAGGCAACGGTGGAGTGATTTATCCGGCTTCACATTACGGACGCGACGCACTTGTAGGAGTTGCGCTGTTCCTGTCGCTCCTTGCCAAGAGCGGCAAAAAAGTGAGCGAGCTTAAGAAATCTTATCCTGCCTATGCCATAGCCAAGAACAAGATTGAGCTGACGCCGGAGATCAATGTCGACGCCATCCTTGAAGAGGTGAAGAAGCGTTATGCCAGCGAGAAGATCACGGATATCGATGGAGTGAAGATCGACTTCCGACAGCTGGGTGCATCTGCGCAAATCCAATACTGAGCCGATCATCCGAATATATTCGGAAGCTCACTCGATGGAAGAGGCGGAGAAACTCGGCCAGCAGATAAAGGATGTCATCACTGAAATGACCAAACACTGAGCAGAATGAAAATAATACTGGCGGCGCTTCTCACGGCGATTTCAGTCGCATCAGAAGTGTCGGCCCAGACAGTAACCCCCGCCGACAGCAGCCGGTGGGGGCTTGTCGATATTTCGGTGGCTTGCGTCAGGGCTGAGCCGTCGCACGCTTCCGAACAGACTACACAGGCTCTGGCCGGCACACCGGTCAAAGCAGGCAAGCGCCGTGGCGACTGGTATGAGGTGCAGCTGCCAGACGGCTACCGAGGCTATATCAACCGCGCAAATCTAACTCTGACTGATGACCTGAAGATGGCGGAGTGGCGCAGATCGCGCCGTCTGATAGTGACTGACCCCGGCACCATAGCGGTGCTCGCAGACACTGTTTTGACGGATGACCCGGGAAACCGCGTGGCCGAACTTGTAGGAGGTGATATCGTGGAATGTCTGTCGGATGAGGGCGATTATATGCTCGTGAGCATGCCCGGCCATAGATTTCAGGGATATGTAGAGCGGAAAAAAGTAGAAGATTTTGAAGCATGGGCATCGAAAAGCCCCGACATAACTACGATATTGTCTACGGCAAAAGCGATGGTCGGAGCTCCATATGTATGGGGTGGACTTACGTCGAAAGGCCCTGACTGCTCCGGTCTGGTAAAGGCGGCTTATTGGTCGGCCGGGCTGATATTGCGTCGCGACGCGTCGCAGCAGGCTCTTACCGGAACTGATGTCGACAACTTGGATCCTCATAAATGGAAAGCCGGCGATCTGCTGTTTTTTACCGGCAGCGACAGTGTGCGCATCACTCATGTGGCCATTAATCTCGATTATGGCCGTTATATCCATTCGTCGGGCCGTATAAGCTATGGCAGCGTCCATAAGGGTGACAAATGTTTCGTGCCACGAAAGGTCGTGAAGGTGCGCCGGATACTTGGCAGCGAGAGTTCGCCCGGTATCACTCCAGTAAAATTTCATAAATGGTATTTTGAATGAAAAGAATCATAATGGCTTTGGTCCTGGCCGCAGGCGTTCTGGTTGCGGAGGCAAAAACATATATCGTCGATGATGCAGGGCAGTTCGTGCCGATATTGGCAGCTCCAACCATAGGGGTCTTCGGCGTTGAGGCTAAACATACTTTCCGTGAACGTCTGGCCGTCACGGCCACAGCGTTGGCGCTTGACGAAATTCTTGTCCAGACGCTGAAGCATACCATCAGATCGCGTAGGCCCGATGGCAGCGACAACCATTCTTTCCCGTCGGGACACATGGCGCGCGCTACGGCCGGGGCAGAAATCATCAGAAGCGAGTATGGCTGGGCCTGGGGTGCCGGTGCGTATGCGTGGGCGGCAGGCATAGGTGCGCTCAGGATCCATCATCACCGTCATCGGTTCGGCGATGTCGTGGGTGGAGCTGTCACAGGATTTGTTTCCGCCCGTCTGGCATATCTGCTTCTGCCTGTAGAGCGGCGCCTGTTCGGATGGGACAAAACACGTGTCACCGTGACAGCACTGCCTGCTGTAGGCGCCGACGGCAAGTCGGTGGCCGCCGCGGTCAATATTATTTTCTGAAAGTAAAAAGGTTGATAGTTGAGCAAATAATCGTAACTTTGCATCTTGATTTAAGAACAGATTCGCGATGGACAATAAATTCAAGGAATATGACAGTTTTAATCTGTCGGGAATAAATAAAGAGATGCTTGATGACTGGACCCGCCAGGGTCTGTTCGGCAAGAGCATAAAGGAGCGCGAAGGATGCCCATCTTTCGTCTTTTACGAGGGGCCTCCGTCGGCAAACGGAATGCCCGGCATACATCATGTGATGGCTCGCACGATCAAGGACATTTTCTGCCGCTACAAGACCATGAAGGGTTTTCACGTAAAGCGCAAGGCCGGATGGGACACCCACGGACTGCCGGTGGAACTCGGCGTCGAAAAGCACCTTGGTATCACTAAAGAGGATATCGGCAAGAAGATCAGCGTCGATGACTACAACGCAGCATGCCGCTCTGAAGTAATGAAATATACCCGCGAGTGGGAGACGCTTACCAACCGTATGGGTTACTGGGTAGACATGAACGACCCCTATATCACCTACGACAACCGATATATCGAAACCGTATGGTGGCTTCTGCGTCAGCTGTATGACAAGGGTTATCTTTACAAGGGATATACCATTCAGCCTTATTCTCCGGCGGCCGGCACGGGCCTGAGCTCGCATGAGCTTAATCAGCCGGGATGCTATCGTGACGTCAAGGACACAACCAGTATAGCTCAGTTCAGGATCATAGATCCGACGGATAATATGAAAGGCTGGGGCGAACCTTATTTCCTTGCCTGGACTACCACTCCCTGGACTCTTCCCTCGAACACGGCGCTTGCCGTCGGTCCATCGATACGCTACGACATAATCCGCACATACAACCCTTATTCGGGCGAGAAAGTGACGGTGATCTGCGCTGACGCTCTCGTCGGCACGGTGTTCAACCCCAAGGGAGCAGGGCAGCCTCTTGAATCGTATTCGAAGGGTGATAAGGTGATCCCTTATGAGATCGTGGGATCTTGCGACGGAAGTGCATTTGTCGGACTCCATTACGAGCAGCTTATCAAGTGGATGAATCCAGGCGAGGGCGCTTTCAGGGTGATACCGGGCGATTATGTGACGACCGATGACGGTACGGGCATAGTGCATATCGCAGGCACTTTCGGCGCCGACGACCTCAGGGTTTCGCGTCAGAATGGCGTGCCTCCGCTTACGCTTATCGACCGCGACGGCAATGTGCGCCCGATGGTGGATCTGAAAGGCCGTTTTTTCCGTATAGAGGATATCGATCCCGAGTATGTAAAAAACAATGTCGATGCGGACGCTTACCGTCCATGGGCCGGAAGATATGTGAAAAATGCGTATGATGCCAGCCTGGCTCCCGATGCCGAGACTCTCGACGTGGCCATATGCATGATGCTCAAGCAGCAGGGCGTTGCTTTCAAGATCGAAAAGCATACCCACAGCTATCCTCACTGCTGGCGTACGGACAAACCGGTGCTTTACTATCCCCTCGATAGCTGGTTTATTCGCACGACTGCCGCGCGTGAAAAGCTGATGGAGCTAAATACCACAATCAAATGGAAGCCTCAGTCGACCGGAAGCGGACGATTCGGCAAGTGGCTTGAAAATCTTCAGGACTGGAATCTCTCGCGCAGCCGCTACTGGGGCACTCCGCTTCCGATATGGCGAACGGAGGATGGCAGCGAAGAGGTGTGCATAGACAGCGTCGCAATGCTTTACGACGAGATCGAAAAGGCTGTCGGCGCCGGAGTGATGAAGTCGAATCCCTATAAGGATCGCGGTTTCAGGCCCGGGGTGTACACCAAGGAGAATTATGAGCTGATCGATCTTCACCGTCCGTATGTCGACGACATAGTGCTTGTAAGTGCGAGCGGCAAACCGATGAAACGCGAGACCGATCTGATCGACGTATGGTTCGATTCCGGATCGATGCCTTACGCACAGATACATTATCCGTTTGAAAACAAGGAAGCCTTTGACCGTGGCGATCTGTTCCCGGCCGACTTCATAGCCGAGGGTGTCGATCAGACCCGCGGATGGTTCTTCACCCTGCATGCGATAGCCGGTATGGTGTTCGGTGATCGCGCCTACAAGGCTGTGATATCAAACGGTCTGGTGCTTGACAAGGATGGCAACAAGATGTCGAAGCGTCTTGGCAATGCAGTAAATCCTTTCGAAGCCATAGAGAAATTCGGATCCGATCCGCTCCGGTGGTATATGATCTCAAACTCATCGCCTTGGGACAATCTGAAATTCGATGAGGCAGGCGTTCAGGAAGTTTCGAGAAAACTCTTCTCAACTCTTTACAACACCTACTCGTTCTTCGCGCTCTATGCGAATGTTGACGGTTTTACCGGCGATGAGCCGGCCGTAGGGATGGATAAGCTTCCGGAAATAGACCGATGGATACTGTCGCTGCTTAATTCGCTTGTAAAGGATGTGGAGGACGCTCTTGAGGACTATGAGCCTACAAAGGCAGCCCGTGCCATAAGCGAATTTGTGTGCGACAATCTCTCCAACTGGTACGTGCGTCTCAACCGCAAACGGTTCTGGGGAGGGGAGATGGATACAGATAAGCTTGCAGCCTACCAGACCCTATACAAATGTCTGCTGACTGTAGCCGAGCTGATGGCGCCGGTATCGCCTTTCTTTGCCGACAGGCTTTACCGTGACCTGAAGAGATGCGATCGGTCGGTACACCTCGAATTATTCCCCGTGGCCGATATGACGATGATCGACAAAGATCTTGAGGAGAGAATGCATCTGGCTCAGACCGTGACATCCATGGTACTCGCATTGCGCCGCAAGGCGGAGATAAAAGTGCGCCAGCCTCTGCAGAAGATACTCGTGCCCGCAGTCGACGAATCGCAGTGCAAGGCTCTTGAGGCTATGAGGCAGCTGATCCTTGGCGAGGTCAATGTAAAGGATCTTGAAATTGTCGGAGATGATGATCAGAGCATACTTGTAAAGAAAGTGAAGCCTGATTTCAAAAAGCTCGGCCCGAAATTCGGCAAGCAGATGAAGCAGGTTGCCGCCGCTATCCAGGGGCTTGATCAGCATGAAATATCGCGTCTCGAACGTGAAGGAGCCATCTCACTGATGATCGAGGGTGAAGAAGCACATATCGATGTCGCCGACGTTGAGATCATATCGGAAGACATACCCGGATGGCTTGTGGCCAACGAGGGAAATGTCACTGTGGCTCTCGATATCACTGTCACTCCGGAGCTTCGCCAGGAAGGTGTGGCCAGAGAGATAGTAAACCGCATACAGAATATCCGTAAAAGCCGCGATTACCAGATCACCGACCGTATAAATCTGACGTTTGCTCCGTGTCAGCTGACAGATGATGCTATAAAGAATTATGCCGACTATGTAGCGCGTCAGGTGTTGGCCGACACTCTCCTTGTAGGCCCTGTGACGGATGATGATATGACCGAGATCCTCGATATCGACGGTACTGATGTCAAAGTAAGAATTACCTTATCAAAATAAATCTTTTCACCATGTCAGAGAAAACAAGATACAGCGATGAGGAACTGCAGGAGTTCAAGACTCTCATCCTCGGAAAACTGGCCAAAGCACAGCGTGATTACGACATGCTTCGTGCCGACCTGACTAATTCGGGCGGCAATGATACGGCCGACACGTCGCCTACTTTCAAGGTGCTTGAAGAGGGAGCGTCCGTGCTGAATAAAGAGGAGGCCGGACGTCTGGCCCAGCGGCAGATGAAATTCATACAGCATCTGCAGGCGGCGCTTGTGAGGATAGAGAACAAGACTTACGGCATATGCCGTGAGACCGGCAAGCTCATACCGAAAGAAAGGCTTATGGCCGTGCCTCATGCCACTCTCTGCATTGATGTGAAGATCAACGGAAAGAAATAATCGGCTGATGAAGATTACAAAAGGCCAGGCTGCCGTAGCTATAATCATAGTGACCATATTGCTCGACCAGTTGATTAAAATCTGGGTGAAGACTCATTTTTATCTTGGCGAGGAGTTGAAGATCACAGAGTGGTTCAGGCTCGTGTTTGTCGAGAACGACGGCATGGCGTTCGGCATGCAGATGGGGTCAAAGCTGTTTCTGACGCTTTTCCGGATAGTGGCTGTAGCGGCGCTCGGCTGGATTATCGTCAGATTCAGCCGCCGACCGGATATAGGCTACGGTTTTGTCGTATGTCTTGCGCTGGTGACTGCCGGCGCCGCCGGCAATATCATCGACTGTGTGCTCTACGGCGTGATTTTCAATAATCCGATGCCGCCGGCCGTAGCCGTGATGTTCCCTGACGGGGGCGGTTATGCTCCGCTGCTTTACGGCAAGGTCGTCGACATGTTTTATTTCCCCCTGTTCAGCTTCGACTGGCCGGACTGGATGCCGTGGGTCGGTGGAGAGAATTTCCTTTTTTTCCAGCCGGTGTTTAATCTTGCCGACGCTGCGATATCCGTGGGGATGGTGATCATAATCCTCTTCTATACCAAACATCTCTCCGGCAAGCATTCTGAAGAGGAGAGTGCCGACACAGAGCACCGGTAATGATTGGCAAGGGACTGTTGAAAGCTGTGGTGTCCGTTGCGGTGCTTATTGGCTCCGCAGCCTGTAATTCCCGTCCGTCAGGAGTCATTTCTGAAAAAAAGATGGCCCGTATCATTGCCGACATGAACATCGCTGAAAGCGTAGCCGAGACGTCAGGCGACAAGCTTCGCACAGATTCAGCCAAGGATGTGCTCCGTCAGGCTATATATCTTCGCAATGGAGTGAGTCAGGCTGAGGTCGACAGCTCGATGCGCTGGTATGCCTATAATATGGAGAAGTATGTCGAGGTGTATGATCAGGCCATAGATATAATAAACCATGACATAGCCAGGACAAGAAGGATGGCCGGTGCCAGGGGTGAGTCTACGACTATGCGTTCGCTTGTGCTTGACGGCGATTCTGTCGACGTATGGCCCGGATTGAGATTCCGCAAGTTTGGTCCGACGATGCCAAGCGACATGATCGAATTCGACATGCCTCTCGACCGTAACTGGGAGAAAGGCGACGTATATGAGCTGAATGCAAAGATGATCGGTTCTCAGGATATGATTGAAATGACGATCGCTGCCCAGTATCAGGACGGCAGCAAGGATTACAATTCCCTGCGTTCGGATGGCGATGGATGGAAATCGCTGCGCCTGGCTCTTGACAAAGACAAGACTGCGACCGACGTTTACGGTTACATTCATTACAGAGGCGCTGACAAGGTGGCTTTTATCGACTCGATCAGCCTTGTCAGGATGCGCAGTGATTTCAGCTCGGCATCCATGCCGACGGGGCAGAAGCATTATTCGGGCAAGTATGGCCGTTAAGACTGTCAGAGGGCCGCTGAAGGTTATGGCTCATGATGTGGTGACATCCGAAGGACACCATTACATGCACATCGCCGAAATAGATGAGTCAGGAAAAGTGACACTCCGTCCCTTCGTTGGCGAAGAGGGCGGAGTGGAATTTTTCAACGGAAGGGTAGTGCTTGAGCCCGGCAGAGACATGTCGGTCACATTGCGTTTCGAGTCATTGTGATGCCTTCAGATACAACACCACCGCTATTATGCTGTAGAGAATATTGGGGATCCACATGGCCACCAAAGGCGATGTAAGTCCGGAGATCGCGAAGCTCGATGTGACGGTCATAAACAGTATATAGCTGAAACTGAGTACAAGCCCGATGCCGATATTGATACCCATCCCTCCTTTCACTTTTCTGGATGAGAGAGCCATGCCTATGACAGTGAGAATGAATGCCGCCGCCGTCATGGCGAACCGTTTATGATATTCTATCTCGAATCCCTTGATATTGGCCACCCCGCGCATTTTCTGATGTGATATGTATTCGGAGAGATCCGGTGTGGTCATTGTCTCGTGATCGTTTTTGGAAATGAGAAAATCGCGGGGTTCGATAGGTATAATGGTATCAAGACGGCTTCCGCGACGTATTTCTTCGCGGGTGCCTTTGAAATCGCGGATCATGTAGTCGCGGGCCACCCAGCGGTGAAGGGTGTCATAGCGGACAGTCTGTGCGGTAAGTCGCGACACGAGCTTCTTGTCGTCGAATTTTTCAAGTGAAAAGCGGTAGCCGGTGCTGTTGTTGTTGTCGAACCGGTTGATATAGGCAATGACGCCTTCGCTGACCTGAAGCTGTATGTTGGAGCCGTAGTCTACGCGTTTGTTCTTGACATATGTATTGGTATAGTCGATACGCTTGACATTGGCCGGCGGGATTACGTAGGCGCTGAGCACGAAAGTAAGGCATGCGATCACTGCCGCAGATATCATATAGGGCCGGAGCAGCCGCCGGAAGCTCATCCCTGACGAAAGGATGGCAATGATTTCGGAATTGTCGGCCAGCTTGGAGGTGAAGAATATGACGGCAATGAATGTGAAGAGCGGACTGAACTGGTTGGCGAAATAGGGCAGAAAATTGAGGAAATACTCAAAAATCGTAGCCTTGAGAGGAGCTTTGAGAAATGAGTCGAGCTTCTCATTAACGTCAAACATGATCGTTATGGCAAGTATAAGAACGATAGCGAACACATATGTGCCCAGAAACTTGCCGATTATATAGCGGTCGAGAATTTTGAGCCGGAGGTATCTCATAGTCTGTTGGTCAGTTGTGGTATGACAGTGCGTTTCCAGTTGGCGAAGTCGCCTTCGAGAATGTGACGCCTGGCTTCTCCCATGAGATGGAGATAGAAGCAGAGATTGTGGATGGCTCCGATCTGGAGCGCGAGCAGTTCCTGACTGACGAAAAGATGACGTACATAGGCGCGGGAATATGCATGATCTACGAAACTTGTCCCGTCAGGATCAAGTGGTGAAAAATCATTGGCCCATTTGAGATTGCGCATGTTGAGGATGCCGTTCATCGTAAAGAGCATTCCGTTGCGTCCGTTGCGTGTAGGCATGACACAATCCATCATATCCACTCCCCGATCGATCGCTTCAAGCATGTTGGCAGGGGTGCCGACTCCCATGAGATACCTCGGACGGTCGACAGGCAGGATCTCGTTGACGATCTCTATCATGTCATACATCACCTCTGTCGGCTCTCCGACGGCCAGTCCTCCTATGGCATTGCCTTCGGCTCCGAGATCTGTGACGAATTTAGCTGATTCGCGCCTGAGATCAGGATATGTGCATCCCTGGACGATAGGGAAAAATGTCTGGCTGTAACCATAGAGCCCCTCGGTCGCCCGGAAATGATCCCACCCTCTTTTGAGCCATCTGTGGGTGAGCTGAAGCGATTTGCTGGCATAGTCATAGTCGGCGGTGCCGGGAGGGCATTCGTCGAGGGCCATCATTATGTCTGATCCGATCACTCTCTGTATGTCGACGACCTTCTCCGGCGTGAAAAGATGTCGTGATCCGTCAATGTGTGACCTGAACCACGCGCCCTCCTCTTTCAGCTTTCGGTTGGCTGACAGGGAAAACACCTGAAAGCCGCCGCTGTCGGTCAATATCGGACGCTCCCATCCCATGAATTTATGAAGTCCTCCTGCCTGTCGAAGGATCTCTGTGCCGGGGCGCAGATATAGATGGTAGGTGTTGCCCAGTATGATCTGTGCTTTGACATCATCAACAAGATCACGCTGATGCACGGCCTTGACAGAGGCTACGGTGCCGACCGGCATGAATATAGGTGTCAGTATCTCGCCGTGGGCCGTCGAAATCCGGCCCGCTCTGGCGGCTGAATCAGGGCATGTGGATTGAAGAGTGAAATTCATAGTACAAAGGTACAAAACAATTGTTCTTCCGGCAAAAATTTGGGAGTTTCGCGAAAACTGATTAATTTTGTGATACTTTTCAGCAGCGCATATGGCGTAATTGGTAGCCGCGTTAGACTTAGGATCTAATGTCTGCGGACGTGGGGGTTCGAGTCCCCCTATGCGCACCCAGCCTGCCTCGCATCTATCCGTTAAGCCGGATGGATGCGATTGTTGTTTTATTCAGGCAATATGACAGAACGACTAAACGCAAGACGTGGCAGACACTGGATACGGGATCACTCGTGACTGCCACGTCTTATGTTATTTGCCCGGGCCTATGGCCCGCGGCAGGGGATTACTGTACTGCAGCTACTCCGGGAAGCACTTTGCCCTCGATAGCCTCAAGCAGGGCGCCACCGCCGGTAGAAACATAGGAAACTTCGTCGGCCAGACCGAACTTGTTGATGCAGGCCACGGAGTCGCCGCCGCCGATGAGTGAGAAGGCGCCGTTTTTGGTGGCTTTCACGATAGCGTCGGCTATTGCACGCGAACCGGTGGTGAAGTTGTCGAACTCAAACACTCCGGCAGGGCCGTTCCAAAGAATGGTCTTGGACGGTACAATGACTTCCTCGAGGCCTTGCATGTAGCGGGGCCGGCATCGAGACCTTCCCAACCGTCGGGGATATCGTTGGAGGGGCATACCATGGTCTTTGCGTCGTTGCTGAACGAATCAGCGGCGATGCAGTCGGTGCCGAGCACGAGGTTCACACCCTTTTCCTTCGCTTTCTTCATGATGTCGAGAGCGAGGTCAAGCTTGTCCTCCTCACAGATGGAGGCGCCGATCTTGCCGCCCATCGCTTTGGCAAAAGTATATGTCATGCCACCGCAGAGGATGAGGTTGTCAACCTTGTCCATGAGGTTCTCGATAATGCCTATCTTTGTCGACACCTTCGAGCCGCCCATTATGGCAGTGAACGGACGACGTATGTCCTTGAGGATATTGTCGACGGCCTTGACCTCTTTCTCCATGAGGTAGCCGAGCATCTTGTGGTCTTTATCGAAATAGTCGGCGATGACGGCTGTCGAAGCATGCTTGCGGTGTGCTGTGCCGAATGCGTCGTTGACATATACGTCAGCATAGCTTGCAAGAGTCTTGGCGAACTCTTTCTGACGCTCTTTCATCTCTTTCTTGGCAGCGTCGTAAGCGGGATCTGTCTTCTCGATTCCGACGGGCTTGCCCTCCTCTTCAGGGTAGAAGCGGAGGTTTTCGAGCAGAAGCACCTCACCGGGCTTCAGAGCCTTGGCTGCTTCAGACGCTTTTGCGCAATCGTCGGCAAACTTCACCTCGTGACCGAGCGCTTTGGCTACGTCGTCCTTGATCTGCGAGAGGGAGAACTTGGGATTGACTTTGCCTTTGGGCTTGCCCATGTGGCTCATGATGATAAGGCTTCCGCCATCAGCGAGTATCTTCTTCAGGGTGGGGAGGGCGCCGCGGATACGGGTGTCGTCGGTGATCTTGCCGTTCTCGTCGAGAGGCACGTTGAAGTCAACGCGGACGATGGCTTTCTTGCCGTCGAAATTAAAATTGTCGATTGTCATAATATTATATTGTTAAAGTATCGTTTCAGTGATTATCTGTCAGGTCGCGATTCGCTGGCAAATTTACTTATTGTTTTCTTAAACTGAAAACTTTTTAAGCTCATCGGCCATCTGAATCTGAAGTTTTTTTGCTTCTTCGGCCGCTCTTTCCGCAAAATCGACGCCGTTGGATGCAAAGATGATGCCTCGCGAAGAGTTGACAAGAAGTCCACAATCGGAAGTCAAGCCATAACGGCATACTTCCTCAAGGCTGCCTCCCTGAGCCCCGACGCCTGGTACAAGCAGGAAGTTATCGGGCGCAACGCGCCGGATGTCCTCAAACATGCGACCCTGAGTGGCGCCTACCACATACATAAGAGCCTCAGGGCCGGCCCACTTGCTGGCGGTCGTGATGACATTCTCGAAGAGACGCCGGCCATCGGCATCTTCCGTCAGCTGAAAATCGTGTGAGCCTTTGTTTGAGGTCAAAGCGAGAAGCACCACCCATTTGCCCTCGTAACCGAGGAAGGGGGTGACGCTGTCCTCGCCCATGTACGGGGCCACGGTCACGGCATCAACTCCGAGATGTTCGAAAAAACTCTGGGCATACATGCGTGAAGTGTTGCCTATATCCCCGCGTTTGGCATCAGCAATGATGAACTGGTCGGGATACTGTTGGCGGATATAGTTTA
>ERZ825324.1695-NODE-1695-length-25650-cov-3.326236_pt1 | contig 25650 bp, 22 predicted proteins | sample MGYA00519859_ERZ825324 | MGnify/ENA primary metagenome ERZ825324 (study PRJEB31778, sample SAMEA3449198) | human gut metagenome | biome: human gut; feature: human-associated habitat; material: faeces | place: United Kingdom | collected 2010/2012 ... | reverse complement strand
GCGCGGCGCTGGCGGCAGCGCTTTCCCTGCTGCTGGCGCTTTACAACGTCGGCGGCGGTCCGCTGGGCAACCTGAACGACATCGGCGGCTGGCGCAACCGCGCGCTGTATATCGCCCTGACGGCGGCGGTGCAGCTTTTCGTGCTGCTGGCGGCGGCGCTGCTGTATCACGAGCGCTTCTGGCGGCTGGCGGTCAGGCAGCTTCTGCTGACCGTCGGGCTTGTGATTCTGCTGATGGGTATCAACCACAAGTCGTATCTGTTCGTCGAGCAGATGCTCCCGTTCATCCGGCGGATGGACGCGGCGGGGCTCTCGGCGATGAACGACATGCGGCTCAACCTCTCCGCCCCGGCGGTGACGGCGCTGTATCTTCTGACGCGCGGACCGATTTACGACATGTATATGCTCAAGCTCGCGTGCATGGGCGCGTTCCTGCTGATGGCCGTGCTGGCGGCGCATGCGGCGGATCGCCGGGGCTGGGGGCTGCGCGGCGAAGCGCTGCTGCTGCTCTGCCTGATTCTGCCGCAGGGCTTTCTGACGGCGGGCAGCGCCCCGCAGATCGACGCGCTCGGCGCGCTGCTGCTCGTCGCCGCGCTGACGCTGCTGGATGAAAAGCATCCGCTTGGCGGCATGCTGCTCTACGGCGCGGCGTTTGCGCTGTCCGGCGCGGCGCTGTATGCCCTGCCGCTGGTCGCCCTGCTGGGCAGAAGGAACGGCGCGAAGGGGCGGCATGCCGCGCTGGCGGCGCTTGTCGCGCTGGCGGCCTGCCTGCCCGCGGTGCTTTGCGGCGTGCCTGCCGGACGCGCGGCGGGCAGCCTGTTCACCGCGAATTTCGCCGTGCCGGAGTATGCGGCGGGCGTTCCGAACTTGATGAGTGCGTTCCCGCGCGCGGCCATGGAGGAAATGCCGGAATATGCGCTGATTCGCGTATTCCCGGAGATCGACGCGGTGACAAACGCGCCGGAGGTCTACACGCAGGCGCATTTTGAGATGCTGATGCACGGCCTGACGTTTGCCGCGCTGGCCATGTTCATCGGCCTGTGCGCGTGGCTGAAGCAGGAGAAGACGGCCTCTGCCCTGCGCAGGACGCTGACGCTTGCCCTCGGCGCGATGCTCCTGTGCCCCGGCGCGGGGATGGGCGCGTGGCTGCCGCTGTGCATGCTCTGTCTGGCGGCGATTCTGCGTGAGCCGGAGACGCGCCTGCCCGCCTGTATGGTGCTCTTCGCGACGGCAGGAGGCTGCTGCTACCCGGCGACGGGCGAAACGCTGCTGCGGCCGTTCTATGCATTCGCGCTGTGCGCGGCGGCGCTGTTCATGCTGCTGGGCGTGATTCCCGGCGCGAAAACGAGCGAGGTGAAGGCCGATGACTGATGAAAAACCGATTCGCCTGCGTGTGGTCAGCGTGATGACCGACCCGGACGGCGGGCGGCACGAGAGCAAAACCGTCCATCGCGGCACGCTGCGCGCGGGGGAGGACGGGCTTGAAATCGCCTACGAGCAGGTGGACGAAGGCGTTCGCGCGCGCATCTGCCTGACATGGACGGCGGACGGCGTGCGGATGCGCCGCACGGGCGAGATGACCGGCGCGCTGCACTTTCAGCCGGGGCGAAAGACGGCCGGGCTGTACGGCACGGCCTACGGCGACATCCCCGTGGCGGTGTATACCCGCGAGGTGCTGACGGAGGAAGGCGAAAACGGCGGCGAGATGCGGCTGGACTACGATGTGTTTGTCGGCGGCGAGCGCACGTCGGCGACGGTGATGACCCTCGTATGGCGGCTGTGACGGCGCTCCGCGAGCGCGCCAGAGCGGCGGTTTTCGCGGCGGGCGGGCGCGGGTTTGTGCGCTTCCTGCCCGCCGGGGAGACGGCGCTGCTGGTCAGCGACGCGCCGAGGCGATGCGGCGACGTGCCCGCGCTGCTGGACGGCTGCCGGGCGGCGGGGTTTGACGCGCGCGAAAGGGACGGCCTGCTGCTGCTGACCCCGACGGAGGCGGCGCTGCGCGCGCTGGATGTGCCCGCGCGCATCGACGTGGATTGGGACGCGCCCGACGCGCCGACGGCGGCGTTTGCGGCGTATCTGATGCGCCGCGCAGATCGGCCGCTGACGGAAGACGGCCTGCGCCTGGTTGTGGAAACCCTGCGCCTGCTCTGGCAGGATGAAGCGCATGTGCGCGCGGGTCTGCCCGCGCTGCGCGCCAGAGCGGCGGCCTGCCTGCGCGTGGGCGAGGACAGCGGCTTCTTTCTCTCCGGCGCGCTGCTGGCCGGGTGGATGGACGGCCTTTGCGCAAAGAAAACGGATTGAATCGAGCCGACGCCTGCGTTATAATGATGCTGGGCGTCGGTTTTTGTTATCGGCGCCCATTCGCCGAGCCGCCCGCGCGGCGGGCACAGACGCGGGAAAACAGCCCGCAAAGGAGGGTGCAGCCATGAAACTGGAATGGATAGGCCATGCGTGTTTTCGCCTGACGGCTGAAAACGGAACGGTGATTGTGACCGACCCCTATGACGACAGCGTGGGGATTCGTGTGCCGAAGTTGACAGCCGATCTGGTGACGGTCAGCCACGAGCATCACGATCACAACAATTTGGATATTGTGGAGGGTCGGCCGAAGGTCGCGCGGGAGGCGAGAGCCGCGCAGGTCGGCGGCGTGACGACGCAGGCCGTCACATCGTATCACGACGACCGGGGCGGCGCGCTGCGCGGGCGGAACAGCATCCGCATCTTCTATATCGACGCGCTCAAGGTGGTGCACATGGGCGATCAGGGCTGTCTGCCCGCCGAGCCGGTCTTGCAGGCGATTTTGAACGCGGACGTGATGATGATTCCCGTCGGCGGGTTTTATACCATCGACGCGAAGGGCGCAAAGGAGATCGTCGATCTGACCCGCCCGAAGTGCGTGATTCCGATGCACTATAAGACGGAGCACTGCGCCTATCCGATTGCGGGCATTGAGCCGTTCCTTGAAATCATGGGCGCGGAGGGCGCAAAGCCCGTGCGGACGCTTTCGGTCATGCCGGGGGATGTGCCGGAGGGCGTTGTCGTGATGGAAGCGGCGGAAGAATTTTAAAAAATAGTTTAATACAGATGAATGGGTGAATCAGAAAACTGATGAAAGATTTCAAATATGTCTTTTTATTTGAAATGGATTTCTATGAATTTTTAGATTCACTCATTTTCTATACACGAATTTGAAGAAAAACATGCATAAATGGAATAAGAGAACAATTAAAAGGGAAGAAAAAGGTGGGAATAGTTGATGACAAAGCGCCTTCAAATAGATGAAAAATCAAAAATTGATAGTATTATAAATAAATTAAGGAAAGGAAGATTATCTGTATTAGATGTTCCTGAGGAATTTGCATCGAACAAGGAAATTCTGCAAGCTGAAAGAACATTAGGATTAAGAAAAAGCGGTCATCGTGGATTTGATATTATAAAACGAGAGTTCTTCGTGGAAGAAGGCCTATTTAATAGGGCAGCAAAGCTAAAAGGAAATAGAAAAAAAGTATTTGATACATTCGAGAAATACTATGATTATTTGGACGGCGATATATACGAGGATGCTTGTTATTACCAATATCTATTTGATGATGATTTTTCGAAAACACTCAATCTTGATTTAGACAGATTACAAGAGAGAAAGTGCTTTATATCGGAAACAATAGATGATTATTCAGATGATGTATTTCGAGAAAAAAATAATAATCTTGTCAAAAATAAATATGTACTGAAAAAAGCTTATGAAGAAGGATCATTTAAGGTTGAGCAAATTTGGATTGATGAAAAGGGCGACGTTGTAAAACAGTCTCCCCATATATTCACGTATTTTTTTGATTTTTTAGCTTTTTTGAAAGGAGATTTGTCGGATGCAGATTTAATTTTCTGTAATGGGATGGAAAATATTTCTGATATTACGGAAATTAATTTAAGTAATGCCAAGCTAACGAGCAGAATATGTGAAAAGATTGGAATTCCGTATGATATATATGAATTTGGCGATCAACTCATTGATGAATTTCCGATGGTTGAAGATAATGAATGTCAAACGAAATTGGTATTAGAATCTTCGCGGGAGGATATGCTTTCTATCGGAAATAAAATGGAGAAAAGCGAAAAAAGAATTTTCTATATTTCCGATTTGCACTTAATACACAGAATAAAAAAAGCAAAATGCAGGTCGAAAGAGGATATAATATACTTTTTGCAAAATATTGCAAATGTCATTGCAAAAGAAAGTGGTGAGATGGTCCTTATCGGAGGAGACGTTTCTTCGAATTTTTCAATTTTCGAATGGTTTGTGGAATTGCTTGCAAAAGCGATTCGAAAAAGCTATAAGAGAACGAAATTCGTATTTGTCCTTGGAAATCATGAACTATGGAACTTTTCAGGAAGTACGCTTGATGAGATTGAAGAAAGATATAGAAGTGTATTAGAAAAAAACAGAATGTATTTTCTAAATAATGAAATACTTTGTGTGGATGATTACGGTTTTATGGAAGTAATCCCATATCACGAGTTAGCGGAATCAAATATAGAACAACTTTCGGAAAGATTAAAGTATTCGAAATTAGTTATTTTAGGAGGCGTCGGTTTTTCGGGATATAATCAGGAATTTAACGCAAATGCTGGAGTATATAAGGATACCATTGATAGAAAAATGGAGATACAAGAGAGCAAAAGATTCGAGAATTTGTATAATAAGATGATGTGTTTGTTTGAAAAAAAGAACACAATTATTTTTACGCATATGCCTAAAAAAGACTGGTGCATAGATGGAGAGCACCATGATGGATTTGTTTATGTTAGCGGCCATAACCATAGAAATGAATTTTACGACGATGGAACAAAAAGAATATATTCGGACAATCAAATCGGATATAGAAATGAAAGCATGCATCTAAAAAACTTCCTAATTGACTACGGATATGATCTTTTTATTGACTATGAAGATGGCATATATGAAATTACATCGCAGGAATATCAGGATTTCATGCGTGGGAAAAATATACGCATGACGTTCAACAGAACTATAAATATTCTTTATATGTTGAAGAGAAAAGGATATTATTGTTTTATCCTCAAGTCAAGTAGTGGAACGTTGGCAATATTAAACGGCGGTGCGACGAAAAAATTGATTCAACAGGATATCGAATATTACTATAATCAAATGGATGCAATCGTTCAGAAAATAAAAGCGCCACTGGATGAATATACGATATATCAGAAGAGAATTGCAAATGAAATAAAAGAAATTGGTGGCAGAGGAAGTATTCATGGTTGTATCATTGATATAGACTTTTGGAATCATGTTTATGTAAATCCAATCGATCGGACAATAACAGGGTATTTTGCGTATGATATGAGTTATAAGATTCTATATCCAAGTATTCCTGCGTTATTAAAAGATAGATGTCAAATCCTATATGGTAATTATCAAAGGATGATTGAAGAGAAAAAAGAGAATGTGTTGATGATAAAACAAGAATCAAAGGAATCGGAAGAATTGGAGAAAAAACAAGGGCTATATTTGGAGAGGGACATTTATAAAATGTCGCGTGAAGTCAAAAAAATGCAGAAATTAAATGACGGAATATTAACAGTATGGCTTGATGTTGTTCCGGATAATTTGGAGCTGATGCAGGGAAGAGATGACGACGGATTATAAAAACAGGGCGGGGATTTCCCCGTCCTGTAATGTTAAATAAAGGTTTCAGCAATACATCTCCATCGGATACGTCAGATATTGAACCGGTTCGAGCTGGTCGGCGGTGACATATCCGGCCGGGGCGTTGATGAGGCTGGGCAGGCGGTTGACGACCGTTGCGCAGGTGTGTTCGACCGTGGCGGGCTTGATGACGCGGAACGCGGTATCCGGTTCGCCGGAAATTACCCAGTCGCACAGGTCGCCGTCCTCGGGGCCGTAAACCTTGCCGATGGTTTCCTCCTCGATGGTGATGCCCTGCATGGTCTTGATCGTGACGACGGCGCTCATGCCGATGCAGCGCCCGGCTTTGATGACCTTGCCGAGGGTGGCGGAGCGGATGTCGTGGTCGATGATGCAGGGAACGTGCTTCTGCGCGATGGACTGAATCGTCAGGCCGAGCTTGTTACAGATGGCCTCGCTGGCGTTCCACGCATAGGACGGCTCGAAGGTCTCCGGGTGCGCGATCTGCCGTTCAAATTCCTCCGGCGTGAGGTCGCAGCCATGCGCCTTGGCCAGCGCAAGGCCGTATTCATCGACGTTGTAGCTGTAAGCGCCCTTGATCTTGGCGATCCGGTGGCAGCCGCCCGCGACGAGGCCGACCAGATTGATCCAGAAAATATCCTGCATGCCGCTGCCGGTGACGGTGCAGCCTGTCTCTTTGGCCAGCGCGTCGAGGCGGTTGACCGCGGCGGCGGAGGTCGTCCACGGATAGATGGCCTCCTCGCAGGTGGTGATGACGTTGATCCCGCGCTTTACGCATTTCTCCACGTGGTCGCAGATGTCGCCGATGAAGCTGAACAGCGTGACGATGGCAACGTCCGCGTCACATTCGTCGAGCACCCTGTCCGCGTCGTTGCGGATGAGAACGCCGGTCTTCACGCCCAGCTCCGCGAAATCGCCCACATCCATGCCGACGACGGCGGGGTTGACGTCAATCGCGCCGACGATCTGCGCGCCGTGCTCATGCAGATAGCGCAGGATGTACTTGGCCATCTTGCCGCAGCCGTATTGAACGACCCTGATTTTTTCCATACAAAAATTCCTCCTTCATCGCGTCGGTGAGTCATCGTTAGGATGCGTCCGACGCGGAAGGAGGAAACAGGCATATTTTGGAAACGATCAGCCGATGACGGTGCAGTATTTCTCCGTATCCACGCGAATGTTCGGGTGGGAGGTGATGTAGTCGATCATCGCGTCGGCCACATCGGTGAGCACCTCGCGGGCAACCTTCTGCCTGGGCAGTATATCGTAGCCGCCCGTGCCGCAGAAGCGATAGCTGTTGACGCAGACGGTGACCGGCTCATCCTCGCCCAGCTCGCGGCCGTCAAGGACGATGGAGGTCACGCGCTGGCCGACGGGGTTGCGCGCGTCGATGGTGTAATGGATGCCGGAGAAGAAATCGTAATTGTAATGCTGCACCTTCGGGCGGAGGAATTCGTCCGCGATGCAGAGGTTTCCGTCTTCGTCGTGGTCAAAATACGCGGCGGAGCGCTCGATATACTGCTTGAGCGCGGGGCGCGTCATCTCCAGCACGACGAGGGTGTTGGTGTAGATGTAGGTGGAAACCACGTCGCGGATGGTGACCTCGGTGGGCAGCCCCTTAAACTCGTTGGGCAGGGCGCTGGAGGCAATCTGCGCGCCGGAGGCTTCGAGCTGGACGGTGTTGATGAAGTTGGCGAGATAGCTTCCGTTCAGCGCGGCCTTCAGGTGATCCTCGGAGACGAGCGGCAGGTCGAGATGACCGGCGGGCGTATCCAGCCACGTCTGCACGCGCTTTTCCAGCGGGAGCAGCAGGTCGTAGGCGCGCGCCAGCGGCTTGCCCTCGGCGGGGATGATGCGGCTTTCAAAGCGCTTGCTGCCGTCGTCCTCCACGGTGACGGTGATTCCGCAGCAGTGCGGCGCGCGGTAGGTCGGCTGCACGGCAAAGCTGTTGCAAAAGCGCACGCCGTCCACGCGCATATGCTGGTGGCCGGTCAGCACGAGATCGAAGTCCAGCTCGCGGCAGAGGCGGCAGGCCTGATTTTCGGCGCTGTCGGTCAGCGGCTCGCCGGTTTCCAAATCGCACTCAAAGCCGCCATGGTAGATGAGCACGGTGACGTCGCAGAGCGGCTTCACCGCGTCCAGCGCGGCCTTGGCGGCGGGAATCGGCTCCTCGATGACCAGCTTTTCCACCGTCTTGGGGTTCTCCCAGCGGCTGACAAAGTGCGTGCATACGCCGACCAGACCGACGCGCAGGCCGTTTTCCAGCCGGTGCACGGCGTAGGGCGCGATGGGCAGGCGGCCTTCCCGGTCGCGGATGTTGGCGCAGAGGCAGAGCGCGTCGAGGTTGGTCAGGTAATCCATCAGCGCGTCTACGCCGTAGTTGAAATCGTGGTTGCCCAGCGTCACAAACTGATAGCCCGCCAGATTCATCATCGCCGCGATGGGGTGCGTGCCGTAGGTATCCTCGATCAGGCAGGCGGCCTTTTCCTCCGGCGAAAGGCGCTGATACAGGTTGGTCAGCGGCGAACCCTGAATGGTGTCGCCGCCGTCGATGATCAGCGTGTTGCCGTCGTGCGGGTATTCGCCGGCCAGCTTCATCAGCCCCATCGGGCGATCCTGCATGTCGGCGTAATTGGTGGGATAGAGATAGCCGTGGGTATCGGAGGTGTAGCGAATGGTGAGTGTTCTAGCCATGCGAATTACTGCCCCCTGGCCAGCTTGCCGCGAATCCGGGTCGAGGCGAACTCGATGATCAGCATGAGCACGATCATCGCGAGGATGAACGAGCCGACCATCGTCCAGCGGCGGGAATTGATGCACTGGATCAGCGCCGCGCCGATGCCGCCCGCGCCGACGATGCCCAGCGTGGTCGCGTCCTTGATATTGATATCAAAGCGATAGATCACGGTGGAGATGATGTTCGGCGTGAGCTGGGGGATGATGCCGTAGCGGATCTTCTGGAAGGCGGTGCAGCCCGCCGCGTCCAGCGATTCCAGAATACTCGTATCCAGATCGGCGATGGCGGTAATATACATCTTGGAAATCATGCCGATGGAGCAGATGCTCTGCGTAATCACGCCGCAGAACGCGCCGGGGCCGGTCACGCGAATCCAGATCAGCGCCCAGACGATGGAGGGCAGCGTGCGGATCAGCAGAATCAGCGCGTTAAAGATGAAGGCGACGGGTTTGGGCATGATCTTCGGGCTGGCCAGAAAGCTGATGGGCAGCGCCAGAATGCCGCCGACCACTGTGCCGAGGATGGCGATGCAGACCGTCTCCATCAGCAGATACGGCACGCCGTCGGTCGAGGTGGAGAACAGCAGGTTCATATCCGGCTTGACAAGCCCCCAGAAGATGCCCTTGGCGACCTCCGTGCCCTTGGCCGCGAAGCCCTTGAAGGTCACGCTGGAAGCTGACCAGCTCAGCAGCAGCGCCATGATGAACACGATCAGCGTGTAAAGCCACCATTTGCGCGGGCGGGATTCGTACTTTTCAAGAATGTTGTTTGAATACTGCATGATATCCCTCCCTTAGCTGAGCTTGCTGCGCAGGAACTGGCTCAGGTTTTCGATGAGGAGCACGGCGACGAACAGCGTCAGCAGCACCGTGCCCAGACCGTTGTAATCGCGCCAGCCGATGCGCTCGTCAATCAGGATGCCGAGGCCGCCCGCGCCGACGTAGCCGAGGATGGAGGCGGCGCGCACGTTCATCTCAAAGCTGTACAGGCAGTGGGAGAGATAGGTCGGCAGAACCTGCGGGAACACGGCGCTCCAGAAGGCGCGGAACTTGTCCGCACCGGCGGATTCCAGCGCCTCAAACGGCCCCATGTTGATGGTTTCGATGGATTCGTAGAGCATCTTCGTCACCACGCCGAAGGTGAAGATGACGATGGCGACGGTGCCCGCGAACGTGCCCAGACCGAACACCAGCGCGCAGATGCTCGCAATCACCAGCGTCGGCAGCGTGCGGATGATGTTGAGAATGAAGCGCAGGACGGACAGGGAGACCTTGCTGCGGTTGATGTTCGCGGAGGCCGCGACCGCGTAGGGCAGCGCCAGCAGGCAGCCGATCACGCTGCCCATGACGCTCATCTTGATGGTATCCAGCAGCGGGGTGATGACCTTGCTGAAGAAGGACGGATCCGGCTGGAAGATCTGAGAGAGGATTTTCGTGAGCTGGTTGGCGCGCTTGGCGATGATTGCGAGGTTGAAGCCCGTGACATGGACGGAGATCGCCAGCGCGGCGAACACCAGCAGCGCGATCAGCGGCGTGCGGGAGCGCGGGCGGGTGACGGTGTGGCCGTTTTCAAGCGTGATGAGCTCGGGCTTGAAGATGCGGTCAAACAGCGGTGTTTTAGCGCCGGGCGCGACGGTTTTCTTCATGGCGCGCCCTCCTTAGTTGCCGCCGGCCTGCGGCACGGCGGAGCCGTTGTAAATGCTGTCCAGAATGTCCTGCGTGACCTCGCTGGCCGGGCCGTCGTAGACGATTTCGCCCGCGCGGATGCCGACCACGCGCTGCGCGTAGCCCAGCGCCAGATCGACGTGGTGGATGTTGATGAGGATGGTGATGTTCATCTCCTCGTTGATGCGCTTGAAATCCGCCATGACCTGATGCGCCGTCACCGGGTCGAGCGCGGCAACCGGCTCGTCGGCGAGGATGATGGAGGGATTCTGGTTGAGCGTGCGGGCGAGCGCGACGCGCTGCTGCTGGCCGCCGGAGAGCTGGTCGCAGCGGATGTAGGCCTTATCCAGAATACCGACCTTATCCAGCGCGGCGAGGGCGGCGAGCTTCTGCTCCTTGTTGAACAGGCCGAAGAGCACGCGGAAGAAGCCCATATCCGGCACCATGGAGGTCAGAACGTTCTTGAGCGCCGTCGCGCGGGTGACGAGGTTGAAGGACTGGAAGATCATGCCGATCTTGCGGCGGAACTTGCGCAGCGCCTTGCCGGAGAGCTTGGAAACGTCCGTGTCGTCCACGGTCAATTCGCCCTCGGTGATGTCGATCATGCGGTTGATGGTGCGGATCAGCGTGGATTTGCCCGCGCCGGAGAGGCCGATGATGGCGACGAATTCGCCCTGCTCGAACTTGAGGTTGACGTCCTTGAGACCCTTGACGCCGTTGGGATACGTTTTGGAAACGTGCTTAAATTCGATCAAAAGGGACACTTCCTTTTTGCAATGATGGGGGTAGGATGGACGTTTGGGACGCTGTCCCAAACCCTGCCGAGGGACAAATCCCTCGGACTCCCTTCTTCGCTTCGCGGCGGTTTGAATCGACGTATATATCCATTTATCGCGATGCGATAGGAGGGAAATCCAAGAACCTCAGGTTCTTGGTGGGGCTTGGGGCAAAGTCCCAATCGTCCCTTTACCTAGAAAAAGGCGGCTTCCACAGGGAAGCCGCCCGTTGTGGGTGCGGAAATTACTGCGCAACCTTGAGCGCGGCGCGCGCGCCGTCGTAATCGGCGTCGGTCGCCACGGCATAGCCGGTGTGGCTGTACACGCTGAAGATTTCCTGGCCTTCCGGCGTGTTGATGACGTTGATCAGCGCCTGCTGCATCGCCGCGATGAACTCCGGATTGTAAACGTCCGCGTTCGCCTTGGTGATGGACACGGTGTCGTTGTAGATGCCCGGCGTCACGCCGATGACGTTCAGCTCATTCCAGATGGAATCGGTGCGGCCCATGCCGGCCTTGCCGGTCGGGTCAGCTTCGCCGGTGGGCAGAACCCAAGCGGCTTCGTAATCGTTGCGGCCGTCGGCGTAGCAGACGACGATATCAACCGCCTCGGCGGCAGCCTGAGCGAACGCATCGCCGTAGCCGGCCAGCGTGATGACGTTCGGCAGATCGGTGATCTTCTTGCCGTAGTGATCCTGCAGCCAGAGGGTCGGGTAGATGTAACCGGCGGAAGAGGAATTCTTCAGCACAGCCCAGTTGGCCTTGGAGAGGTCATCCCAGGTGAGCTCCTCGCCCGCGTTGACCTTGGCGGCCAGCTCCTTGCCGTAAGCGGAAGGCGTGGCGTAGATCAGGGAGCGATAGAAGGTGACCTGCGGGCCGTTCTTGAGGGTCTTGTTGGCCTCGCCGTTCCAGGTCTTGGGATCCTCGCTGTCGTTGGAAAGACCCGCGCGGGTGGCGGTCAGGATGACGTCCACATCGTCGCTAAACAGCGCGTAGGTGCCGCCCGGCAGCCAGCCCAGATCGACGGTGCCGGCGGCCATGGCCTCGCCGGTCGCCTCGTAGTTGGTGCCGACGGTGATGTTGATATCCTTCACGTCGTAGCCCTGCTCGAGCAGCGCGGCCTTGAGCAGCTCCGGCAGATTCTTGGTGCCGGTGATGATCACGTCAGCGTCCTTGGAGGGGACGAACTGGAGTTCGAGGGTACGATCAATGGAAACAGTGTCGGCCATAGCGGAAATGGCGAAAACGCACATCAGCACGGCCAGGGCAAGGGTCAGGAGCTTTTTCATAGCTAAATCCTCCTTGATGTTTCGCGCGGTTTTTTGTTGACGCATACAGTATATCACAGGCGCTCAGATGAAGGAAGGGGAAAAACGGCAAAAGTTCGGATTTTTTTTCAAATCCTTAACGGAATGTAAACGGCACGTGAAGCAAATTATGCAAAATGTAAAAATCAGCGCCAAAAAAACGCACGTATCGGAAAACCGACGCCGCCCGGTTGCGAAACGGGAACAAAAAAGCTATAATAAAAATTCGGAAAAAACGAAGCGGGGAATGGACAACGATGAAAAAGGAAAACGACCTTGGCCGGGATGAGATCGGCGCGCTGGTCTGGCGCACGGCGCTGCCGAGCATGCTGGCGCAGTTTGTGAGCGTGCTGTACAGCATTGTGGATAGGATGTACATCGGCCACATCGCGGGTGTGGGCGAAACGGCGCTGGCGGGCGTGGGCGTCTGCGGCCCGGTGGTCACGATGGTCGGCTCGGCGGCGGTGTGGATTTCGTGGGGCGCGTCCCCGCTGATGGGCATCCGCATGGGCGAGGGCAGGCCGGAGGAGGCGAGGCGCATCCTGCGGACGGGGTTTTGCATGCTGCTGGCGTTTTCACTGGCGATGATGGCGCTGGTCATCCCGCTGCGCGAGCCGATGCTGCGCTTCTTCGGCGCGAGCGACGCGACCTATCCCTATGCCGACGCCTATTTCACCGTGTACCTGACGGGCACGGTCTTTGCGCTGCTGGCGGCGGGGCTGAACCAGATGATTATCGCGCAGGGCTTCGCCGCGCAGGCGATGCGGCTGGTGGTGCTCGGCGCGGCGCTGAACATCGCGCTCGACCCGGTGTTCATCTTCGCGCTGAACATGGGGGTTCGAGGGGCGGCGCTGGCGACGGTGCTCTCCCAAATGGCGAGCGCGGCGGGCGCGGTGATCTTCCTGCGCGGCAGGCGGGCGGCAATTCGGCTGGAGCGCGGCGGCCTGAGCCTTCCGGCGGCGCGAAAGATTCTGACGCTCGGCTTTACGCCGTTCGCCATCATCGCCATCGACAACGTGATGCTCATCGCCATGAACGCGGTGTTGCAGCGCTACGGCGGCGCGCTGGAGGGCGACCGGCTTGTGACCTGCGCGGTGATCGCCCAGAGCTTCATGCTGGTGATGACGATGCCGCTGGGCGGCATTTCCGGCGGCACGCAGTCCATCCTCTCGTATAATTACGGCGCGCGGCAGTTTGGGCGCGTTCGGGACGCGCAGAAAAAGATCTTCCGGCTGTGCATGGGCTTCACGGCGATCATGTTCGTGCTGGCGCGCGCCGCGGGGCCGCTGTTCGTGCGCCTGTTCACGAAGGACGCGCAGGTGGCTGAAATCTCCGCGTGGGCGATTCGCGTGTGCACGCTGGCGGCGATTCCGCTGGGCGCGCAATATGAAATCGTGGACGGCTTCACGGCGCTGGGGCAGGTCAGGCTCTCGTTCCCGCTGTCCTTCTTCCGCAAGACCGTGTATTTTGCGGCGCTGTTCATCCTGCCCGCGTGCTTCGGCGCGAGGGCGGCGTTTTATGCCGAACCGCTCAGCGACGTTCTTGGCCCGCTGGCCTCGGCGATTGCGTATAAGCTCTGTATCGGCCCCGTGCTCAGCGACGGCCATGCCCGCGTTTGACGAACCACCAAGGAGGAAAAACCATGAATATTCCCGCTTTTTTGACGGAAAGACTCACGGCGCAGTATGGCGAGGAGACGGCGCGGCGCATTGCGGCGGGCTTTGAGGCCGGGCGGAAGACCACCCTGCGCGTCAATCGCCTGAAAGCCGAGCCCGCGCAGATTGCGGCCGCGCTTGCGGACGCGGGCATTTCGGCGCGGCGCGTGCTCTGGAGCGAGGATGCGCTGGTGCTCGAAGGCGCGGGCGAGGCCGCGGTGGCCGCCCTGCCGATGTTTGAAAACGGCGAAATCTACATGCAGAGCCTCTCCTCGATGATTCCGCCGCTCGTGCTGGGCGCGCAGGCCGGGGAGAACGTGCTCGATATGGCGGCCGCGCCGGGCGGAAAGACGACGCAGATCGCCGCGCTGACCGGGGGCGGCGCGCTGATTACGGCCTGCGAGCGCAACAAGATGCGCGCCGAACGGCTTGAATACAACGTGAAAAAACAGGGCGCCAGCCGCGTCACCGTGATGAACATGGACGCGCGCCAGCTCGATGATTTCTTTGCGTTCGACCGGGTGCTGCTCGATGCGCCTTGCAGCGGCAGCGGCACGGTGACAGAGGGCTCGCGCGGGCAGTTTTCAAGGGAGTACCTCGACAGAACGGTGAAGATGCAGAAAACGCTGCTGGATAAGGCGATTCGGCTGCTCAAACCCGGCCACGAGCTGGTGTATTCCACCTGCTCCGTGCTCAGGGAGGAGAACGAGGAGGTCGTCGCCGCGGCGCTCAAAAAGGGCGGCGTTCAGCTCGTGCCGATTGACACGGCGGCGTTTGACGGCGTTCCGCTTCTGCCGACGGATATGTCAGGCGTGATGTGCGTCTGTCCGGATGAATGGTATGAAGGATTCTTTGTAGCGAAGATGAAAAAGAACGCCAACACAAAGAAGTGAGGCGCTCTGTCGATTGATAACGGGCGCGCGACGCGCGCCTGTTATCGGAATTTGTGCAGAATCTTGGCTTTGCTTTATTTCTTGTAACCCGATCAGAGAGCTCCCTCTTTGAGGGAGCTGGCACGGCGTAGCCGTGACTGAAGGAGTCAGCCGCGTCTGCTATCGGAATTTGTACAAAATTTTGGATGTGCTCATTTACTGTCAATTATCGTGCAAAAGAAGATGAGCAGCCATGATCCAGAACATCATGACCGCTCGAATAAGCAGGGCTAAGCCCATTTGAAAGCCTGCTGCTATGCTTTGATTATAGCATTGTTTCGGCTGCTCGTCAAGGGCGGCCGATTGTTCTTTTCAGGCGCTCATTCCTCGCGGATCAGCCCGATCAGCAGCTTGAGCGACGGGGAAAGGTATTTGTTTCGGTGCCAGACGATGTGGCAGGGGCGCACGAGCGACGCGCCTTCAATCGGGCGCGTGAGCACCGCGCCGGACGCCAGCGCGCGGCGCACCAGCCGTTCCGGCAGAATCGAAAGCCCGATGCCCGCCGCGACCGCGCGCACCAGCGCCTCCGTGCTGGCGCTCTCCCAGAGAGGCGAGACGGACAGGTCGTGCGCCTCAAAGACCGTATCCAAAAAGGCGCGGCCGGAGCTGCCCTTTTCCCGCAGAAGCAGATCGCAGGCCGCCACATCCGCGAGGGTGAGGCGGTCTTTCTGCAAAAGCGCGTGATTCGGCGGGAGGATGAGCACCAGCTCATCGCGGGAAAACGGCTCGCCGGTCAGGTCGCGATGTTCAATCGGCGCTTCGATCATGGCCAGATCGAGACGGTTATCCAGCAGCATCTCCTTGAGCGTATCGACGTTGGCGACGGTGGCCTGCAGGCGCAGGCTCGGCCGCTCCTGCTTCATGCGGCGCACAACGCCGGGCAGCTCGTAGTTGCCCAGCGTGATGCTCGCACCGATGCGCAGCATGCCGCGCTCGTCGCCGTCGCTCAGCTCGCGCTCCATCTGGTCGAACGTATCGACGATGTGCACGGCGTAGGCGCGCATGCGCCGCCCGCTGTCGGTCAGATAGAGCCGCTGGTTCAGCCGCTCGAACAGACGAACGCCGTATACCTGCTCGATTTCATGGATGGAGCGGGAGACGGCGGGCTGGGTCATGTACAGGTTTTCCGCCGCGCGGGTGACGTTCATCGTGCGGCAGACCTCCAAAAAGATGCGGATGTGGCGGATGGTCACGGCAATCGCTCCTATCATATCAAAAATGATATGGCTCTGATGAAATAATAGCATTTTACACACGGAAATGCAAGCGATAAGATAGAGAAGAATGGGAACGGAGAGAAGGCGGAAAAGGCGGAGCGCCGGCCGTCCTCCCCGAAGGAGGTTAATGACTTGGATACGAAAATCAAGGCGGTGAGCCTGAAAAAGCGGCTGGTGACGCTGTTTTTTTCCATGCTCTCCATCAGCGCGTTCACGTTTGGCGGCGGCTTTGTCATCGTGACCCTGATGAAACGGCGGTTCGTCGATGATCTGGAATGGCTCGACGAAAACGAAATGCTGGATATGACGGCGATTGCGCAGTCGTGCCCCGGCGCGATTGCGGTCAACGGCGCGATTCTCGTCGGCCAGCGCGTCGCGGGCGCGGCGGGCATCATCGTGGCGACCGTCGCGACGATCATTCCGCCGATGGTGATTCTCTCGCTCGTGTCGTATTTCTACGCGCTGTTTGCGGATAACCCGTATGTGGCGGCGGTGCTCGCGGGCATGCAGGCGGGCGTGGCGGCGGTCATCGTGGACGTGGTGCTCAACCTCGGCACGGGCGTCGTCAAGACCAAGCGCTGGCTGCTGGATGTCATCATGGTCGCGGCGTTCGCGGCGGCGATTTCCGGCGTAAACGTGATCTATATCATTTTGACCAGCGGCGTGATCGGCGTGATCTGCGCGATTGCGGGAAGGGGGAAGAAAGCCCATGCTGCTTGATTTGTTTCTCTGCTTTGTGCAGGTCGGCCTGTTTTCAATCGGCGGCGGCTACGCGGCCATGCCGATGATACAGGCGAAGGCCGTCGAACACTATCACTGGCTGACGATGGGCGAATTTACCGATTTGATGACCATCGCGGAGATGACCCCCGGCCCGATCACCGTCAATTCCGCGACGTTCGTCGGCATCCGCATGGCGGGCATACCGGGCGCGCTGGTGGCGACGATGGGCTGTATCCTGCCGTCGCTGATTATCGTGTCGCTGCTCTCGTGGCTGTATGAAAAATACCGCAGCATGGACGCGATGCAGGCGGTGCTGGCCTGCCTGCGCCCGGCGGTCGTGGCGCTGATCGCCTCCGCGGCGCTGACGATTCTGCGGGTGGTCGTGTTCGCGGGCGGCGTGGTCAGCGCCGAGGCAGTGCAGATGCTCTACGTCGCGCTGTTTGCCGCCGCGCTGGTCGTGCTGCGCGTCAAGCACAGCAACCCGATTCTGGTGATGGTCTGCTGCGGCGCGGTTTCGCTGATCGCCAAGTTCATCGCGGGGTGAGCGGCGCCGCTTCTGAAACGACAAAAAAGGCGCGTCCAATTCGGCAACGCGCACGAAATCTTTCGTTTCTTCTCTAAAACCCCTTGCGAAATGAAGCAGAGCGTGATATCCTCTTTATTATATGAACACAGGACAAGGGGCGATGGACATGGATACGATTGATAGGAAGATTTTGACCATCCTGCAGCAAAACGCGCGCACCCCGCTCAAGGTGATTGCCGAACAGGTGTTTCTCTCCTCTCCGGCGGTCAGCGCGCGCATCGAGCGGCTGGAATCGGCGGGCTATATTCAGGGCTATCAGGCGCAGCTTTCCTGCGCGGCGCTGGGCTACCAGATCAAGGCGTTTATCAGCCTGGAGGTGGAGCCGAGCCAGAAGCCGGAGTTTTACCCGTATATCGAGGGCTGCCCGAACGTGATGGAGTGCAACTGCGTGACGGGCGATTATTCCATGTTCATCAAGGTGTGTTTCCACACGACGCAGGAGCTGGATCAATTCATCAACCAACTGCATCGGTTCGGCAGAACGCGCACGCAGATCGTCTTTTCCACCCCGGTGGAGCATCGCGGTATTCCCGCGATGGATCCGGAGGAAAACGAGTAACGCGATGGATTGCCCGTTGCCTTGGCCAATGACGCAAAAACCGGAGCTGTCGCAGAGGCGGCTCTGAATAAAGAAGGCGAACGAGATCATTCGAAAGAATGTTCGAGCTCGCTTTCTTTGATGTGCAGAAAATGCGAGGCGCGCAAGGTATAACTCCGTGTCATAATCCGCGGCATAATCTCACTAAAAACAATGATAATTTGCTTGAATAAGTTATCAAATTTTTTTAGTCGATTTTCCCTTATAATGCAAGGAAAAATTAAAGGATTCCAGTAAGAGCTGGAATCCTTGTTTTGGTGCCGGTGGCGGGGGTCGAACCCGCACGTCCTTGCGGACACGGGATTTTGAATCCCGGGCGTCTGCCAATTCCACCACACCGGCATGGGGAATAACAGACTTAGTATAGCCAATTATTTGCTCAAAGTCAAGGGGGAAACGCGAATTAACCGAGCAGATCGAGATAATGGTCGCTGGTCAGGCGGGCGTGATGCTCATGCTCGCGGTAGCGGCGCAGAGCCTGCTGGTCGTCGCTCTCGCGACAGAGGTGTTCGATTCCCTCGCAGGAGAAGAGCACAATAAAGAAAATGGCGACAATGACAAGCGGCATAAACGATGAGGCTTCCTTTCCACAGTTGATGCGTATGAAAAACGTCCGGGGAGGTTTCCCCGGAAGCAGGAGCGATTATAGCATGTTTTTGCGGCGAAAGAAAGGACGCAAGTTCATAAGTTTCGCGGGCGGGATTTGTGCAGATGGACAATTCTCTCAATCTTAACGGGATTTTGATAGCGGCGCATGCTATAATAAAACAACATGAAAAGAAGCACGGCAAGAGGAGGCGGCGCGGATGCCGACATCCCTTTCTAAATGGTGGGGCAGTTTTAGGGAAATGATGATTCCCAAGCGGCAGAGCAGGCGGCAGTTGTTTTGCGATGCGGGCATTACGCTCGGCATTTTGGCGGTGGCGGCGGCGGTCTGCACGCTGCTGACGCACATGGGCGACAGCGACAGCGCGGTGCCGATGGTCTTTATGCTGGCGGTGCTGCTGGTCGCCCGCCTGACGGATGGTTTTTTGTTCAGTCTGGTGGCAACGGTGGTTTCCGTCATCGGCGTGAATTATGCGTTCACCTATCCGTATTTCGCGTTCAACTTCACGATCACCGGCTATCCGCTCACGTTTGTGACGATGTTCGCCGTTTCGATCGTCGTCGGCATGCTGACCGATCAGGTGAAGCGGCAGGAGCGCGTGAAATCCGAAGCGGAGAAGGAAAAGATGAAGGCGAACCTGCTTCGCTCCGTGTCGCACGATCTGCGCACGCCGCTGACCTCGATCATCGGCTCGTCCTCCGCCGTGCTGGAAAACTACGACCAATTCAGCGACGAAGTGAAAAAGGATTTGATCGGCCACGTTCGCGACGACGCGCAGTGGCTGGTGCGGCTGGTGGAAAACATGCTGTCCATCACGCGGTTCAACGAGGGCGCGGTGCAGATTGACAAGGTGCCGCAGGCCGCGGAGGAAATCGCCGCGGAGGCCGTGGGCAAATTCAAAAAGCGGTTCAACACGCTGCCGGTTCGCGTCAGCGTGCCGGACGAATTGCTGATGGTGCCGATGGATGCGACGCTGATCGAACAGGTGCTGATTAACCTGATGGAAAACGCCGTGCTCCACGCGGAGGGCGCGACGGAAATCGAGCTTCGGATTCGGCGGGAGGGCGATCTGGCGCAATTCAGCGTACTGGATAACGGCGCGGGCATCGAGCCTGCCGTGCTGCCGAGGCTGTTTGAAGAGATGTTTCCCCATGCGGGCGAGCTGCGCGGCGACGGGCGGCGGAGCATGGGCATCGGGCTTTCGGTCTGCATGAGCATCGTGCGGGCGCACGGCGGCACGATGAAAGCGAAAAATCGAGCGACGGGCGGCGCATGCGTTTCGTTTGTGCTGCCGATGGGGGAGGAATAAACGATGGCTGTACGAGGAAAAGTGCTGATTGTTGAGGATGACCGCGCCATTTGCAGCTTTATGCGCCGGGTGCTGGAGGCCAACGGCTATGAATCCATCATCGTGGGCACGGGGCGCGAGGCGCTGAGCATGCTCACCTCGCATTGTCCGGATGTGGTGATTCTCGATCTCGGCCTGCCGGATATGGACGGTATGGACGTGCTGACCCAGCTGCGCGCATGGTCGCTGATGCCGGTGGTGGTCGTCTCCGCGCGGACGGACGAGCGCGAGAAGGTGCGCGCGCTGGACGCGGGCGCGGATGATTACATCACCAAGCCGTTCGGCACATCCGAGCTGCTGGCGCGTCTGCGCACGGCGATCCGCCATACGCGCACGACGAGCGGCAACGCGAGCATCGCGAAGGAAAACCGCTTTACCGCGCGCGGGCTGGTCATCGACTATGACAAATACCGCGTGTATATCGACGGGCGCGACGCGGGGCTGACGCAGAACGAATTCAAGCTGGTCGCGCTGCTGGGGCGCTTCGCCGGGCGCGTGCTGACCTATGATTACCTGATTCGCGAAATCTGGGGGCCGAACAAGGCGTATGACAACCAGATCCTCCGCGTGAACATGGCGAACATTCGCCGGAAGATCGAAAAAAACCCCGCTGAGCCGGAATACATCTTCACGGAGGTCGGCGTGGGATATCGAATGATCGAGGGAGACTAAAAAAGAAGACTGAAAAAAGGCTTTGCCGCGAACAGTTGGGATTCGCGGCAAAGCTTTTTATATAAGAAGACATGAGCAGAACGTTATAATAAAGTCAAACTTGGAAAAGACGAAACGCTTTTGAATCTTAAAATGAGGAAGAGAGAACAAATAAATGCAGAAAGCGTTTAAAATAGCGAAATTACCATCAAAAAACGCAGAAAAATCAAAAATTCCTCTTTACAACGTCAGACGTCAGGCGTATAATACGCACAGAGATTGACAAAGAAACATCGAGCGGATGTTTTTAAGCCGATCAGAGACGTCAGAAATCGACCGAGGGCACAGCCCGAAGAAAACAGGAGGAATAGAGGATGGCTCGTTTCACTCTTCCCCGCGATTTGTATCACGGCAAGGGAGCGCTGGAAGCGCTCAAAACCTTTGAAGGCAAGCGCGCGATGATTTGCGTCGGCGGCGGCTCGATGAAGCGCTTCGGCTTCCTCGACAAGGCCGAGCAGTATTTGAAGGAAGCGGGCATGGAGGTCGAGCTCTACGAGGGCATCGAGCCGGACCCGTCCGTGGAGACCGTGATGAAGGGCGCGGCCGCGATGGCCAGGTTCCAGCCGGATTGGATTATCGCCATGGGCGGCGGCTCCCCGATCGACGCGGCGAAGGCCATGTGGATCAAATACGAATACCCGGAGTGCACGTTTGAGGACATGTGCAAGGTCTTCGGCCTGCCGAAGCTGCGCCGCAAAGCGCATTTCTGCGCCGTTTCCTCCACCTCCGGCACGGCGACCGAGGTGACGGCGTTCTCCATCATCACCGATTATTCCAAGGGCATCAAATACCCGATTGCCGATTTTGAAATCACGCCGGACGTGGCCATCGTCGATCCGGAGCTGGCGGAGACCATGCCCAAGAAGCTGGTTGCGCACACCGGCATGGACGCGATGACCCACGCCATCGAGGCGTATGTCTCCACCGCGAACTGCGACTTCACCGATCCGCTGGCGATTCACGCCATCGAGATGATTATGAAGGATCTCGTGCCGAGCTACAACGGCGACATGGCCGCCCGCGACCGCATGCACAACGCGCAGTGCCTGGCCGGCATGGCGTTCTCCAACGCGCTGCTGGGCATCGTGCACTCCATGGCGCACAAGACCGGCGCGGCGTTCGCCGATTACGGCGCGCACATCATCCACGGCGCGGCCAACGCGATGTATCTGCCGAAGGTCATCAAGTTCAATGCCAAGGACGAAGCCGCAGCCAAGCGTTACGCGGAGATCGCGGAGCACATTGGTCTGGCAGGCAATTCCACAGAAGAACTGGTAGATTCCCTGATCGCAGAACTGCGTTCCATGAACGACAAGCTGAACATTCCCCAGTCCATTCAGAACTACGGAGCAGGCGGTGTCAAGGCAGAAACCTCGATCATCGACGAAACCGAGTTCCTCGACAAACTGCCTGAAGTGGCAGCCAATGCCATTACCGATGCCTGCACCGGTTCCAATCCGCGTATCCCCTCGCAGGAAGAAATGGAACAGCTGCTGAAGGCTTGCTATTACGATCTGGCAGTGGATTTTTAAGGAAACACTGCAAGCAGCCGGACAGGCGATATATATTGGAACACCTTGTTCCCAACCCAATTTAAAGGAGTGTATCATTATGAGTTATCCGAAAGTTGACATTCTGTATCTGAGTGAAAAGGACATGCTGGACGCTGGCGTAAATGATGTTGTGAAGTGCACAGACACCATGGAAGAAGTGGTAAAGCTTCTGGACGACGGAGATTACCGCATGGGCGGTGAAAACGGCAACTCTCACGGCTGTATGATCAGTTTTCCGGATAATCCCGCATTCCCGAACATGCCGAAGAACGGTCCGGACCGCCGCTTTATGGCAATGCCGGCATATCTGGGCGGCAAGTTCGATATGGCAGGTGTGAAGTGGTACGGTTCCAACGTGGAGAACCGTGAAAAGGGACTGCCCCGTTCCATTCTGATGGTCATTCTGAACGACAAGGACACCGGTGCTCCCAAGGCATTCATGTCTGCAAACCTGATCAGTGCATACCGTACCGCAGCCATTCCGGGCGTTGGCGTAAAGCTGCTGTCCAAGCCGGATTCCAAGGTGCTGGGTGTTGTAGGACCGGGCTTCATCAACAACATCACCATTGAAACCTTTGCAGCACTTCGTCCCTCGCTGGACACCCTGAAGATCAAGGGACGCGGCAGAGCCTCCATTGACCGCTGCATTGCCTATGTCAAGGAACACTGCCCGCAGTTCAAGAACATCATCGTCTGTGATACCATGGAAGAATGCTGCAAGGACGCAGACATTATGACCATTGCCGTTTCCACGCCTACCGGCGGACACACCAACTATCCGTTTATCCAGCGGGAATGGCTGAAGCCGGGCTGTCTGGTGTGTGCACCGGGTGCCGTAGATTTTCCGGACGAACTGGTCTGCGACCCAAAGGTAAAGCTGGTTGTAGACAACAAGAAGCTGTACGAGGCATGGGCAGAGGAATATCCGTATCCCACTTTCGATAAGATGTTCCTGCTGGGTGACAAGTTCACCGACCTCGACCATGACGGCAAGCTGGACTGGGGCGTGGTACAGAACATCGGTGCCATTGCCAATGGCAAGGTGCCGGGCAGAGAGTCCGACGATCAGATCATTCTGTACTCCATCGGCGGCATGCCGGTAGAAGATGTGGCATGGGGCAAGACCGTGTATGAAACGGCTCTGGAAAAGGGCATCGGCACGAAGCTGAACCTGTGGGAGAAACCGTACTTGTATTAATCGCCGGGTACATCCCGGCGCCGGATCCCGACATGTGAGGGGGAGCTATGTATGACACCGGCACAACCGCGTTTATGATCATCGCCACCGCATTGGTGATTATGATGACTCCGGCGCTCGCCTTATTCTATGGAGGGTTGTCGCGCCGCAAACACTCTTTGAACACCATTGCCATGTGCCTCCTGGCAATGGGTGTCGTAGGTGTTTCTTGGGCGCTGATTGGCGATTCCATCGCCTACGGCAATGCAGCGGACGCGTTCGACGAGAACGGCAATCTGGTCAATGTCGCAGCGCTGTTCGTGGGCGGCCTTGAGCGCCTGGGTTCGAACTGGACCATCACGGAGCTTATCGATGCGAACGCCTCGACCGCTACCACCGTGGGCGGAGCGGAGGTCGGTGCGTATCCGGGATCGGTGAGCGTGGCCTTCCAGGCATCGTTCGCCATTGTGACCACGGCCATCGTCTCCGGCTCGCTGGCAGGCCGCTTGAAGTTCGGCCCTTGGGCATTCATCACCGTGCTCTGGCCGCTGCTGGTATATGCTCCCATGGCCCATATGGTCTGGGGCGGCGGCATCATCGGCAACGCGAATGCCATCGGGTCGCTCGATTTTGCCGGCGGCACGGCCGTCCATATCACCAGCGGCCTTTCGGGCCTGGTGCTCTGCTTGATATTGGGCAAGCGCCGCGGCTTCGACCAGATGTCCTACCGTCCGCATAACGTTCCCTCCGTGGTGCTGGGCATGGGCCTGCTGTTCGTAGGCTGGTTCGGATTCAACGGCGGCTCCGCTCTTGCAGCCAACGGGAATGCGGGCATCGCCATCTTCAACACCGTCATCGCCGCTTGCGCCGCCTGCGCATCCTGGGCCGTGGTCGAGCGCATCAAGACCGGCAAGCCAACGGTAGTCGGCATGTCCACCGGCGTCATCGCCGGCCTGGTGGTCATCACCCCGGCATGCGGCTTCGTTGCCCCCTGGGCCGCCGTGGTCATGGGCATCATCGTCTCGCCCATCTGCTACTTCGCCATTGCCTTCCTCAAGCACAAATTGGGCTACGACGATGCGCTCGACGCATTCGGATGCCATGGCGTCGGCGGCCTGGTCGGGTGCATCCTCACCGGACTGTTCACCCTGCCGGATCTGGCCGCGAACGGTGCGGCAGGCCTGCTGTACACCGGCGACCCCACGCTGTTGGGTGCGCAATGCCTGGCTGTGCTGGTCACAATCGCCTACGTGGCGGTGACCGCCGGCATATTGGGATTTGTTACGAAGAAGATCTTTGCGAATTCGCTCCGCGTTCCGAAGGAAGAAGAAGATCGCGGACTGGATATTACGCAACACGGCGAATCCGCCTACCCGGCATTCCTGGGGCTGGATTAACACTTCCTCCTGCAGCCCGAAAGCGCGACGGCATATCCCGCCCGCTTCGGAATCGCCCGGAACCACCCGTTCCCGCTCGTCGGGGCGGGCGGTTTCCCGCGTTTAGGGCCGAAGTCCATGCCCGGCGTCCGGGCTCGCCGTCCGATAGGGCGGGCATAAGCGCCCGCTGCGCGCCGTCGGATTTGCTATCGGCAGCGTCTGCCCTTCCTCGAGCGTCATGCCCCTTCCTGTTGTCGCCTGTCTGTTTTTTGTTCTGGCTGCATCATACGCCTTCGCTATAATCTGGGAAAACAGCAGCGCCTGCGGTGCGCTGTTCGCAATGCGCATGGTAGGAGGGCTTCTATGCCGGTACGGGAAACAGGCGTTTCGGAGCAGACGTTGGCCGCGTTCGACAAGACGAAGGCGGCGGTGCTGGTCATTGACATCTTGGGCAATCCGTATGCATCGCCGGTATCGGGGCTTGCCGTTCCCGCCACAGAGAATGCCGCGGAGATCTGCCGCAGCGCCCGCGCGGCCGGTGTGCCGGTGATCTTCTGCGACGACGCGCATATCCCCGGTCTGGATCGGGAGTTGGAGCTGTGGGGCGAACATGCGCTCATGGGCGCGCCCGACGCGCAGCCCAGTTCCCAGCTGGGCCTCTGCGACCGCGATTACGTTATTGAGAAGCGCCGCTACAGCGCGTTCTTCCAGACGGGCCTGCGTCTGCTGCTGGAAGAGCTGGGCGTGGAGACGATTATCGCCGTGGGAGAGGACACGAACATCTGCGTGCGGCACACCCTTGCCGATGCGTACTTCAACAACTTCCGGATTATCCTGTCCACAGATGCTACATGGACGTTCTTGGTAGGCAACCAGGAAGAGGGCCTGGAATACTGCGAAACCTGCTACGGTGCCGCGCTGTTGGACACGGCAGGCATCGTGGGGTTGCTGGAAGGCTAGCGACCCGGGTTGCTAGCGGCCGTCTGCTGTCTGCCTGTA
>ERZ825324.1694-NODE-1694-length-25658-cov-5.096590_pt1 | contig 25658 bp, 24 predicted proteins | sample MGYA00519859_ERZ825324 | MGnify/ENA primary metagenome ERZ825324 (study PRJEB31778, sample SAMEA3449198) | human gut metagenome | biome: human gut; feature: human-associated habitat; material: faeces | place: United Kingdom | collected 2010/2012 ... | reverse complement strand
ATTCACCTATCCCGGTTTTTCTGGTTCCGTCGGGCAGGATTTTATTTCCTATTACACGAGGGTCAAAATCAATCTTAAACATACGGCCATCACTCATTTTATTCTGCGCCATAAGCTCTGCCCTACGTTCTTCTGCATCCATATACATACTTCGGAATTTGTACATTTTAAATGGTTTTCCATTCTGACCGATCCGTATCTGTGAAAAGAAGATCGGACCCGGAGAGCTGATATAAATGGCCGGTGCCACAAAGATAAAGATAATCCCTGTCAGAAGACAGCCTGCCAGTCCACCCAGGATATCCAGTGCTCTTTTGGCAAGTGCCTGTCTGTCCGTAGCATAGTTCATAGTGGTCGTCAGAACTGTATATCCACCTATTGTCTCTACAAATTGTTTCTGTCCGGGGGTGCTTCTGACTTTTGCCAGGTTCACATGAACTGCCATTCCCATTTCCAACAGTTCATTTATCAGTTCATGGGGATATTGATAAGACGTATCTACATTTACAAAAACTTCATCTACCCATTGCTGACAAATATAGGATGCAGCATTTTTTAAATCTGCCACAACCGGAATTCCTTCAATTTCCTTGCCTGCTATATTTTTATCAATGATTATGAGACCATTGATGTTGTATCGATTATAATTGTGATTTTTTACATTCTGGATTACTTTTGGTGCAAGATTATAATTTGTTACAATATAGAGTGAATGTTCTCCACCTTCTGCCATTTTATGGATCAGGTGTTTTTTCCATATTATTCTTGTGCCATAGGACAGGAGTACATAAAAGACTCCCATAAGATACAGAACTGTCCTTGAGAAGCTGTGTCCATTGCTGACAGTGAACAGATACAGACCACTTGCCAGTTCTATCAGGATCATCTGCTGGATAACAGAACGTAATTCCTGATAATAACCTCTCCTCAGAACGCCTTTATAAGATTCAAAAATAATGATCAGAAATAAATCTGCCAGTATTACAAAGAATATCATATTATGATATATTCCCAGTTCAAATATGTTCCGGACAGAACCATTTCGAACCAGATATGCCAGTATTAAAGACAGAAGTAAACACACAAGATCTAAAAATATAAAGTCCTTGTGTTTATACCATCCTCTTGATTTTTTTCTATACATACGCCTTCCTTAGTTTCTCCTTCTTTTTCTCATACTTTTTTTACTATTTCCAACCCAACCTCCATATCCACGCTCCTTCCAAACATTTCTATGGAAACCCAGGCTTTTCTTTTGTGTCTGTTGATTTTTCTGATATAACCTTCCATGCCCTGCAATGGTCCTGTGAGTATCCTGACCTGATCATTCTCTATGATCCCTGTGGACATGGCTACCAGCTGTTCTTCTTTTCCCAGCTTCAGAAGCAGCTCTACTTCTTCCTGAGATAGGGGGATGATCTCATCTCCTGTTCCCAGAAGTCGGGTCATTCCTGTGACTTTTCTCAGGTTTTCAGCCAGCTGTTCCAGATTTTCGGCAATTAAAAAGACATACCCGGGAAAGAGGATTCTTTCCTGGATATGCCATTTGCCTTGAAATCGTTTCTTCTGTTGATAATAGGGAATAAAGCAGCGTTTCAGTATATCGCTGCTTATCAGCCGCTGACATTGGCAGCGGATGTTCTCTTCTGTGCCTGTTCGCACCTGCATCACATACCACATTGGATATATTACCTCCGTATTTTGGGTATGCTTCGCCATTCTGCCTGTGTTACAAGGCAGATTCTCTTCAAGATATGTAAATCAATATCCTTAAACGCGGCAAAGCGACGATTCAAAGACTATAGACCTTTTGTCTTATCTACACGTTATTATAGCTTTATTGCCAAAAAGATGCAATAATTTTTGGTACTTTTTATCATTTATCTGCTGCTGTATCTGCCGGCGTTTCCGTAGGTTCTGCTGTAGGTCGTACCATCATGTCGTCCAGTACACCGATATCTTCCTCCGTCTCTTTGCCGGCCAGCTTTTCTTTGTATTCTGTGCGTTCTGCACGTTCCTGGTGGTTTACCTTGACAACAAATACAAGGCCTGCCACCAGAGCAAGAACCAGCACATAGTAGAGCACTGAGGACATGAATTTATTTTTTTTATGTCTGCGTCTGCGAGATTTTCGTGACATTGAACTGTTCCTCTCTTATCAGATTATTTTGCATCTTTTGTAAAGATTGCAAGAGGTCCCATGCCTTTGAATTCGCCTTTGATCACAAGATTTGGCTGTTCAGAAGAGCCTGCTTCGTCCTTAACGATCAGATCATCTTCTGCATCAGCTGTCTCATCTGTGTCAGCAGTCTCATCTGCGTCGTCTGCTTCCTCTGCTTCTTTTTCCGGATATGCGAAGCTCAGTTCAGGCTCTGCAAGATAGTTAAGCTCTCCTGTAGAAGCATCTGCCTGTACAACAATGCTGTCCGGGATTGTGAATGGCTCTATCTCTGTAAGAAGGCTCAGGTCGCCCTCTGCTGTATCAACATCAAAGTCTGCATCATTAGCAGTTACAAGACTCTTCCAGTCAACACTGTCGATGTCACAGTTTACCTGTGCGTCAAGGGAACCGGACATATCATAGGAGTAATCATCTGACATCTTGATTGCCATATCTATAAGACTGCTTGCGCTGACATAGTCGTCCATGTTGATGGTCTGTCCGTTGTCCAGTGTGACCTCTTTGTTCTCTGTATCTGTCAGATCATCGATAAAATCAGTCAGAGTAAAGCCTGCTTTCTGATCTTTCAGCTTCTTTGCTGCATCAGCTACCTTTTCGTCTGCGTATTTCTCAGGTGAAATCTTCTTGGTTACGATCGGAACCTTCTCGATCAGCATTACAGGTCCAAGTGAATCGAAGGTGGCTGTGACTTCACCTGTGGCTTTGTCCAGCTTCTCAATTGCAACAAAGGCAACCTTTCCTGTTGTCGGATCGATCTGCATCAGAAGTACATCTTTCTTCTTTACATCCTTGGCAGCTTCGATGGTAAGGGTTGTTTTGATAGCGCCATCTGTTTCGTATGTGATCTTATCATCTTCCTTAATAACCAGATCTACGAAAGGTGTCAGAGACTCATACAGGGACGGATTTACCTTCTTCTCTGTGTTTGTTTTAATTGTTTCTGTTGTATCTACCTTAAGGTCTTTCAGAATCTCATTCATGTTTACCTTGGTATTATCATCATTTACTTTTGTTACTACCTCTGCAACTTTTTTATCCTTGTAGGCACCTGTATCAACATCTTTTACGATCAGTTCCTGTTTGTTTGACAGATTTCCCTCAACTACCTTTGGAGCTTCCGGAATGATCTGTCCGATACTTGGGGCTGCATATACATTGGCAGATGCTGCAATTGTCATTGCTGCAAGTAAAATACTGAAATATTTTCTTTTCATAAGAATGCCTTCCTTTCTGTCTTCTTCTGGCTCTATTCTTATTAATTTACGGTTACTTTATAACAAGGCGGTTGAAAAACAGCAGCCTGTCATACTTTTTCATAAAATAAACGGATGATCAGTTCCCGGAGTGCATCTTCATCCACATGGAACTCATCATGAAGGTCTCCCTCCTGGTCTGTTCCCGGAAGCTGCTCTATACTGTCCTCTGTGAACTCTGCTTTCTTAAGAGTCTTCACAAGTCCCAGATACTGGTTGCGTGTCACACTTGTCTGGATATAATCGTCCATCACATCGAGGGAATCCCATGCTTTCTCAAGGTCATTCTCATCCATGGACTGCATCTTCTCAACATAGGCTGTGAGATAGGCTTTCTGTCTCTGCATACGGCCCTCATTGCTGAAGGACTCCTCTGTATTCCTGTACTGAAGGAAATCCTTTATGTTGCTGTCATCCAGGGTAACCTGTGCACCCTCTGCCATCTCCGGATATTTCTCCTGAAGATCGTTGTTTGGCACTGTAAGCGTGATTCCGCCTGCCAGCTCATTGATATAGGGCATGGAATCCTGGTTTGTCACTACATAGCGCTTCACAGGGATATCTCCAAGGAGAAGTGATACTGCCTCGCAGAGACTCTCACAGCTTACCTTTCCCCCATCGCCATAGCTGTAGGCATATCCGATGTGCGTGGTATAGAGTCCCTTGTCATTGCCGTTCATTGTATATCTGCGGATATCAGTCATGGTATCACGGTTAATGGAGAGAATGGTCATCCTGCGGTTCTTCTCATCCATCACCACCAGAGCAATGCTGTCTGCCCTGGCTTTATTTCCATACTGGGAGGAAGCTTCCAGCTTGCCTGTGGAGTCCACACCGGCATAGAGAATATTTGTGATACGGTTATTATACTGATATTCCTGACCTTTGTAAACAATATTTCTATAACTGTTACCCACATTGTGGGTGTTCCCTGCAGTGATCTGCATAGATTTCTGCTTTGTCTGTTCCATATGGATAAAAACTGCTGCAAACAAAGCTACAGCCAGGCAGATCACCAGACTGATGATGATCTGTTTCTTATTTACAGGGTTATTTCTTCTTTTCTTTCTCATTCTTCTTAGCGCTCTTTCCATAGCCGTATCCGTAGCCATAACCGTAGCCATATCCATAGCCATAATGTTTCTCATAAACCGGCGCTTTGTTCAGCACTGCGCCGAGGAGACGGATACCTGCATACTGTATCTGCTGCTTCGCCTTATCAGCCTGTGCCCTGTCTGTCTTTCCGCTCTCCACAACAAGGACAGTTCCGTCGCACTGCTTGGCGATCAACAGCCCGTCGATAACCAGATTCAGCGGCGGAGTGTCTACGATCACATAATCATAAACGCTTCGCACGAATTCCATCAGCTCTGCAAATAGCGGACCTGATACCAGCTCACTTGGGTTTGGTGCCACTGCACCTGTAAAGATCATGTCAAGGTATTTGTCATCTGTGCGGTAGATGATCTTCTCTTTGCTGATATTTCCGCACAGGTATTCGCTTAATCCCTTCTTCTCACCTACAATATCATATCTGTTCTGTATGGTAGAATTACGGATATCACAGTCTATAAAGAGGATCCTCTTCTCAAGCCCTGCCATGCTCTTTGCCAGGCGGAAAGCTATTGATGATTTACCCTCATTAGCAACGGAACTTGTTACAGCTATTGTTTTAATATTGCTTCCACTTAACTGGATGTTTCCACGCAGAACATTGATGGCCTCATTTACGTGGAAAGATACATCTGATACATGTGGATGTATTACCTCTGTCTGTCTTCCCGTATATCCGGATTCTTTCACAAGATCCTGAAACAGGGATTCAATATTGTTATCTTCTCTGTCCATCTTCTACTCTTTCTTTTCTTCGTAATAAGGAACCACACTGAGCACTGGGATATCCAGATATCTCTTCAGGTCATCCTCTGTCTTTAATGTGGTGTCTGCCATGTAACGTACGCAGATTAGTCCACAGGCTGCGATAAGTCCCAGCAGAAGTCCAATCGCCAGATATTTTGTCAGTGCAGGAGTGATCTCATCCACTGCCTCTGCCTCTGAGTAATCGATAACTGTAGGTTCGCTGCTTCCTACCACCTGGTAAATACGGTCCAGTCCGATATTCATCAGACTGTTTGCAATATCTCTGCACAGTTCCACGTCACCGCAGGTAACTGTGATGGTAATAATATGGGAATTGTCCGGATTCGTTACACTGACCAGTTTACTGAGTTCTCTGTAATCCAGATTCAGATCCAGTTCTTTGATGACTTGTTTGAGAACATTACGGCCCTTGATGATCTTCGCATAGTCCTCTGTAAGCTCTGAACTCAGTTGCAGGTCAGAAACTGTGATCACGGATTCATTGTTTGTGATAAAAATGGATGCGTCCGCCTGATAAGATGGTTTCACTCCCACCAGATAATAGACACCTGCCAGCATTGCTGTGATCAGCATGGTAAGCAGGATAATTTTCCAATGATTGACCAGTACCCAGAAAAGTTCCACAAGGTCTATGGTGTCTTCCTGCTGTATGATCGTCTCAGTGACCACAGGCTTTGCAGGCTTTTCCTGGATATTCTTTGCCTCTTTTATCAAATTCTTGATTCTCCTTCCTTATATGATCAAACCGGAGTTACAGGCCGGTCCGTACTTTATAGATCATAATATGATTTCTGACATTCTTCAAGTGTATTTGACAAATTTTCTTCTGTTTTCCCCATTTTTTACAATTGCGGAAGGATTTTCAATAAAAATTTTGTCAGCATATTCCTGTCCCATTTTGCTGGCGACTTTTCTGTATGCTTCTCCTGTGCGGCAGATTCTGTACCGACTGTCGTGGCAGTCAGAGCCTACGAAGTGAAGGAGGTCTCCTTTCATCAGCTTCCTGCAGAATCTTTTTGTATAAAATCCGCTTTTTCCCAGAATGCTGTCTGCATTTACCTGTATATAGGCGCCCATCTGTGCCAGGTCCCTGATCAGTTCCAGGTCACCCCAGATGTTGTCGCAGCGTTCTACATGTGCGATGATGGGGCGGTAGCCTACGATGATAAGGCTGCGGAGGCGGTCTTCTATGTAGCTGTATTCTGCATTTCCTGAGAATTCTACCAGAACATAGCCGGAATCTGCCATTGTACTGACTCTTCCCTCATCCAGCATTCTGCTCATCTGCATGTTTGCATGGAATTCACAGCCCAGGTATATTCTCATTCTGTCTTCCTTAGCAAGCTCCTGATTGAATTCCTGTACGCATTTCTCCACCAGAGCGAACTGGCTGCGGACGGTGCGGATGGGTGTATCAAACATCTGATCTCTGTAATGAGGGGTTGCGATAATGTTTCTAACTCCCTGTTCATATTCCATGCGGAGCAGTCTGCGGGTTTCCTCCAAGTCCTGTGCTCCGTCGTCCACTCCCGGAATCAGGTGGCAATGGATATCAAATAAACCGTGGTCTGTCATATTTCTCTTTCATCTCCCTTTATTGCAAATAACTGCAAAAACACCGTCCCTATATAAACTTATACAGGGACGGTGTCTGAACATCATGATTATGATAAATTATTCTTCTGCAGCTTCCTCAGCCGGTGCCTCAAGAGCTTTCATGCTCAGGCTGATCTTCTTGTCTTCGCCGTTGAAGTCAACAACCTTAGCTTCGATTTCCTGTCCGATTGACAGTACGTCTGCAGGTTTGGCAACGTGCTCTCTGGAAATCTGGGATACGTGAAGGAGTGCATCTACTCCAGGTGCAAGCTCTACGAATGCGCCGAAGTCTGTCATACGTGCAACTTTACCTTTAACTACGTTTCCTACAGCGAAGTCCTCAGCTGCTGTGAGCCATGGATTTGCTTCCGGGAATTTAAGGGAAAGTGCGATCTTCTCTCCGTTGATCTCTTTGATAAGAACTTTGACTTTATCGCCAACAGTGAATACTTTCTTCGGGTTCTCTACTCTGCCCCAGGACATTTCGGAGATGTGAAGAAGTCCGTCAGCTCCGCCCAGATCGATGAATGCACCGAAATCTGTAACGTTCTTAACTGTTCCTTCAACTGTGTCACCAACATGGATTCTCTCCATTAATTCTTTCTGTTTCTCTGCTTTCTCAGCAAGAAGAAGCTGCTTACGGTTACCGATGATGCGGCGTCTTCTCGGGTTGAATTCTGTGATAACGAATTCGATCTCCTGATCTGCATATTTGGAAAGGTCTTTCTCGTATGTGTCGGAAACGAGGCTTGCAGGAATGAATACTCTTGCTTCGTCTACGTTTACACAAAGTCCGCCGTCAAGTACCTGAGTTACAGGAGCCTTTAATACTTCCTGGTTCTCGAATGCTTCCTCAAGCCGTTTATTGCCTTTCTCTGCAGCAAGTCTCTTGTAGGTTAAGATAACCTGGCCTTCGCCATCGTTTACCTTAAGCACTTTGGCTTCCATGGAGTCACCTACATGTACAGCGTCTGTGAGTACTACGGAAGGATCATTGCTATATTCACTCTTGGTGATAATACCATCAGCTTTATAGCCAATATTCAGGATAATTTCATCTTCTTTCACATCGATGACCTTTCCCTGTACGATTTCTCCATTTCTGATTGTTTTTACGGAATCTTCCAGCATCTGTTCAAAACTTAATTCTGACATGTTCTTGAACCTCCTCAATAATTTTCTTTGGGGTTGAAGCCCCTGCTGTAATACCTACATAACTACTGCATTGGAACATATCTGAATCCAAGTCTACAGGTGTTTGTATATAGTAAGTATTTCCACATTCCTTTTTACATATTTCAAACAGCTTTTGAGTATTGGAACTATGTCGGCCTCCTACGACTAACATAGTGTCTACCTCTCCGGCTATGCTCTTTGCTTCTCTCTGCCGTTCTTCGGTAGCATTACAAATAGTGTTTAAAATATTAAGAATATTTAAAACAGTATTATCATACCTCTTTTTGCGGAGAATTTCAACTAAATCTTTAAATTTATTATAATTAAATGTGGTCTGCGACACAATGCACACATTTTTGCCTTCCGGAGGCACGAAATCCAGTGCGTCCTGTTTGGTGCGGATCACAGTATATGGTCCTATACACCAGCCGCAGATTCCCACAACCTCAGGATGATCCGGATCTCCAATGATCACAATATGGGAACCGGCTTTGCTCTCCTTTTCCACAATCCGGTGGATCTTCAGGACAAAAGGACAGGTCACGTCCACATAGGAAAGGCCGCACTCTTCCAGCTGATCGTAGACTTTTTTTCCAACACCGTGTGAGCGGATCACTACGGTGCTGCCCTCTGGAAGAGTTTTCAGTTCTTCTTCTGAAGCAACACGGACACCTTTCTTTTCCAGATCATTTACCACTTCTTCATTGTGGATGATGGGACCCAGGGTAAAAAGCCTGTCCGGACAGCTGTCGATCAGTTCATATACCTTATCTACTGCACGCTGCACGCCAAAGCAAAAGCCTGCTGTTTTTGCAACTTTTACTTCCATGGTTTATTCCACCTTATCTTTGTAAATTCCAAGGATCGCAGCTACCACTTCATCAATGTTCATAAGAGAAGAATCCACAAGCACTGCATCCTCAGCCTGGCGAAGAGGAGAAATTTCTCTTGTCATATCCTGATGATCCCGGTTTTCAATGTCTTTCTTGATTTCTTCAAGATCAGCACTCTCGCCCTTGGCAAGATATTCATCATAACGCCTCTTAGCTCTGGTCTCCACGCTGGCAGTAAGATAAATCTTCACCTGTGCGTCCGGAAGAACTACAGTTCCAATATCCCTGCCATCCATTACCACATCGTTCTTTGCTGCCAGATTTCTCTGAAGATTGAGAAGATGTGCCCTTACCGCCGGGTTTGCAGATGTTTTGGATGCCATGTTTCCAACCTCTTCCGTACGGATATACTGATTTACATTCTCACCGTTAAGAATTACAACTTGCTCTCCATTTTCATATCGAATGGAAACCTCAGCGCTCTGACAGTTACCTGCAACTGCTTCCGCATCTGTTCCGTCAATTTCATTTCTCAGCAAATAAAGTGCAACGGCACGGTACATAGCGCCTGTATCTACATAAATAAAAGACAGTTCCTTTGCCACTCTCTTTGCAATTGTGCTTTTGCCTGCTCCTGCCGGCCCGTCAATGGCAATGTTACATCCCATTTTCTCTGTTACCTCCTCTTAAATCGCAGTTTTTTCACTTCTTACATTTATAACAGATTTTTATTCATTTTTCAATGCCATAGCTGCAAGATATGCGGTAGACCATGCAATCTGGAGATTATAACCGCCGGTCACTGCATCCAGATCCAGTACTTCTCCGATAAAATAAAGCTTCTTTACCCTTCTGGATTCCATAGTACCAGGCTGGATATCCTTCACAGAAACACCACCTCTTGTAATAACTGCTTCTTTATATTCTCCCATTCCATTGATGGTAAATGGGAAAGCTTTCACCAGTTCTTCAAAGTGCATTCTTTCTTCCCTGGAAATATCGTGTATCTTTTTTTCCGGAGAAATACCACCCAGTTCCAGCATGACAGGTGTAAGGGATGATGGAAAAAGTACGCCGATCACATTCTTAAACTGTTTGTTCTGTCCTGCCTCAAATTCCCGCAGAATTCTGGCATCCAGCTGTTCCATGGTAAGGGCAGGCTTCAGATCCAGATAAGCATTCAGCTCTCCGGATTTCTGCAGTTGTTTGCCAATATGTGCGCTTGCAGATAAAATCATGGGGCCTGTCACGCCAAAGTGGGTGAACATCATCTCGCCAAAATCCTGGAAAAGCACCTTTTTGCCTGACTTAATCGTAAGTTCAGAGTTTTTTAAGGAAAGTCCCTGAAGTCTTGGGATATAATCCTCTTTTGTCTTAAGAGGAACCAGAGACGGAGAAAGCTCCGTTACTTTATGGCCGGTTTCCTCTGCAAAGCGATAACCATCCCCTGTGGAGCCTGTTGACTGATAGGAAAGTCCTCCAGTGGCAACCAGAACATGGTCGCCCTCCATAAAACTTCCATCTGCCAGTTCTACACCGGTTACCTGGCTGTGATGTGCCTTTTTCTCATCCACGTCCGGTTCCTCATAAGGACTGACCTTCACATTTTTCACCTCTGTGCGAAGATGGATATATGCGCCAGCTTTCTTAAGTTCCCGTTCCAGACCGCGGATAATATCTGAAGAATGGTCAGACACAGGGAAAACCCGGTTACCTCTCTCTGTCTTCAGTGGAACTCCCGCTTCTTCAAAGAATTCCATTACGTCCTGGGGTGTAAAAGAATAGAAAGCACTGTACAGGAATTTCGGGTTAGACATAACTGCCCGGAACAGTTCTTCCGTGTCACAGTTATTTGTAACATTGCATCTGCCTTTTCCTGTAATATACACTTTCTTTCCAAGTTTCTCATTTTTCTCCAGAATGTGGACCTCATGTCCTGCCCTTGCCAGATAAACACCGGCCATCATTCCAGCAGCTCCGCCGCCTACGATCAATATTTTACTCATTTAGATACCTTTCATAAATCTGTTCGAAAACCTTTTTCTGCGGAATTCCCAGGTTGTGACCAGCCGCCCCTGGCGATATTTGCCCACTGTAGAATATTTTTTTCATACCGGATTCAAACAGTTTTGTGTATATTTTTTAAAAAGACACGTGCAAAAACCTTCTCTGCACGTGTCTTTCGTCGTAATTTCTATAGGATCAGCATATAACCTGTCCCATAGAAATCCTTATTCCTCACTGATTAAACCGGATATGCTCCGTTTTTGGTATCAGCAACCGTCTCATCCACCTTTTTCTCCTGAGCCTGACGATACTTGAAGAAGTCAGTAGCAACCTGTGGGAACAGTGCATAGGACAGAACGTCCTCATCCTGCTCTTTATACTGTGCCATCTCGCCTTCAAGTTTGCCCAGCTCATTCTCAAGAAGATCTGCCGGACGGCATGTGATCGGCTTCGTATCACCAATGCATTTCTTCTGAACTTCCGGATTGAATGGTTTTGCTGTAGCGCCATATTTTCCGCTGAGAACATCCTTTGTCTCTTTGGTAACCATCTTGTATCTCTCGCCCATAAGAACGTTAAATACAGCCTGTGTACCAACAATCTGGGAAGACGGAGTAACAAGCGGCGGCTCACCAAGGTCTTTACGCACACGCGGAACTTCCTCAAGAACATCATAGAACTTGTCTTCTGCATGCTGCTCTTTCAGCTGGGAAGTAAGGTTGGATAACATACCACCCGGTACCTGATACAGAAGAGTCTTGATGTTTACGCCAAGGTTCTTCGGATTCAGAAGGCCGCTCTCAAGAGCCTCGTCACGCATTGGACGGAAGTAGTCTGCGATCTCAGCAAGAAGCTGCTGATCAAATCCGGTATCATATGGAGTGCCTTTGAAGGTCTCAACCATAACCTCTGTTGCAGGCTGGGAAGTACCCAGTGCAAATGGAGACATTGCAGTATCGATGATATCAACACCAGCTTCAACAGCTTTTAAGTAAGTCATGGAAGCTACACCAGAGGTGTAATGTGTATGAAGATCGATCGGGATCTTAACAGTCTCTTTCAGGGCTGTAACAAGCTCAGTTGCCTTATATGGAAGAAGAAGACCAGCCATATCTTTGATACAGATAGAGTCTGCACCCATTTCCTCGATACGTTTCGCAATGCTTGTCCAGTACTCAAGAGTATAAGCATCACCAAGTGTATAGGAAAGAGCAACCTGTGCATGGCCATGCTCTTTGTTTGCAGCATGTACAGCAGTCTGAAGGTTGCGAAGGTCGTTCATACAGTCGAAAATACGGATGATATCGATACCATTTGCCAGAGATTTCTGAACAAAATACTCTACAACATCATCAGCGTATGGACGGTATCCAAGAATGTTCTGGCCACGGAAAAGCATCTGCAGCTTTGTGTTCTTAAATCCTGCACGTAATTTACGAAGTCTTTCCCACGGATCCTCATGAAGGAAACGAAGGCTTGCATCGAAAGTAGCACCGCCCCAGCACTCAACTGCATGGTAGCCTACTTTATCAAGTTTATCAACGATTGGAAGCATCTGCTCTGTTGTCATACGGGTTGCAATCAGGGACTGATGTGCATCACGCAGAATGGTTTCCACAATTTTAACAGGTTTTTTTTCAATTTCTGCCATAATTGTTCTCCTTATTTATTTAGTTCATCCGGACTTCCCGGTTTCACTATAGAAAGCCGGGAAAAATCCGAATTTCTGGTATCATTATTAGATTCCGTAAATAGCCATAAATGCTCCTGCAGCAACGGCTGTACCGATAACACCGGCAACGTTTGGTCCCATTGCATGCATCAGAAGGAAGTTGGTAGGATCTGCCTCAGCACCAACCTTCTGGGAAACACGGGCTGCCATAGGTACCGCAGATACACCGGCGGAACCAATAAGCGGATTGATCTTGCCGCCTGTAAGCTTGCACATAATCTTTCCGAGCATAACACCGCCGAAAGTACCACATGCAAATGCCACAAGACCTAATACAACGATCTTCAAAGTATCCACATTCAGGAATGCCTCTGCACTTGTAGAAGCACCAACAGATGTACCAAGAAGGATAACTACGATGTACATAAGTGCATTGGAAGCTGTCTCTGTAAGCTGTTTTACAACGCCGCACTCTCTGAACAGGTTACCAAGCATAAGCATACCAACCAGAGGAGCTGTTGTCGGAAGAATCATGCAGACAACGATTGTGATTACGATTGGGAAGAGAATCTTCTCAAGCTTGGATACAGGGCGAAGCTGCTCCATCTTGATTTTACGCTCTTTCTCAGTAGTAAACAGTTTCATGATCGGAGGCTGGATGATCGGAACCAGTGACATATAGGAATATGCCGCCACGGCGATCGGTCCCATAAGAGCAGTCTGACCAAGCTTACCAGCAAGGAAAATGGAGGTCGGACCATCTGCACCACCGATGATGGAGATTGCTGCTGCTGCTTTTCCATTGAATCCAAGGAAGATTGCAAGGAAGTAAGCTATATAGATACCGAGCTGCGCTGCAGCACCCATCAGGAAGCTTTTCGGATTCGCGATCAGCGGACCAAAGTCTGTCATGGCACCTACACCCATAAAGATAAGGGAAGGAAGAATACTCCACTCATCAAGGATGTAGAAGTAATGAAGAAGACCACCAACACCGTTGGACATGTCTTCCGGATTTGCCATAATGTCCGGATAAATATTAACAAGGAGCATACCAAATGCAATGGGAACAAGCAGCAGAGGCTCAAATCCCTTTGCAATGGCAAGATATAAGAATACACAAGCAACCACGATCATCAGGTAGTTACCCCATGTCAGATTAAAAAATGCGGTCTGATGGATCAGGTTGGACAAAGTGTCTGCTACGTAAGACATCCTATTACCTCCCGACTTAGTTCATTGTTGCCAGGGTATCTCCATTTTCTACAGAGGCACCTTCTGCAACGTCAATGCTTGCAACGGTTCCGTCCTGAGGAGCTACAACCGGGATCTCCATCTTCATGGATTCCAGGATTACAATGTTGTCACCGGCTTTTACAGCCTGTCCAACGCTTGCTGCGATTTTCAGAACCTTTCCAGGTACGGAAGCTGCAACCTTAACTGCGCCTGCTCCGGCTGCTGCCTTAGGAGCTGCCTTCGGTGCCGGTGCTGCTTTCGGAGCTGCTGCTGGAGCTGCAGCTGCTGGTGCGGAAACGCTTCCTGTCTCTTCAACAGTTACTTCATATGCTGTTCCGTTAACGGTAATTGTATAACTTTTCATTTTAGGATCCTCCTGTATTTATCTCTTTTTACGATTGATTTTGCGGATGGAACGAACAACGAATCCATCTGTAGTGGTTCCCTCAGCTGCTGCAATTGCTGCTGCGATAACCGCGATCAGTTCTGTATCGTCTGCTTCTGCAGCTTCCACTGGTGCTGCCACCGGTGCAGGGGCAGGGGCTGCTGCAGCTTGAGCTTTTTTCTTTGCTTCCGGATTCGGGATGAATCTGAACAGATAGATCAGGAAGCTCAGGAAAATAAGAACGATGAATACGATTGCAATACCCATGATAGTATTCATAACAGCTCTTCTTAAGGTCTCAGCCATGGAGTACTGTACATCAACAGTAAGGGATGTAGGTGCTCCTGTAGAAGCATCGAAAATATAAACGAAATTTGCATCTGCTTTCTCAAAGGAGACCGGTACAGTAACGGTATATCCGTCATCAGAAGCCTTCACCTCTGTCTCTCCGGTTCTCTCCTTTAAAGCTCCAACTTCATCCTTGGAGCCTGCCCATGCAGTCATTGCTCCAACAGTAAACTCATCAGATGACTTGGTATAATTCTCAATATCTTCATCACTGAGAGCAATGATGGTATCGGTAAGTCCCTCAGCGGTAGTGACCAGGGTCTGCTTTACCGTGTCATCTACCTCATCAGCTGCCCATACGGAGGATACTCCGGTAAGAGTGAGAACTGCCATCATGAGAAGTACTGTGCAAAGGGAGGATACTTTCTTAAAAATCTGTTTCATATGCTCCACCTCGCTTAGACCGTGCCGTGTTTCTTGGACGGACGTTCTTCCCTTTTTGTGAACAGCATTTCAAATGCACCGATCACATATTTTCTTGTATCAGCCGGGCTGATAATGGTGTCAACATATCCTCTTGCTGCTGCAGAGGAAACAGAGTTCTGAAGTTCTCTGTACTCAGCTGCTTTCTCAGTAAGAGCTGCTGCGTCATCGCCTGCATACATGATCTTGGCTGCAAGGTCTGCATCCATCATACCGATCTCTGCGTTCTCCCATGCGTATACCATGTCTGCACCGATTGCTTTACTGTTCATAGCTGTGTAAGCGGTTCCAAATGCTTTGCCGATCACAACGTTAACCTTCGGAACAGTAGCGTCTGCAAATGCATGAACCAGTGCTCCGACAGATTTCGCCATCATCTTCTCGCCACATACAGTAGCCTTAAAGCCGTTTACATTTGTAAGAGTAAGTACCGGGATCTCGAAAGCGTCACAGAATTTTACGAACTCTGCTGCTTTTCTTGCACCGCGTGCACTAAGGGTACCATCAGACTCCCATACCTTTTTGCCTTCTACATCATAGCTCTCGCTTCTGTTTGCAACAGCACCAACAGTAGCGCCGTTCAGTCTGATAAATCCAACAGCAACACTCTTGCCGTAGTCAGCTTTTACCTCGAAGAACTGTCCGTTATCAGCGATTCTGGAAAGTGCAATGGCTGTGTCGCCTGTGCAGTTCTCAATATCCTCGCATACACGGTTCAGGTCGTCTGTGCACTCCATGTAAGAATCAGTGTCTTCGCAGTTAGATGGCAGATATGTTACGAGTTCACGGATTTTTCCAAGGATCTCGTCCTCAGTGCCGATTCCGTCTACAAGACCTGTCTCTTCGCTCTGGAATCTGGCAGAGGATGTGTCACATTTGGAAACATGATTGCCTTCAAGGGCGTTCGGGGTGTTTACAAACAGTTTGCCTTTCTTCTCTTCAACAAATGTGAAGTCTGTCAGTGCCGGTACAAGTGCCATACCACCACCGCAGGTACCGAAGATACCTGTGATCTGTGGAATCAGTCCGGATGCCAGAGTCTGTTTCATATAAATTTCACCGAATGCTTCCAATGCGTCAGTTGCCTCCTGAAGACGGAGACCTGCACAATCGATCAGGCCGATCACCGGAGCACCGGTCTTCATAGCCATATCATAAAGTCTGGTAATCTTCTTGGCATGCATTTCACCAACTGTTCCGTTCAGTACGGAAACATCCTGGCTGTACACATACACCAGATTTCCATCGATTACACCATATCCGGTAATAACACCGTCTGAAGGTGCTTTTTTTTCAGTCATGTTGAAATCTGTATTTCTGGCTGTTACACTTTGGCCGATCTCAACAAAACTGTTCGCGTCAAGCAAAGAAGTGATTCTTGTGCCCGCTAAACTTTGTGTTGCGTTACTCATTCTTTCTTGCCCTCCATTTTATAATAATTTAAAAGTATAACCAAAAATTCTGCCGATTCTAATTGTACATTTTTTCACACAATTTTTCAATAGTTTTCCGTGTTTTTATGCAAAAAAATCCCTCGATTTTCGGGGGATTTTTTTATATATCATACATATTCCGTCAGGCTTTTTAGTGAAAAAAGTCATGAAACACCTTGTTTGCACACCATAAATAGGTGATTTTGACGATATTGCGATCTGCTGTCACAAAATAGTTATCCAGGACAAGTTCTCCAAGGCTAAAAGTGACCTGACCAATTTTCTGCCCCTTTTTCACAGGCGCTGTCAAATTTTTCTCAATACGCAGATGGCAGGTAATCTTTTCCCCTTCTTTCAGAAGGATCTGTTTCTTTTTGTCAGAATCAGATGCCTGAATCCGGCCATTTATATATGCATCTGCGAAACCTGTCCCAGTTTCTGTGTGAATTTTTCCGGGATTTTCCTGGTTTTCCTTACCAGATTCTTTCCCGCTGCTTTCGTCAGTCCCATCCTTTACTGGTATAGCCGGAATCTCCGGCTCCTGCCAATAGGTTTCCTTGTGAAAATTTGCTTTGCCATATTCCAGCAGTTTCATGGCATCTTTCCATTTATATGTCTTATTATTCGGCCAGCCGCAGCCAAGAAGGGAAATAATAAATTTTCTTTCCTCATTTTCACAGGCTGCCACATAACAATAACCCGCATTTCCTGTAAAACCTGTTTTTCCTGAAATGGCGTCCGGAGTCATATCAAGGAATGTATTTGCATTATGGACAGAAAATTGACGTTTTCCTGAAATATCAGAAAAAGAATAATCCCTGGTCTGTGTAATATGAAGAAATGCTTTATTTTTCACCGCATAGCTCATGATCAAAGCCAGATCTCTTGCGGTAGTCTGATGAATGCCTCCTGCATCTGCACTGTCAAGACCGTTCGGCGTAACAAAATGAGTGTTCGTGCAGCCAATCTCCTTTGCTTTTGCATTCATCATTTTTGCAAACCCTTCCACAGAACCGCCAATGTGTTCAGCAATTGCCACGGCCGTATCATTATGGCTTTTCAACATTAAAGAATAAAGAAGATCTTCCAGGTAATACTGCTCCCCTTCCTTTAAATTCAGCTTTACTTCTGGTTGAGAGGCCGCATTTTCTGACACCATTACATAATCATCACCGGAGCCCTTTTCCAAGGCAAGGATACAGGTCATTACCTTTGTGGTGCTGGCATTCGGTCGAGCTGTATAGCCCTCTTTTTCATACAATACCCGGCCAGAATCCCCATCCATAAGAACTGCGGATAAGGCATAGAGATTTCCAGGTCCGTCTGTTTCTTTCATATCAACAGCTGCCGGTATCATCTGCACAATGGAGCTGACAGCCTTTTTTTCGCCTGTGCCAGTGCTTCCTGACACCTGGCCAGCAGTGCATAAAACAAGTACAAAAGTCAGTGTAAGACAAAAGAATCTGTATCTGCTTTTCATAGTCCACCCCACATTCCGTTTATAGTATTTTACGCGAACCTGTCCCAAACTATGCAAAGCTCACTCTACAAGTTTTACCTGATAAAAAGAACAGGTATCTTACAGAAATACCTGTCCCTGAAATTGGTTCAATTTTCAATTTGTATATCACAGCTAACCATTGTAAGTCAGATCCCATCGCTCAGACAACAGCCTGTCCTCCTGGGAAAGCTGATACAGCTCCAACAATTCTGCCGGTGCCTCTTTCACCTCTTTTTCAAACAATGTATTCAGCTGTTCCACAGGTTCCCTGCTGCCACCTGCCGGCTGAGCCATCATATAGTGATCGATCAAAGCAGACTGTGCTCTTCTTCCTCCAAGGCTGGAAAGCTTCGACAAGCGCGCCCGTCTTGTCCCGCCATCGTCACATACCAGCAGATTTGTCATAAATTTCATCAGTTTAAGGCTCAGAAGAATATCTCCTGTTTTTACAAGAGGAAAAGCCTTGTGGATTTCCGCTGCATTTTTGCGTTTTGCTTTGATACAATCAGAAGGATAAAAGGCATATGGATTTTTTCCATTTTCTTCCATAAGGAAGCGGTCAAATTCAATTTCCAGAAGGCTGTGGGAAATCCTGCCCTTATCATTCATTTCATTTACAAAAGGATGACAGGAAGAGTCCAGAAGATAATGACAGCCAAAGCCAAGAAGATAGGCAAGAAGTGCCTCATCACCAGTCTCTCTGACCTGCGCCATTCCCTGGGTAAAAAAAGCCCGGGCTTTTTCTTTGTGCATACGGTATCCTACACTGCTTACGTGATTCTTAAAAATAAAATAATAGAAGAAAATATCCGGTCCGTGAAGACCGATCCGATACAGTTCACCGTTTTTCCGAATAATTTCTTTCACTTGATCGGGCAATTGTCTGTATACTTTCTGACCAAACAAATCATGTGCATATGTTGTGGGCATTTTTTCTCTCCTGTCTTATCGCCTGCAGTTTATCTGCGGCTTACTTGTCCTGTTTCATTGTCTGCAGTTTATCCGCGGCTTACTTGTTCTGTTATATCGTCTGCAGTTTATCTGTGGCTTACTTGTCCTGTCTTATATATCCAGCTTCAGCTGTACTTCCTCTTCGGCCTCAGCCTTAAAATCCGCCATTTTTACCGGATCCACAGCTGGCAGCTCTTCCAGTCCCTGCACACCAAATGTGCGAAGGAATTCTTCTGTAGTGCCGAAAAGGATCGGTCGTCCAGGTGCATCAAGACGTCCAAGTTCCTTTACCAGATTATACTCCACCAGCTTATTTACTGCATGATCGCTTTTTACTCCCCGGATCTTTTCAATCTCAGCTTTTGTCACAGGCTGCTTATAGGCAATAATAGACAGCGTTTCCAGCATAACATCTGTAAGGGCAGGTTTCTTAGGCTGCATGGCAATCCGGATCAGACAGCCATAGTAATCCCGTTTGGTGCACAGCTGATAAGAGCCTTCCAGCTCAATGATCTGGATTCCCCTTCCCTCATCCTTATATTTATCCATCAGATTATGGAGTAATTTTTCTGTAGTCGGCTTATCCTGCTGAATTGCTTTCGCAATCTGACCTAATTCCACAGATTCACCCATCGCAAACAGAATTGCCTCAACGGCACCTTCTAATCGTTTAATTTCCATATACTATCCTTCTTCCTCTGCAAACTCTGTCAGATTCTTCCAGGTTTCTGGCTCCGTCACAACATTGATCTGGATGTCATCAAAGATCTCTTCCTGAACCACATGAATGTGTCCCATTTTTATCAGTTCCAGAACAGAAAGGAAGGTAACGATTACCTGTACTTTGGAGCACTGCTTTTTCAACAGGTCCCGAAAGCTGAATTTCCTGTGAGTCTTTGCAAATTCTTTCATCTCCAGCATTTTATCAGAAAGACTGACTTCTTCCTTCTCGATTTTTCCAAACTGGCTTCGGATAGGGTCCCGTCTGTCGTCCTGCCGCCTGATGATCGACTGGTAAATGGCGTTTAACTTCTCAAGAGTAAGACCAGCCAGAAGTTCTGAGGGATCCACTGGTTCCCGGTACTGAAGCACCTCCCTGGGCACATCCGGCTCACGGAAATAGACGCCGCTGGCATCGTCCATCTTGTCCTTCAGCTCATAAGACATATATTTATACATCTTATATTCCAGAAGTTTCTGAACCAGCTCCGCTCTGGGATCCTCTTCTTCTCCTTCTTCATTGATCTCTTTTGGAAGAAGCATCCGGCACTTAATATCCAGAAGCGTAGCGGCCATGACCATAAACTCACTCATAATACCAAGGTCTTCTTTTTCCATAGCGTGAATGTATTCCATGTACTGATCCGTAATCTCCACAATCGGTATATCATAAATATCAATTTTATTTTTATCAATAAGGTGAAGGAGCAGATCAAGCGGTCCTTCAAAAACATTCAGTTTTACGGGAATTGCCATGCGCTTTCCTCTCTCCCTTACGGTTTCATTTCTATAAAAATCAGCTCTCTTGGATTATGGATCCGAAGAGGCACTGTGTGTTCCCCAAGACCTGCACTTACGATCATACATTTGCCATTTTTGTAAAAATCGCCGCAACAGTATTTGGGAAAAGGTATAAACTGAGAGCTGATGGCTCCCACATGTCTGGAAAAACGGAGCACACCGCCATGGTAATGTCCAGACAGGATCAGGTCTGCACCCCAGCGGAAATAGGTTCTGCCATATTTGGGGTTATGGGCAAGCAGAATATTTATGGCCTCCGGATCTGGCTTTCCCATAAGCTCTTCCATTTTTTCAGAAGTGAGCTTCGGGGAAAAAGGCTTATGATAGTATTCCAGTGGAAGTTCCAGTCCATTTACCACAAAGGAATTGCCAGCCAGAACAACTTTGTTCTTCTCATTTGCCAGGAAACAGATTCCTTTTTGTTTCAATTCTGCCTGATATTCCAGATACTCATTCCGATAAATGTGCTCTTTGGCCTTCATTTTGGTTTCGTGATTTCCCATGGCGTAAAAAATAGGAAAGTTCTTCGCCAATGTACAAAGCAGCTTCCTGGCGGTTTCCAGGGTGGAAGGATCCATCCGGACCACCATGTCTCCGGCAAGAAGAATGGCATCAGGGGCATATTCCTGGATTTTTTTCAGCAAAGTATTGTTCTCTTCGCCGAAAATGCTTCCGTGAAGGTCTGCAAGAACAGCAAAGCGCACGCTTTTTTTTATTTTCGGGTTATGGACTTCATAGGTTGCAGTTCGAAATTTTTCCATAAATCTCCTTAAATACTTTGTAATTTCCAGAGCTTACTTTCCAAATCCACAGTTGGGGAAAGTACAGACTTTGCAGTTCAGGCAGAGACCGCCTTCTCCGTATGCAGCAACTTCTTCCGGGAAAATTTCATCGTCTGCCATGATTCTTGGCAGAACCAGGTCAAATACAGTGCGCTTCGCATACATGACACATCCGGGAAGACCAAGGATCGGGATGCGTTTTCCCTCTTTCTCATAGTAAGCGATGAGAAGCATGGCTCCTGGCAGTACCGGTGCACCGTAAGTAACAACTCTGGCTCCTGTATCACGGATTCCTCCAGGTGTACGGTCATCTGGATCTACACTCATGCCGCCGCTGCAGACTACCATATCTGCACCCTGGTTAATAAATTCCATAATGTCGGCTGTGATCTGTGCCTTGTCATCTCCCGGAGTAGTCTGACCGATCACCTCAGTGGGGTACTCGGAAAGCTTTTCTTTTAATACAGGGGTAAAGGTATCCTGAATCAGACCTTTTTTTACCTCGCTTCCAGTTGTAACGATCCCAACTTTTTTGAGGTGATAGGGAAGAATGGAAAAAATCGGTTCCGGACCAGCAGCTTCCACAGCTTTGTCCATTTTTTCTTTTTCGATTACAAGAGGGATAATCCTGGTGCCAGCCAGTTTATCTCCTTTTTTTACCGGGAAGTCCCCATGGCGGGAAGCGATCATCATCTCCCCCAGAGAATTCACTGCCAGAAGAGCATCTCTGCGGATTTTCAGAACTCCGTCCTCGTCTGCTACCAGTTCGATCTTGCCTTCTTTCACATCAGTTCCATGCATGGAATCTCCTGCACAGATTTTATACAAAATATCAGCGCCCTCATTTTCATGAAGAATGCCTTCTTTCTTTTCCCACACAAAAAGATGTTCTTTTCCAACAGAAAGGAGCAGCGGAATGTCCTCTTCTTTCACAATATGTCCTTTGGAAAACAGAACGCCTTTCTTCTCATCCTTTATAATCTGTGTAATATCATGGCAGAGGATCTGGCCCACTGCGTCTTCGGTTCTTATTTCTTTCATTCTGCAATTCATCCTTTCGCATATAATTGCTGTTTACGATCACAATCCGGCTTTGCAAAGTTTCGCATATACGCCGTCCTTCTCCATCAGCTCCTGATGTGTACCTTCTTCTGCAATTCCATCTTCGGTCAGCACCAGGATCCTTCTGGCATTGCGGATCGTGGAAAGACGATGGGCGATCACAAAGGTGGTTCGGTCTTTGGCAAGACGTTCCAGAGATTGCTGCACTACCTTCTCACTTTCGTTATCCAGGGCGGATGTTGCCTCATCAAAAATCAGGATCGGCGGATTCTTCAGAAAAGCTCTCGCAATGGAAAGACGCTGTTTCTGTCCTCCGGAAAGCTTCACGCCGCGCTGTCCAATGTCTGTGCCATAGTTATCCGGCATTTCCATGATAAAGTCGTGGGCATTGGCAAGCTTGGCTGCGCGGATAACTTCCTCATCGGTAGCGTCCGGACGGCCATACCGGATATTTTCCATAATGTTTCCTGCAAACAGATATACATCCTGCTGCACAATGCCAATCTGATTACGAAGATCCTTCAGTTTGATCTTTCGGATATCTTTTCCATCCAGATAAATGGCACCGGATGAAACATCATAAAATCTGGGGATCAGGCTGCAAAGGGTAGTCTTTCCAGCTCCGGAAGTGCCTACAAGGGCAACATAGTCACCGGGCTTTACCTCCAGATTTACGTTGGAAAGTACTTTTTCATTGTGGTCTTCATAGTGGAAAGAAACATTCTCGAAGCGGATATCTCCTTTTACATGATCCATAGAAACTGCATCCGGCGCATCCTCAATATCCGGCGCAATGGACATCATTTCCAGGAAGCGGTCATAACCACTGTAGCCGTTCTGGAACTGCTCGGTAAAGTTTACCAGCTTGGTAACCGGCTCTGTAAAATTGTTAATATACAAAAGGAAGGTCACAAGATCTGTGGCGCTTAAATCTCCTGCTGCCAGGAACATGGCTCCGGAAACCAGTGCAGTAACTGTGATCAGCGTGGTAAACGCATCCATGCCTGCATGATAACCTGCCATATAGCGGTAAGTCACACGCTTGGAATCCACAAAACGCTCATTTCCTTTACGGAATTTCTCAATCTCGCGCTTCTCATTTCCAAAAGATTTTACCACACGGATTCCGGAAAGACTGTCCTCGATCTGGCTGTTGATCTCGCCCATGCGCACACGGTTTTCCTTAAATGCACTTTTCATCTTTTTATTATAAATCAGTGCATAGATCAGCATAATAATTACAACTGCGAAGCACAGCAGCGCCATCTGCGGCTTCACATTCATAAGAATGATCAGTGCTCCGAACAGCTTGATCACTGAGATCAGAATATCCTCCGGTCCATGGTGGAGAAGCTCTGTAATATCAAAAAGATCACTTGTGATCCTGGAAAGAAGCTGGCCGACCTTCTGATTATCATAAAATGCAAAAGAGAGCTTCTGGTAATGGCTGAATATCTCGTTTCGCATATCATGCTCAATATAAGCGCCCATCATATGTCCATAATAGGTAATAAAATAACGGCTTCCAAGCTGCACCAGGATCAGTACCAGCATTCCCACCCCGATTTTCAAAATCATGGTCTTCGCTTCATCCGCTGACATTTCACTTATGGAATTCATAATATAACGAACCATCAGTGGAATGACAAGTGTCACTGCTGCCCCAAGGAATGCAAAAAAAAGATCTGCAAAAAACAGTCCCTTATATGGTTTATAATAGCCTGCAAGCATCTTTAATCTGCCAGGCTGTTTTTTCTCTTGTTTCATATGATTCTCCTCCGCTTTTGCTGCTATATTTTTGTAAGACATCAGCAAAAATTTTCATACAGAGTTTATTATAAACCGATGAGGACTGTTTTGTCAAAATGCTTCTGTAATTTGTATAACTATTTTTAGGGTTACTGTTCACTCCGTTCACAGTAACGCGCTTCGCGGAACGTTACCAGTGAACAGTAACTTTTTAGGGGCAAAGGTGAAAATCAGGTTCTCCTGCCATACTACGTTCTTTACAATAGCTTTAATAGCTTTTCCAGACAGTTTTTATAGGTTGCTTTTTCTATAGTTTCAGAAAAAAGAATGTTCACCTCTCCAAGCTTTTGTCCATTCTGGTAATACTCCAGGGTACCGGCAACATCGCCTTCTTTTACAGGTGCCTGGACCTGAGTTTCCAGATTCAGTTTTCGTTCCACTTCGCCTATGGTTTTGCCGTCGGTGCTCAGATACTGGAAGTTTTTTTCATATTTTACTTCTGTGGTAGGTTTGGTTCCTTTTCGGACCTCTATCTGGGGAAGCTTTTCGGGATTTTCATCCGTGTAAAAGCTACATTTGGAAAAACCGTAGTTCAGCATGGCAGCGGCGTCCTTGAAACGAACTTTGTAATCGGGTGCTGCCATAACTACAGAAATCAAGGTAATGTTATTTCGGGACGCCACAGCAGATACGCAATACTTTGCCAGACTGGTACTTCCGGTTTTCAGACCGATGCATCCGTCGTAGCTGCGAAGGAGCTTGTTAGTGTTCGTTAAGCAGAACTCTTTGGAGCCTTGTCTGGTCACATGAGTAATATTTTCCATCCATATAGAGGAGTATTCCAGAATCTTCGGATATTTGGTGATCAGCTCCCGGCTCATAATGGCAATGTCCCGAACAGTTGTGTAGTGATCTGTGGATTCTGTCAATCCACAGCAGTCTACAAAATGGGTATTCTCCATTCCAAGCCCTGCTGCCCGCTCATTCATCTGCCGTACAAATTCCTGCTCGCTGCCTCCAATATGCTCTGCCATTGCTACACTGGCGTCATTTCCAGAGGCGATCACAATGCACTTGATCATAGTCTCCACATCCTGGGTTTCCCCTTCCTCCAAAAATACCTGGGAGCCACCCATAGACTTAGCGTAAGCGCTGGTTGTTACAAGGTCATCCATTTTCAGTGTACCATTCTCCAACGCATCGAAAATCAGGATCAGTGTCATGATCTTCGTAATACTTGCCGGACTGCGTCTTGTGTCCGGATCTTTTTCGTAAATCACAGTACCGGTACCGGCTTCCATCAGAAGGGCTGAAGGCGCCTGTACAAAAGTGTCATCGGTAGCCACTTTTGACTCTGTGGTTTGCTGCTGTTCCTCCGCATATGTAATCCGACAACCAGCCCCCACCATGAGACTAGCCAGTAAAATGGGCAGAACCGCCTTTCTTATTGCCTTTTCAAGCATAGTATGTCTCCTCAAAAATAAGTTCTATTCTATTGTAAAACTCGTGCTTCTATTTTATTCCTCTAATCTCAAACGTAAAAAGCGGCGGCCAAGGAAACTTCCTCTTTGCCACCGCGGATTGCTATTTAATGTGTTGGTCATTATCCCGAACGCGATTTCACAATGTATATTCACCGCCGCGCGTCGCAACGTTCCGGCAAGCTA
>ERZ825324.1681-NODE-1681-length-25823-cov-3.512613_pt1 | contig 25823 bp, 22 predicted proteins | sample MGYA00519859_ERZ825324 | MGnify/ENA primary metagenome ERZ825324 (study PRJEB31778, sample SAMEA3449198) | human gut metagenome | biome: human gut; feature: human-associated habitat; material: faeces | place: United Kingdom | collected 2010/2012 ... | reverse complement strand
AGCTCACCCTCAACGGTAACGTCGAACTGGTGGGCATAGTCGACAACCTTCTTGGTCAGGGCCACGTTCTCCTCATAGGGGAGGTGCGAGCCGTCGATCATTACCGATGAGAAGCCGCTGTCGATGCAGCTCTTGCAGAGCTCGAAGCTGTCGCCATGGTCAAGATGCAGCACGATCTGGGGATGCTCCCAGCCGAGTTCCTTGGCATAAGCCACTGCGCCCTGAGCCATATAGCGGAGAAGAGTAGCGTTGGCATAGTTGCGGGCGCCCTTCGAAACCTGAAGGATCACCGGCGACTTCTCCTCGGCGGCAGCCTTGATGATGGCCTGCAGCTGCTCCATATTGTTGAAGTTGAAAGCCGGGATGGCATAGCCTCCCTTGATTGCCTTGGCAAACATCTCGCGGGTGTTGACCAGGCCTAATTCTTTGTAACTTACCATTGGTTGTTATTTAGAGTTATTAGACGTATTGTACGTTTCGTTTCCGCAAAGGTAACTAATTATCCGCAAATTGTCAAGATTTTTTGCTCTCCGTATTTCTTTGCAGATGCAGGGCCGCGTGGACACACCCCACAAGCAGCGCGCCTCCCGCTATGTTGCCGAGCGTAGCCGGGATAATATTGGCCGTCACAGCCTGCCATGCGTCTACGGGGGCGCCCTCCATCATGCCGAGAGGGATGAAGAACATGTTAGCTATCGAATGCTCGTAGCCGAGAGCCACGAAAGCCATTACCGGGAGCCAGCATCCTGCCATCTTGGCCAGAAGGGTGCGCCCCGACAGCGCGAGCCATACGGCCAGGCATACGCACCAGTTGGCGCCTATACCCTTGATGAATACCGTCAGCCACGGCATCGACACCTTGGCCACGGCGATGCGCTGCACCGCTCCATGCCACGGCTCGGCGGCCGTAAGCCCTGCGGCGTATACCATCAGCCAGGTGAATAGCATCGCGCCGACAAAATTGCCCAGATAGACGAGCGTCCAGTTGCGTGCCACGTCGGCCGCCGTGCAACGGCGGCTCATGAAAGCGGGGATCAGCAGAGCATTGTTGCCGGTGAACAGTTCGGCTCCAAGCACCACCACAAGTATCAGTCCGATCGGGAACATCGCTCCCGACAGCAACCGCTGCAGAGCCGGATTCGACTCCGTCAGACCGGGAAAGCCATATCCGACGATTACCGAAAGGATTCCGCCGAGGGCTATATAAGCGCCCGCAAGCACCGAAAGGGTCAGCAGACGCGGCAACGACCGGCCAGTGGCCACCTTGGCCTCTGCAGCCTTCAGCGTGGCCTCTATCACTTCAGGAGGTGTACGTAGATCCATGGGCATAAAATCATAAAACCCGCCTCGGAAGCCTTGTTGCGAGCTTACGGGCGGGGTGATGCGTGATTGCTATCTGGTGATTACGTCAGGCAAAGGCTTATTCCTCGACTGCGCGGAGCTTCTGAACGTAAACGGCCTTCATCATCTTTTTGCGGTTGCTTACCGAAGGCTTCTCAAAGGCCTGACGGCTGCGGAGCTCCTTGACGACGCCGGTCTTCTCGAATTTACGTTTGAATTTCTTGAGGGCTCTTTCGATGTTCTCGCCTTCTTTGACTTGTACGATAATCATTGTCTTTGGTGTTGTTATATTTTTTTGATTTGTATATAATTGCTTCAAATGCGCGGCAAAATTACTGACATTTTTTTACATTACAAAAACTTTTCCACAAAAATTCAACCACGACAGGCCTTGGGAAGCCTTGGGAAGCATTCCGGCCGGTTGAAAGGGATTAACCGCGCATCCTTTTACGAATAATTTTACTAACTTTGCATTACGCTTATCCTATTTGCATATTACACATAAAAGTCACATCAGTCACACCTTACACATACCCGACGACAGTGGAAGAGACAGTTCAGGCGGTCAGCCGCATTCTGACCGATTACGTAATGGTGACAGCGCTTCTGGCAGCGGCGCTATATTTCACCGTGGCCACGCGGGGAGTACAGTTCCGCATGATCCGCGAAATGTTCAGGCAGCTCGTACGCTCCGGCCGACGGCCCTCCGGCGCCCATCATGGCGGCAATCACCCGTCGGTCAGCTCGTTTCAGGCCTTTGCCATATCCATAGCCTCGCGTGTAGGCACCGGCAACCTTGCCGGAGTGGCCACGGCGATAGCTCTCGGCGGCCCGGGAGCCGTATTCTGGATGTGGGTGATAGCTCTGCTCGGATCGTCGAGCGCCTTCATAGAGTCGACGCTCGCACAGCTCTATAAGATCCGTGGCGAAGGCTCCTTTCGCGGAGGGCCGGCCTACTACATAGCCAAAGGGATCGGCAGCAGGGGGTGGGCCGTGACATTTGCCGTGCTTCTCATCCTGACATTCGGCTTCGCGTTCAATACCGTGCAGTCCAATACCATCGCGAGCGCCTTCGATGAATGCTTCGCCGTTCCGCGCCAGTTGACGGGCATCCTGCTGACCGTTATGACTCTGGCCATCGTATTCGGAGGGATCCGCAGCATCGCGCGCTTCAGCCAACTCGTGGTGCCGGTTATGGCCGTGGCATATGTGGCGCTGGCCCTTGTGATCATCGTCATCAACATAGGCCGCGTACCGGAGATACTTTGCCTGATCGTAGAAAATGCATTCGGCTTCCACCAGGCCGCGGGCGGAACGGTCGGTATGGCTCTGGCTCTGGGCATCAAGCGCGGACTGTTCAGCAACGAGGCCGGCGAAGGCTCCACGCCCAACGCCGCCGCTACGGCAGCCGTCTCCCACCCGGTCAAACAGGGACTCATACAGACGCTCGGCGTCTACACCGACACACTGCTCATCTGCTCGGCCACGGCGTTCATAATCCTGTGCAGCGGACTGTTTATCGACGGACACGACGGCATAGTGCTCACTCAGAAAGCCATCGACTCGCAGCTCGGAGGAGGCCACCGCTTCGGGTCGGTGTTCGTCAGCATAGCGATACTGTTTTTCGCCTTCACAAGCATAATCGCCAATTATTATTACGGCGAGACAAATCTTCGCTTCATCCGCGACAACACCCTCCTCGTCAACGCATATCGGCTGGCCGTAGGGACGATGGTATATCTCGGAGCGGTCATGTCGCTCGATCTCGTGTGGGGATTCGCCGACATCACCATGGCGCTGATGACGCTATGCAATATTGCGGCCATCACCCTGCTCGGACGTCAGGCCATAACGCTGCTCCACGACTACCGCAGCCAGTTGCGTCGCGGACTTGACCCTATATATCACTCTTCGACCATCCCCTCGATAGCCGACCGCACGGAGTGCTGGCCATGAGCGCACCCATCTCACATGACACAAACAAAAGACCATATGACAATGATCAGCAACGATATGCACAAAGCACTCCGGCAGCGCGTGCTCACGCTCGACGGGGCGATGGGAACAATGCTACAGAAGGCCCGCGCCGAGGCCGGATGCATCGACCTTCTCTGCCTCTCCTCGCCTGAGACTATCGAAGATATACATATGCAGTATCTTCAGGCCGGAGCCGACATCATCACCACCGACACATTCAACGCCAACGCCATTTCGCTGGCCCGCTACGATGCCGCCCACCTCGTGACCGACATCTGCCGCGAGGCTGTGGCGGCAGCAAGGAGAGCGATCGGCCGAAGCGGACGCCAGGCATGGATAGCCGGCGACGTGGGGCCTACCGGCATATCGCTGTCGATGACGGCCGAGGAGAGCGATGTCGACTTCGACACCCTGCGCGGCGCATACCGGGAGCAGATCGGAGCCCTCGCCGAAGCGGGGGCCGACCTGATACTGCTTGAAACCATATTCGACACTCTCAATGCCAAGGCGGCTATATCGGCACTGCTTGAGGTCAGAGCCTCTACCGGACTCGAACTGCCGCTGATGGTGTCGGCCACTCTCACCGAGAGCGGCCGCCTCCTGTCGGGCCAGACACTTGAGGCGTTCGCCGTCAGCATAGCCCACGGCCATCCGCTGTCGGTCGGACTCAACTGCGGATTCGGAGCCGAACAGGCCATCGAGTTCCTGCCGACGCTCCAGCATCTGCCATGCGCCGTCAGCCTCCACCCCAATGCCGGCCTGCCCGACGCGATGGGGTGCTATACCTCAACGCCGTCCGACATGGCCGAGGCACTGCGCGTACCCCTTTCTAAGGGAATGCTCAACATCGTGGGAGGCTGCTGCGGCACAACCCCGGCCCATATCATGGCTATCGCTGCCGAGGCGGCACGAGCGCAGCCACGCCCCATACCAGCATATGATCCTGCGGCTCCGCTGCGGCTTGCCGGTCTGGAGGCTCTGACAGTAGCGCCCGACGGTCTCACTCCTGTGGGCGAACGGTGCAATGTCGCCGGAAGCCGCAAATTCCTCCGCCTGATCAAGGATGGAAATGTCAGCGAGGCCATGGCGATCGCTGCCGCGCAGACCGACGCCGGAGCACGCATAATCGACATCAACATGGACGATGCGCTGCTCGACGCCCCACGCGAGATGGAGCGCTTCGTGCGTCTGGCGTCGGCCGAGCCCGACGTGGCCCGCGTGCCGTTCATGATCGACTCCTCGCAGTGGGAGGTAGTGGAACGCACTCTCAAACTCGTGCAGGGAAAACCGGTGGTCAACTCCATAAGCCTCAAAGAGGGCGAGGAAGAGATGCTGCGCAGAGCCAGACATATCAGCTCGATGGGAGCCGCCATGGTAGTGATGGCCTTCGACGAGCAGGGGCAGGCCGACACCCTGGAGCGGAAGACCGAAGTCTGCGCCCGGGCCTACCGGCTGCTGACCGACGCCGGAATAGCTCCTTCCGACATCATATTCGATCCCAACATTCTCGCCGTAGCTACCGGCATCGAAGGACATGCGCGCTACGGGCTCGACTTCATACTCGCCGCCCGCTGGATCCGGCGCAATCTTCCCGGAGCCAACGTCAGCGGAGGGCTCAGCAACCTGTCGTTCTCGTTCCGTGGCAACAACTATGTCAGGGAAGCCATTCATGCCGAGTTTCTTGCCAATGCGTCAGGCCGCGACGGGATGAATCTGGCCATCGTCAACCCGTCGACTCTCCTTGATCCATCTACCTTACCTCCGGCTCTATCCGAAGCCATCCAGGATACGTTGCTCTGCCGACGCCCCGATGCCGACGAACGGCTCATCGCGCTCGCAGCCGAAACCGCCGCCCCCGGACGCAAAGCCCCCGTGCAGGAGATTCAGACTGAAGCGGCATCTACTGCCGCCTCGCGGCTCGCCGACGCAGTGGTCAAAGGGCGCCTCGACAACCTGGATACGCTGCTTGAAGAGGCGCGTACCGAAGTGGGGTCGGCGTTTGCGATCGTGGAGGGCCCGCTCATGCAGGGGATGGATCGCGTGGGACGCCTCTTCGGCGAAGGACGCATGTTCCTCCCTCAGGTGGTCAAGAGCGCGCGCATAATGCAGAAGGCCGTAGAGTTGCTTACTCCCGCCATCGAAGCCGAGAAAGCGGCCTCCCCGGCCCGCGGCGCGGCCCGCAGCCCGAAGATGGTGATAGCTACTGTGCGCGGCGACGTCCACGACATCGGCAAAAACATCGTGGCCGTCGTGATGCGGTGCAACGGATTCGACGTCACAGATCTCGGCGTAATGGTCGATGGCGAGCGGATCGTCAGTGAGGCTTTGAGACTCGACGCCGACCTAATAGGGCTGAGCGGGCTCATCACCCCGTCGCTGGCCGAAATGGCCGACGTAGCCAGACTCATGGAGGAGCGCGGCATGCGCACGCCGCTGCTTGTGGGCGGAGCCGCCGCCTCGGCGCTCCACACTGCCCTGCGCATCGCTCCCTGCTACTCCGGCCCGACGTTCTATACCCACGACGCGGCTTCGCTCCCGTCACTTGCCGCCCGTCTGATTGATCCCAGGGAGGCACCGGAGACAATCCGCCTCAATGCCATCGACCAGCAGCAGCGGCGCGACGGATATACGGCCCGACAGCAACAGCCGGCAGCGGCCCCGATGCCCGACGCGCCCGACACGGCAGTCAGCGCTGCCCCGGCTCCGGCACATCCGGGCATGCACACTCTCCATCCGGCAGTCAGCGAACTGCGCCCCCTTATCAATTGGAAAGCATTCTCGGCTGCATGGCGCACATCCTCATGCTCAGCCGAGGCCACGCATCTCAAAGATGACGCAGAGAGCGTTCTCGACCGGCTCGAAGATCGCGGCGCACGGCTGACGGCACGCCTGCTGCTCTGTCCGGCCCATTCCGAAGGACTCGACATACACATCAGCTCCGGCGACGCCAGCTTCACGATTCCTACTATCCGCAAGGCCGCAGGCGGCGACGCTGGTGCCTCGCGTCCCGCCCTGGCCGACTTCATTGCCCCGGCCGACGACTGGACAGGGATCTTCGCAGTCACTACAGCGGGCGATGTGGCCGACTACGTGGCTGCCATGCGCGAAAGCGACGACCCTTATGCGGCCATCACCGCCCAGCTGGTAGCCGACCGACTTGTCGAAGCAGCAGCCGAGTGGCTTCACAGCCTGACAGCACAGACACTCTGGGGATACTCACCCGATCTTTCGACCCCAGGCATCCGCCCGGCAGTAGGCTACCCGTCGCTGCCCGACCAGAGTCTGATACATCAGCTCGACAGGATGATTCATTATAATGATATCGGAGTAAAAGTGACCGAAAACGGAGCTATGGCGCCATCGGCCACCGTCAGCGGACTCATTATCGCGGCGCCGCAGGCCCGCTATTTCACAATCGGACAGCTGTCGGACGAAGCGCGTGCCGACTATGCACGGCGCCGGGGCTTTACCGACGCGCAACTTGCCCGTTTCCTACCCCGCTGACCGCCGGAAGCCTTACGGACGGGGAAGCTCGATACGTAAAGTCGTGGCACGGCCGGGGACGGAACTTTTTACGTATATCCTCCCTCCGTGGTAATCGTCAATTATGCGCCGGGCGAGTGTCAGGCCCAGCCCCCACCCCCGTTCCTTTGTGGTATAGCCGGGACGGAACACTGTGCGGAACCGATTGCGCGGCAGTCCGTGGCCTGAATCCGTCACCTCTATCGCCGTGCCTCCGTCGGGTCTGGAGTCTACACATATCTCAAGCGAGCCGCGTCCTGCCATCGCATCCACGGCATTCTTTATAAGACATTCCATCACCCATTCAAGCAAAGGAGGCGACATCATGGCCACAGCTCCTTCCGAACGGTCGTCGAACACCCACTCTACTCCCCGCGACACCCTGCCACGCATATATTGCACGGCGTTTCCTACCGACGTCCCAACCGTCGACGGCTGTAGACGTGGTTTCGAACCGATCTTGGAGAAACGTGCCGCAATATCGGCCAGACGTCTGACATCGGCATCTATCTGCTCCACAGCGTCGGGCGAGTCACCCCGATCGCGCAGTATCTCGTTCCATGCCATCAGCGACGAGATAGGGGTGCCGAGCTGATGGGCCGTTTCCTTGGAAAGCCCCACCCACACCTTGTTCTGTTCGGCCCTTTTCGTCGTGATCACGGCGAAATAGACCATACCCACGAATGTGACAGTCAGCAGAATCTGAAGATACGGATAATAATTGAGCCAGCGCAGAAGCCTGGAATCCTCATAATACAGATACTGCGGTTCCCCGGCCGACACATCCACCGGGATGACGCGCCGGGCATGGCGCATGCTTTCCAGACGCTTCGAGAGGAAAGCCATGTTTGCCGTGCCTACCCCGGCGCTGTCGGCCGCATCAGGGAGATCAAAATTACGGTGAAGAAGTATATTGCCCGCCGAATCGGCCAGAATGACAGGTATAGAACGATTGGCCTCTATGACCGACAGCATGAAGTCCACCCCGTCGTCGGCGCCCGGCCTGTCATTGGCAAGCCTGCGTGTAGCCTCCGCCCAAAGCTCCATGCGCTCACGCTCCTGCTCCTCCAGATCCCTGACAAGCCACGACGAGAACAGCAGGAAAAAACCTATCACCGCTATTGCCGCGATGACAAGCGCAAATCTGCCGGAGCGATATAAAGAGTAAAGTTCCACACCCCTCTAACGCCGGAATCATCGGAATATTATGCGCTCCGGGCTTATCTTACCACAGGAAGTTCATCCTTTTCCCATGCGATAATGCCTCCCGACATATCGATGGTCTTCAGTCCGAGTCTCTTCATCCGCTCCGCAGCCATCATGCTCCGGCGTCCGCTTCTGCAGTATACATAGTACGTCTTATCCTTCGGCAGGCGGGCAATATCCTTTTCAAACGTCTCAGTATTCTTGAAATCAATCAGCCGGGCATCCTTAATATGTCCGGAGGCAAACTCCTCAGGAGTCCTGACATCTATAATCACCGCCGACGTATCGGCAACAGCCTGTTTTGCGAACTCTGCCGGAGGAAGCGACTGTATATCATCGACCGAGCCGGCAGCGCATGAAGAGCATGTGCCTGCGGTGACAACAGCTGCGAAAAGAATCCGTCTTATCATAGGGAAAATACTTTTAATGTAACTTGTCATAATGTTGAAAATCATTTCGTGACAGACCGGAGCTACGCCCCGTTTTCCGATAAGGCAAAGATAGTGCTTTTTCTCAAAAATACCTGACGAAAGATGACAATCGCAAAATCGCAAAAAAAACATAAAATCGGCCGACAGGAGAACAATAGCAGGTGATTAATGATTATCTTTGTGAGCAACAAACCAAAATAAAAGAGTAAAGAAATGAAAAAGAAATTTATCTGCACCGTATGCGGTTATGTTCACGAAGGCGATGAAGCTCCCGAAAAGTGCCCCCTCTGCGGCGCCCCCAAGAGCAAATTCAAGGAACTGACCGCCGACGAGGCTCTCAAATTTGTCACCGAACATCAGATTGGCGTAGCCAAGGGTACTGATGATAGCTGACCTAAACGCACACTTCAACGGCGAATGCTCAGAAGTGGGCATGTATCTCGCCATGTCGCGTCAGGCCGACCGCGAGGGCTATCCTGAAATCGCCGAGGCTTTCAAGCGCTACGCCTTCGAGGAAGCAGAGCACGCTGCCAAATTCGCCGAGCTCCTTGGCGATGTGGTATGGGACACCAAGACCAACCTTGAGAAGCGTATGGCAGCCGAGGCCGGCGCCAACGAGGACAAGATGCGTATTGCCGCTCGTGCAAAACAGCTCAACCTCGACGCCATCCACGACACCGTCCATGAGATGGCAAAGGACGAGGCCCGTCATGGACAGGGCTTCCAGGGTCTCTACAACCGCTTCTTCAAGAAGTGATCCGAAACCCTTACGATCACCCTACAGCAGGGGCGCCGCGGACAATCCGCAGCGCCCCTGACTGTTATTCGTCCAATTGGACTTATTAGACTTATTTGTCAAAGCAGCCTAATCATCAGCTGTCGAAGAGTGTGGCGAGATCGCGGAGCGCTCGCAATGAATTATCAGACAGGCGGCTGCGTATCGTCACCGGATCGCCCACAACAGTCATTTCGGTCATCTCGCCGAGCATTTCAGCCATCTTGCAAGCGGCCACGGGAGCCCACGTGCCGTTCTCCACAAGTCCTACGCAGCGTCGCCGCAGTCCCTTCGTCTGCATATGGTGGAGAAAACGGTGCATGGCGGGGAAGAGCCCGGCGTCATAAGTCACCGAACAGAGCACCATCGAATCATATTTGAACGCCAGACTGACAGCCTCCGACACATCGGTGGCGGTCAGATCCACCGCCACCACCTCATTGCCTGAAGCGCGCAGCATACCTGCCAGGGCGAGAGCGGCATCGGCCGTGCCGCCGTAGACCGAAGCATACGCCACAAGCACTCCGCGGCATTCCGCCTCATAGCGGCTCCATTTGTCGTACAGTCCAAGATAATGCCCGATATCCGATTTCAGCACCGGGCCGTGAAGCGGGGCGATGATGTCGACCGAAAGCTTTGAGAGCTTGCGCAGGAGCGACTGCACCTGATTACCGTACTTGCCGACTATATTGGTATAGTAGCGCCGAGCCTCGTCGTCCCATCCGCCGCCGAGACCCACAGCGCCGAACTTGCCGAATGCATCAGCCGAGAAAAGCACATGATCCTCTTCGTCAAACACCACCATCACCTCAGGCCAGTGCACCATCGGAGCGGCAAAAAATCTGAGCGTGTGGTCGCCGAGGTCGAGTGTGTCGCCCTCCTTCACCTCATACGTCCGCCCGTCGAAATCCACGCCGGGAAAAAACTGCGGCAGCATCTGGAGCGCCATGCGTCCGGCCACCACTTTAAGGCCGGGCCATTTCACGAGCGCTCTGACGATGTTGGCCGAGTGGTCGGGCTCCATATGCAGCGTGACGAGATAGTCGGGCTGGCGCCCCTCCAGAGATGCCTCAAGGTTGGCCATCCATTCGTCGCCGCGGTCGGCCTCGACAGTATCGAGTATGGCCGTGCGCCGCGTTCCGGCCACGACGTAGCTGTTGTATGACATTCCTGCCGGGAGCGGATACTGGCTTTCGAACGTCTGACGCCCGGTATCGTCCACACCCACATATCTTATAGCTTCACTTATTGCATCCATGAATCCTCTATTGAAACGTTTTACTGACTAACGCCCACGGAGCGGGCATTGTTCGCCGTCACGCCGGTTCAGGCGAGACTCCATTCCCACCCGTCGCGGGTGTCCTTCACGTTGAATCCGATCTCCTTCAGCCGGTCGCGGATAAGGTCGCTCGTGGCCCAGTCCTTCTTAGCCTTGGCTTCGGCCCTGATCTGCAGAAGAAGCTCCACGGCGTCCTCAAACGGCTTGAGCGAAGCCTGAGCGCCCTGTCCGGAAGCGGTCAGCTCATCGGTGACGCCAAGTATCTCGCCGAGGAATGTGTCGAAAAGCGCCGTGATAGCGTCGATATCGGCTTTAGTGGCCTTGTCGTGGCCGTCGTTTACTCGGTTGATCACGCCGCAGGCGTCAAACAGCGCCGCTATCACCATCGGGGTGTTGAGATCGTCGTCAAGAGCCTCGTAGCAGCGCCGCTCTATCGCAGCCACATCGACCGTCGACTCCTCCGACGGTTTAAGCTGCTGCAGGCGGCGACGGCCCTCAAGCATGCGCTGGAGCGCTTTCTCGGAGGCCTGGAGAGCTTCGTTGCTGAAGTCGACCGTACCGCGGTAATGGGCCTGCAGGATGAAGAAGCGTATGGTCATCGGCGAGTAAGCCTGCGTCAGCAGAGGATGAGAACCTGTGAAGAATTCGTCGAGCGTGATGAAATTGCCGAGCGACTTTCCCATCTTCTGGCCGTTGATGGTGATCATGTTGTTGTGCATCCAGTAGCGCACCGCGTCGTGGCCGTTGTGGGCTACCGACTGGGCTATCTCGCACTCATGGTGGGGGAATTTCAGGTCCATGCCGCCTCCGTGTATGTCGAAGGGCTCGCCGAGATACTTCTCGCTCATCACGGAACACTCCAGATGCCAGCCGGGGAAACCGTCGCTCCAGGGCGACGGCCAGCGCATGATATGCTCCGGAGCGGCCTTCTTCCAGAGGGCGAAATCAGCCGGATTACGCTTCTCGTCCTGGCCGTCGAGCTCGCGGGTCGTGGCGAGCAGCTCGTCGACATTTCGGCCCGAGAGCTTGCCGTAGGCATGGTCGCGGTTGTATTTGGGCACGTCGAAATACACCGATCCCTGGCTCTCGTAGGCATATCCGCTGTCGAGTATCTTCTTTATGTAGTCGATCTGCTCTATGATATGGCCCGAGGCATGGGGTTCGATCGAGGGAGGAAGCACATTGAGCCGTGCCATGGCGTCGTGGTAGCGGTTGAGATAATGCTGCACCACCTCCATAGGCTCAAGCTGCTCCAGACGCGCCTTCTTGGCTATCTTGTCCTCGCCCGAATCGGCGTCGTGCTCCAGATGGCCCACGTCGGTGATATTGCGCACGTAGCGCACCTTGTAGCCAAGATGGGTCAGATAACGGTAGAGCACGTCGAATGTTATGGCCGGACGTGCGTGTCCCAGATGTCCGTCGCCGTAGACCGTCGGCCCGCAGACATACATGCCCACTCTTCCCGGATGCACAGGCACGAAAAGCTGCTTTGTGCGCGTCAGAGAGTTATAGAGGGCCAGATTGTTTTGCTTCATATGGATGACTGGTGAATGGTACGTAAAAAGAGAGAGGGGGACATGGCCTCAGGCCATGCCTCCCTGTATGAATGGATTGGGGATGCCGCCCCCGTCGGAAGGGACGCCGCCTCCCCCGTTCTTGCCTTTGGGCACCTTAGGGCGTATCTCACCGAAGGCATCCTCATACTTGCGCACGGCGTCGCTCAGTGCGAAGAGGAGTCCCTTGGCATGCTCCGGAGCCATGACGATACGGCTCTGCACACGCGCCTGGGGCATATTGGGCGTCACCGCGATGAAATCGATAAAAAACTCCGTCGGCGCATGGCTCACTATCGCCAGATTGGCATAGCGGCCGTCGGCATTCTCGGGCGGAAAATCTATCTTCAGTTCCTGCGGCCCCGAGGGGTTTTTGGGGTCGCGGTTCATTTCTTGATGGTGATAAGTTCGCCGCCCTCGCTCACCTCGCAGCTCTGCGACGATCCGCCGTTGACGCTGTTGTTGGTGTTGTTGACATGGATCTTGATGCCGCGGCAGCCGGGAAGTCCCCACACATCGGCTATGTCATAGGTGGCTATATACGTTGCGTTGTTGACAGCTCCCATCTCCGGATTCAGACCCTCGAATATCATATAGGCCTCAGGATACTCGGCGTCGATGGTGGCCGGATCGAAGATCAGCTTCGGAGTGACGGTCTTGTCGGGATTGTTGGGTACAAGCGCGGCCAGATTGATCCAGTTGCCGCTGCGGAATATCGTCTGCAGGTATATCATGCTGATATCCTTCCAGTCGGAGGGAACAGGTTCGTTGATCGAAGCCTTCACATTGGGGATCGCCACACACTGGGTGAGCGACACCACCATTCCGTCGGTAAGATTCGTGGCGGTGGAAGAGAACGAGATGAACACGCGTCGGCCGATAGTGACGTCGGCGGGCATCTGGCCCTGTGCACGGATGATGATGGGCTGCGCGTCGTTCATCTCCTGAAAGGAGAAGTTGACGTAGCCCCCTGAATTTCCCTCGTATGTCACCACGTTGGAGAAATACAGCCTGTTGCTGTCTCCGCCGTTGTCGTTGCAGGCGGTGAAGCCGAGCGTTGCCGTCAGGATGGCGACGATCGCCATGAGCTTTGTTAGTTTCATAGTCTTTTGGTTTGTCTGTGTTTATTTGGTTTCTATGGATGTTATCATTCCGTCGGCCATCATGACGCGCCGGTCGGTGTCGGCGGCCAGATGCTCGTCGTGGGTGACGATCACGAACGTCTGGCCGAAGTCGCGGCGCAGGTCGAAGAAGAGACGGTGGAGCTCCGCGCGGTTGCGCGAGTCGAGGCTCCCCGACGGCTCGTCGGCCAGCACGGCCTTCGGCTCGTTGACCAGCGCGCGGGCCACTGCCGCCCGCTGCCGCTCTCCGCCCGACAGCTCCGCCGGACGATGGTCGCTCCGCGGCGTCAGGCCCAGATAGTCTATCAGCCGGCGGGCGGCGGCGAAAGCCTCCGGGCGCTTCCGGCCCCCTATCAGCGCGGGCATGGCCACGTTCTCGAGGAGGGTGAACTCCGGCAGCAGCTGATGAAACTGGAACACGAAGCCCACATTGCGGTTGCGGAACCGCGCCAGCTGCGAGTCATTCATCCGGAGCGGCTCCTCGCCGTCGAAACTGACGCGCCCGCTGTCCGGACGGTCGAGCGTGCCCATGATCTGGAGCAAAGTCGTCTTGCCGGCCCCGCTCGGACCGACTATCGACACGATCTCGCCCGCATCCACCCTCAGGTCGATGCCCTTGAGCACCTGCAGACCGTCGAAGCTCTTCCTTATGCCCTGCACCTCTATCATGACTCCCGCAAAATTACTACAAAATCAATATCGTGCTCAGTGAGTTTGTTGTTTTTAACTCTAATAAGGGAATCTTCACTTCTATGCTTTCGGCGTACCGGAAGCGGCGTCGCGGCGGCGGATCTCCACGCGGCGGATCTTACCGGAGATGGTCTTGGGTAGCTCTTCGACAAACTCGATGACGCGCGGATACTTATAGGGAGCCGTGGTATGCTTCACGTGGTCCTGAAGCTCCTTGACGAGGTCGTCGCCGGCACGGTCCTTCCAGCCGGCGGCAAGCACCACGGTGGCTTTCACAACCTGGCCGCGGATCTCGTCGGGCACGCCCGTGATGGCGCACTCAACCACCGCCGGATGGGTCATCAGCGCGCTCTCTACCTCAAACGGGCCTATGCGGTAGCCTGAACTCTTGATGACGTCGTCGACACGGCCTACATACCACAGATAGCCGTCCTCGTCGCGCCATGCCAGGTCGCCCGTATGGTAGTAGCCTCCGCGGGTGGCGTAGGCCGTCAGCTCCGGATCGCGGTAATACTCCTTGAAGAGTCCGGCCGGACGGCTTCCGTCGGCCGGCAGCTTCACCACTATCTCGCCCTGCTCGCCATCCTCGGCTGGGGTGCCGTCGGGGAGCAGCAGCCTGACGTCGTAGCTCGGATTGGGTACGCCCATCGCTCCGGGACGCGGTTCGAGCCACGGCATGGTGGCGATGGTCAGAGTGGTCTCGGTCTGGCCGAAGCCCTCCATCAGCTTTATGCCTGTCTGTTGCAGGAAAGCGTCGAACACGGCCGGATTGAGCGCCTCGCCGGCGATCGTGCAGTGGCGGAGCGACGAGAGGTCATATTTGCTCAGATCCTCGCGTATGAGGAAGCGGAATATCGTGGGAGGAGCGCAGAGGGTAGTGATGCGGTGGCGCTCTATCATGCGGAGCATGTCGGCGGGGGTGAATTTCTCATGTTCGTAGACAAACACCGTGGCTCCGGCGATCCACTGCCCGTAGAGCTTGCCCCAAACGGCTTTGCCCCAGCCGGTATCGGCTATGGTCAGATGCAGGTCGTCGGGACCGAGGTCGTGCCACAGCGAGCCGGTGGCGATATGTCCGAGGGGATATGTGAAGTCGTGGGCCACCATCTTCGGCTCGCCCGTAGTCCCGGAGGTGAAATACATCAGCATAGTGTCGCCGTTGTCGTTCAGCGGCTCGGGGCGCTTCCATTCGCCGGCGGAGGCTATCCCCTCGGCGAAGCTGCGGAACCCTTCGGGCACTTCCGGGCCTACGCTTATCAGCGTCTCGACCGAGGGCGATTCAGGCATCGCCTCGATGACGTGGGGCAATACGTTTTCGTCGCCCACACACACTATCGCCTTAATAGTGGCGGCATTGCAGCGGTAGACGATATCGCCGGCAGTCAGCAGATGGGTGGCGGGGATCGCCACGGCGCCTATCTTGTGGAGAGCGATGATCGAGAGCCAGAACTCCACGCGCCGGCGCAGTATGAGCATCACCATGTCGCCGCGCCCTATGCCGAGAGAACTCAGCCAGGCTGCCGTGCGGTCGGTCAGATCCTTCAGCTCGGCGAAGGTGTAGGAGCGTTCGTGTCCCTTGTCGTCGGTCCAGAGCAGGGCGCGCTTGTCGGGCTGCTCGGCGGCCCACGCATCTACCACGTCATAGGCGAAATTGAAGTGTTCCGGTATCTTTATCCTGAAATTGTCGATGAAATCCTGTTGGGAGGAGAAGCGGCTACGTTCGGTGAAACGTTCTATCATGATGCTTTGTTGCAGTGGTTATGCTGAGGATATGTCAGAAGATTATGGCGAGGAATTTCACCGGTGCGTCGCCCGTGGCGATCGCTCGATGGGCCAGTTCGGCGTTGAAGTATATGCTGTCGCCGGCGGCGAGTTCCACTGTGCGTCCGCCCACCTGGAGCCGCAGCGAGCCTTCGAGCACGAGGTTGAATTCCTGTCCGGCATGGCTCGTCTCGGTAGGCAGCGGCGCCCCGGCAGCAAGAGGATGCACGGTGACAATGAACGGATCGGCCTTGCGCCCGGCAAAACCGGCGGCAAGCGACCGGTAGCGGTAGGCCTTCGACCGCTCCACGACGGCCCCCTGGCCGCGGCGAGTGACGAAATAGCTGCTCATGCGCGGCTCGTCGCCAAACAGGAGCGCCGGCAGCTCCACGCCGCATTTCGAGGCGATGCGCTGCAGAGTGCTCATCGCTATGTCGGCCTCGCCCCGCTCCATCAGGGCGTATTTATCCGCGTCGACATCACACATAGCGGCCATTGCCTCGACAGTGATATCCATAGCCTCGCGCAGCCCTTTGAGCCGCTGCGCTATCTGTAGAAGATGATCCATAGTGGTTAATTTACCGCAAAGTTAACGATTCACGCCAGCATTTGCAAGCCGGCGCGGCAAAGAGTGCGCTAACGGCGCCGGCGGCGGTCAGCGGTCGCGCTCTATGATAAAGCGGAATATGTCGGCCAGAGCCGTCGCGGTCTGACCGGGAGCGGCGGCACGCTCAAGCTCGGCGATACCCTCGGCGGCAAGCTGCTCCATGCGGGAGTAGGCATAGTCGATGCCTCCCGCGCGGCGGGCGAAGCCTATCAGCCGCGCGATCTCATCCTCCGAAAGCTCCTCCTTGCCGATGAGCTCTCTCATTTCGGCTCCTTCCGTCAGATCATCGCGGTTGAGAGCCCAGAGCAGCGGCAGAGTGATCTTTCCCTCGCGCAGATCGTTGCCCGTCGGCTTGCCGATGACGTCGGCGTCGTCGAAATAGTCGAAGATGTCATCCTTTATCTGGAAGCAGAGGCCTAAAAGCTCGGCATAGCGGCGCATCGGCGCAAGCTGCTGCTCCGTGGCGTCCACGGCATAGCCCCCTATCTCGATGCACGACACGAAGAGCGACGCCGTCTTGCGGCGTATCACTTCGAGATAGGCCGCTTCGTCGAGGCAGTGGTAGCGGGCGTTGTATATCTGGTCGATCTCGCCGAGCGAGAGCAGACGGCCCAGATTGGCTATCGAGCTGACCACGCGGATATCGTCGGTCGAAAGAGCCTGCTGCAGCGACGAGCTGACGAAGAAGTCGCCCACCAGCACGGCGATATGGTTGTCCCAGCGGCTATTGACGGTCGGTCGGCCGCGACGGAGCTTCGACTCGTCGATCACGTCGTCGTGGATAAGCGAGGCGTTGTGGAGCAGTTCCACAGCCGCCGCACCCGCCATCACCCGGTCATTGACCTCGCCCAGAAGTTTGGCCGTCAGGATCACCAGGATCGGACGTATCATCTTGCCCTTCGACTTCAGGTAGCCTGACACCACGCTGTTCATCAGCGGATTGCTCGACCCGAGCGCATCGTCAATACGTCGGGTAAGAGCTTCAAGTTCGGGAGCTATGGTGTCTCTGATTGCTTCGAGGGTCATCTTGTATTTGGTGCGAAATGAGTTGCAAAATTACAAAATATCGCGCACATTCCCCCTATTTATCACAGAAGTTTATCATTTCGCGGCAGGAATGCCCGCTATAGGGGCGTCGGGGAAGCGCATGACGACGTAGCGGCGCACCAGATCGACGATCTGGTCGACGGTCAGCAGCGACGTGTCGAGCGTCAGGTCATAGCTCGACGCGGCGCCCCAGGTCTTGTCGGTGTAGAAATTGTAGTAGTTGGCGCGCAGGCGGTTGATCTTCTCGGCGCGGGCGCGGGCCTTGTCGCGGGTAAGCGACGGATCCCGGGCCACGATGCGGTCGACACACCGCTCCATCGGGGCGTGGACAAACAGATTGACCGTGCGCGGATGGTCGCGCAGCACGTAGTCGGACGACCGGCCTACGATGACGCACGAATCGGTGTCGGCAAGCGAGCGGATGAAGTCGCTCTGCGCCCGGTAGAGCGAGTCGTCGCTTATCGACGTGGAGCCGGCATATATATTGGTGGGCGACATGCCGAAGGCAAAGGAGAATATGCCGTTGAGAAACGACGGAAAGCGCTCGTCGTTTTTTTCGAAAAACTCCGCGCTCACACCCGCGCGGCGCGCCGCCTCGTGGAGCAGTTCCTTGTCGTAGTAGCTGAATCCGAACGCCTCGGCTATACGGCGGCCGATCTCGCGCCCTCCGCTGCCGAACTGGCGGCCGACGGTGATGGTGACATGTCTGTTATCAGTCTTTTCGGAGTCTTTCATGGGAGTCATATCGTTAGTTTAGCTTATGCAGAATATCAGTACCAGGATCTGGGCTATCACCACGCGGGAGAACATGGCCAGCGGATAGGCTGTGGCGTAGCCCACAGAGGGAGCATCCCCCTCCATCGTGGAGTTGGAGTAATCGAGGGCCATCGGATTGGCCATGGCGCCGCTCAGCATGCCACAGGCTGTCGGGAAGTCGACCTTGGCCCAGCGCACGGCCACGAAAGCCATGAGCAGCGTGGGCAGGAAGGTGATGGCCAGACCGGCCGACACCCAGATAAGCCCCTCGGTGGCCAAGAACTGCGCTCCGGCGTCGAGGCCGAGGCAGGCGAGGTAGAGCGACAGGCCTATGCCGCGGAGCATCAGGTTGGCCGAACGGGTGGTATAGGTCACCAGGCCGAACCGCGGGCCGAACCGGCCGATGATGATGCCTATCACTATCGGGCCGCCCGCCAGGCCGAGCTTCACCGGAGTGGATACGCCGGGGAGGGCTATTGGCACCGAGCCGAGCAGCAGCCCGAGAGTCAGGCCTATGAATATGGCGGCCATGTTGGGATCGCGCAGGGCCGTGGCGGTGTTGCCGAGCACTTTCTCGACGTTCTCCACAGCCTTGGCCTCGCCGACAACGGTCAGACGGTCGCCCATCTGAAGCACCAGCTCGGGGGTGGCGAGAAGCTTCACTCCCGATCGGAGCACGCGCGATATGTTGATGCCGTAGCTGTTGCGCAGGCGCAGCGAGCCGAGCCGCTTGCCGTTGATCTCGGGGCGGGTGACGATGATATGCTTCGATATGAGCGAGGAGTCGATGGCGTCCCAGTCGATATCCTCAGCGTTCCAGTCGGTCTTCTCCTGCTCGCCGAAGAGTATGGTCAGCGCCGGAGCGTCGTGCTCGGTGGTGATGACAAGCAGGCGGTCACCCTCGATCAGTTCGGTGTCGGACGTGGGTATGCTGACGTGGCCCGAACGCCACAGGCGCGATATGACGAAATGATGGTTGATCAGCTCAGCGGCCTCTCTGACGGTCTTGCCGTAGACCGCCGGATTATGCACCTGATAGGCGGCGATGTAGGTCTGGTTGGTCTCCTCGCTGACGGCGCGCTTCATGTCGGAGGGTCTGACGAAAGTCTTGCGGGCCACGATAATGGCCAGAATGACGCCTACGACGCCGAGCGGATAGGTGACGGCGCACGACAGCGCCGCTCCGTTGGCCGACAGACCGAGCTGCTGCAGGGCCTGCTGGGCCGCGCCGAGCGATGGGGTATTGGTGGTAGCGCCCGCTATGATGCCCACCATGTCGGCCATCGGGATGCTGAATCCGAAAGTCATGGCCACAGCCAGCAGGGTGCCCAGCGCCACCAGAGTAAGGCCAAGCACGTTGAGCTTCACTCCGCCCGTGCGGAACGAGCTGAAGAAGCCCGGGCCCACCTTCAGGCCGAGCTCGTAGACGAAAAGCACCAGGCCGAAGCTCTCGGCGTAGAGCAGCATCTGATGGTCGATCGACAGACCGAAGTGACCCGCGAGAATACCGGCGAAGAACACCCAGGTGACACCCAGAGTGATGCCGCAGATCTTGATCTTGCCAAGACCGAGACCCACCGACACAATCAGCGAGAGCACTATCACGGCCTGCAGGGCCGAATGCTGGAATATCGCGCCTTCAAGCCATTCCATGATTATTCAGGACGACGGTAAGGTATAATTATTTTCTGTCGGCGAATCCGGCCAGACGCGCCAGATATTTGCCGATAATGTCAAACTCTATGTTCACCCGGGTTCCGACTGTGATCTCGCGGAAATTGGTGTTGTCCATCGTGTAGGGGATGATGGCCACGCGGAATGAGCGTGCCTCGGAGTCGCACACCGTCAGGCTGACGCCGTTGACCGTCACCGAGCCTTTCTCCACAGTCATGTATCCCCTTGCGGCCATGGCCGGGTCGATATCGTATTCAAACTTGAAATAGCGGCTGCCGTCGGCATCCTCTATGCCGGTGCATACGGCCGTGGTGTCCACGTGGCCCTGCACGATATGTCCGTCGAGCCGCCCGTTGACAGGCATGCTGCGCTCCAGATTGACGAGCGATCCCTCGCGGAGGTCGCCGAGATTTGAGCGGCGAAGAGTCTCGCTTATGGCCGTGACGGTATACGTGCCGTCGCCGGGTATGGCGACAACCGTGAGGCACACTCCGTTGTGGGCCAGCGACTGGTCGATGCGCAGCTCGTCGGCGCGATCCCACTGGAGAGTAAGATGCACATTGCCCTCGTCGGCCACCGCCGACACCACACGGGCTGTCCCTTCTACTATTCCTGAAAACATATTGCTTAGGGGCTTAAATTCGTATTTACGCCACGAAAATACTCATTTTTTTCCGTTCGCCCAAACCTTATTGCCGGAGCACGCTGAAAAAGGCGGCGCGCCAGGGCCCGCGAGGGGGCTGACGCGCCGCCGTAATTCCGGATTGCAGGTCGCTTACTCCAGATCGCGGGGGATGGCGACGATGCGGAGCTTGCAGTCGTTGATGAAGCCTGTGATGTGGTCGCGCACTTCACCGGGAGTGACGTCGGCCTCGATGCGGCGCAGGGCGTTGAACACCGATGTGCCGGTCTGATACACATGACGGTAAGCCTTGGCCACGTCGTCGATCTGATCCTCCGTAAATCCGTGCTTGCGCATCACCACGGCGTTGACGCCGAAGTAGCTCGCGGGATTGTGGGCCATGATGACGTAGGGAGGCACGTTGCCGGTGATGCGGCAGCCGCCTTTGATGAGCACCCAGTCGCCCACGCGCGAATTCTCGTGGAGCATCACTCCTGATGAGAGGATTGTGCACTCACCCACCTCGGCGTCGCCGGCGATGGTCACGCCGTTGCCGAGCACGGAGCGGCCCTTGATGACAGAGTCATGTCCGATATGGGTGTCGGCCATGATGAACGTATCGTTGCCTATCCTGGTGCCTCCGTCGGGATTGATGCCGCGGTTGATGATCACATGCTCGCGAATGACGTTGTTGTCGCCCACGAAGCAGTAGGTCTTCTCGCCTTTCCAGCGGAAATCCTGCGGATCGGCGCCGATGATCGTGCCCTGGTACACCTTGTTGTTGGCGCCCATGCGGGTGCCGCGTATTATGGAGGTGTACGACATTATCTCGCAGCCGTCGCCGATCTCCACGTCAGCGTCGATAAACGCGAAGGGATGTATTGTGACGTTGTCGCCGAGCTTGGCTGTCGGATCGACGTGGGCCAGTGGACTGATGTTGCTTGCCATGATGAAATTGTTTAAGGTTTGACGTTAGGTGTTCACCGGCCGCCGCCGAGCGACTGGTAGAGATTTATCACTGCCTGGGCGGTCGTCAGGTTGCAGGAGAGCTCCGACATCTGGGCCGACAGCAGTTGCTGCTGTGCTGTCAGCACTTCGAGATAGGTGGTGGAGGTGCCTCCGAGCTTCAGGAGCTCTTCGGTGATCTCCACCGATGTGGCGAGCTTGGCCACCTGCTGCCGGAGCAGGGTCGACTTCTCGGTGCTCTTCTGGTAGAGAGTCATGGCGTTTGACACTTCGGCCGAGGCTGAGAGCAGGGCGTACTCGAAGTTGTTCATCGCCTGCTCCTGCTGGGCCTTGGCGCCCTTGAGGCGGGCTATGTTCTGTCCGCGGGCGAAGAGCGGAGCCGTGAGCTGTCCGGCAAGCTGTATGAACCACTTGCCCGGATTCATCACCATGCCTCCCACGAGGTCGGTGAAGCCGCCGTTGGCGGTGATGTTGAGCGACGGATAGAATGCCGAGCGGGCGCCTGCGGTGGCATAGTAGGCTGCCGCGAGGGTCTCCTCGGCGGCGCGTATGTCGGGGCGTGCGGCGAGCTCGCGCATCGGTATCTCCTCGCGGAGTATCTCCGGCGCTGTCAGAGCAGCGTTTTCAGAGGTCACCCACTCCATGGGCATCGTGTTCATGAGCAGCGACATGGAGTTGTTGGCCTTATGGAGATTGTCCTCAAGATCCTTGATGGAGCCGAGGATGCTCAGATACTGCGCCTCGCTCTGCACCACGGCGGCCTCGTTGACGCGTCCGGCCTCCTTGAGGTCCTTCATGGTGGTGACGTTCTCGGCCCAGAGCTCTGCGGTGCGGCGGCTCAGGTCGAGCTGCTGCTGGAGCATGGCTATGGTGTAGTAGCAGTTGGCCACCCCTCCGATGATCTGCGAGCGCACGGCCTGACGGTAGGCCTCGCTCTGGCGGTAGGATGCCTCGGCGCCGCGCTTTGAGTTGAGCAGGCGTCCGAAGATGTCCACCTCCCAGCTTGCGGCGGCGGGAATCTGGTATGTCCAGGTCATGTCGGTGACGTCGAAATATTTCGAGCCGGCGCCGTTGGGGGTCAGGGCCAGCGAGGGGAGATAGGCCAGACGGGCGCCAAGACGGTTGGCGGCGGCGATGTCGACGTTGAGCTTGGCGTTGCGCAGATCCTTGTTGTTGTCGAGGGCCTGATAGATGAGGTCGGTGAGCACCGGATCGGTGAACACCTCCTGCCAGCGCAGGTTGCCGAACGCCGTGCTGTCGACAGGGGCCTGCTTGGCCTCGGCATAGGCTTGTCCGAGCTGCGAGTCCTCCGGCATCTTGAATTTGCCGTACATGTTGCAGCCCGCCAGGCCCGTGAGGGCCAGGGCGGCTGCCGACGATATTATGATGCGATTGATTTTCATTGTGTTGATAGTCTCTTAGCGTGAATACTGCTCGATTTCGTTCTCGATGCCCTCGTTGTCGGTATCCTCCCACTTGAGCGGGGTGATCTTCTCCTGGATCTTCTGGAAGATCACGAAGAGAGCCGGCACGATGAAGATCTGCAGAAGCATGCCGATGAGCATACCGCCGATCGATCCGGTGCCGAGAGCGCGGTTGCCGTTGGCGCCGGCGCCTGAGGCGAACATCATGGGGAGCAGACCGATGATCATGGCCATGGAGGTCATCAGGATCGGGCGCAGACGTGCCGAGGCTCCCTGGATGGCGGCGTTGACGATCGACATGCCTGTGCGGCGGCGCTCGATGGCGAACTCGACGATAAGGATGGCGTTCTTGGCCAGAAGACCGATAAGCATGATGAGCGCGATCTGAAGGTAGATGTTGTTCGAGATGTCGAAGATCTTGGCGAAGTTGCCGCCGGTGGCCTTGCCGAGTGCACTCCGAATATCTGGGCGAAGATGAAGGTGCCCATCAGTCCGAACGGTATCGAGAAGATCACCGACCAAGGCAGGATGTAGCTCTCATACTGGGCCGAGAGAAGCAGGTAGACGAAGAGCAGGCAGAGGCCGAAGATGATGGCCGTGGTGCTGCCGGCGCCGCTTGAAGCCTCCTCACGGGTCATGCCCGAATATTCGTAGCCGTAGCCCGGGGGCAGAGTCTCCTTTGCCACGCGGGTGATTGCCGCCAGACAGTCGCCGGAGGTGTAGCCCGGAGCCGGGTTGCCGGTGACGGAGATCGACTGGAACATGTTGAAGCGGTTGAGCAGGTCGGGGCCGTAGACCTTCTGCATTGTCACGAAATTGGAGAGCGACGCCATTTCGCCGCCGTTGCGTATCTTGATGAGCGAGAGGGTCTCGGGGCTGACGCGCGATTCGGGCGACGCCTGCATCATGACGCGGTAGATCTTGCCGAAACGGTTGAAGTTGCTGACGTACATACCGCCGTAATATCCCTGCAGGGTGCTCAGGATCTCGCGGGGCGACAGGCCGGCCTGTTTGGCCTTGGCGGCGTCGATGTCGACGAGATACTGCGGGAAGGTGGGGTTGAACGTAGTCATGGCCACCTGCACCTCAGGCTGCTGGTTGAGCTGGGCGAGGAATCCCTGGACGACGGCGAAGAAGTCCTCCACCGAGCCGCCGGTCTTGTCCTGCATCTTGATCTCGAAACCGTTGGTCAGCGAGTAGCCGGTGATCATAGGCGGAGCGAAGAGCACCACGCGGCCGTCCTTGACTACCGAAGTCATGCCGTAGAGCTTGCGCAGGATAGCGTCGGACGACTGGTCGGCGCGCTTGCGCTCCTCCCAGTTCTTGAGCTTGATGATGATAGTGCCGTAGGTCGATCCCTGGCCGGCCATGAAGCTGTAGCCCATGATCTTCTGGCGGTATTCCACTTCGGGCACCGAACCGATGATGCCGTCCACCTGATTGAGAACGGCCTCGGTGCGTTCCTGCGACGTGCCGGGAGGCATGTCGAGCATGCAGAAGAGCACGCCCGTATCCTCGTTGGGCACGAGGGTGGAGGTGGTGACGCTCATGAGCCACACAAGGATGGCCACTGCCACACCCACGAGAGAGAACGATGTGATCTTATGGTTGATAAACCACGTGGTGCCCTTCTTGTAATATTTCATGATGCGGCCGAAGCCTATCTCGAAGCCCTTGTGGAAACGCTTGCCGAAGATGCCGAGGATGGTCACCACGGCGCATACGGAGGCGATGACGAGCTTCAGCGGGTGGGCCAGACTATACCATCCGAGCACCATGAAGGTGATCGTGGCGGCCAGGAAGGCGAAGGTGATCAGCGGGGGAAGGTCGAGGGTGAAACGGCGCTTGGCCTGTCCGACCACTGCCTCGGCGGCAGCCCCGTAGGCTTTGCCCATGCGCTCCTTGAGCGAAGAGTCGTCGCCGTGGGCCTTGAGGAACACGGCGCAGAGGGCCGGCGACAGCGTCAGCGCGTTGACAGCCGAGAAGGCGATCGCCACGGCCATCGTGATGCCGAACTGCTGATAGAATTTGCCTGATGTGCCGGGCATGAATGACACGGGAATGAACACGAGCATCATGACGAGGGTGATCGAGATGAGGGCGCCGGCGATTTCGTTCATGGCGTCGATCGAAGCCTTGCGCGAGCTCTTGTAGCCGGCGTCAAGCTTGGCATGCACCGCCTCGACCACCACAATGGCGTCGTCGACCACAATCGCGATCGCAAGCACGAGAGCAGAGAGGGTGATGAGGTTAAGCGAGAAGCCTATGATGTTGAGCACAAAGAACGTACCGATCAGGGCCACAGGGATGGCAATGGCGGGGATGATGGTCGAACGGATGTCTTGCAGGAAGATGTAGACCACAATGAACACCAGAATGAATGCCTCGATGAGGGTGTGGATAACCTTGTCGATTGAAGCATAGAGGAAGTCGTTGTTGTTCATCGGGATGGCGAAATGCAGACCCTCGGGAAGGTCTTTCTCAAGCTCTTTTACCTGCGCCAGACAGTCGTTGATGATCTGTGTGGCGTTAGAGCCGGCCGTCTCGAACACCATGCAGACCGTGGCTGGCATACCGTTAAGTTCCGATCCGAAATCGTAGGTCACCTTGCCAAGTTCCACATCCGCCACATCTTTCAGATAGAGTGTCTGCCCGTCGGGGCTCGACTTGATGACGATGTTCTCGAACTCTTCGGGCGTCGAGTAGCGGCCGCGATACTTCATGGTGTACTGGAAGCTTTGATTGCCCTGTGCGCCGAACGAGCCGGGGGCAGCCTCGATATTCTGGTCGCGAAGGGCGGCAGCCACGTCAGAGGGATTGAGGCCATACTGGGCCATCACCTCAGGTTTGAGCCATACACGCATCGAGTAGTCACCGCCGAACGACTGCACATCACCCACACCCTGCACACGCTGGAGCACGGGGATGACGTTGATCTTCATGTAGTTGTCGAGAAACTCGCCGTCATAACTGTCTGACTCAGAATAGAGAGCCACACCGACAAGCATCGACGACTGGCGTTTCTGAGTGAGCACACCAACCTGAAGCACCTCTGACGGGAGAAGGTTCTG
>ERZ825324.1678-NODE-1678-length-25854-cov-3.929261_pt1 | contig 25854 bp, 18 predicted proteins | sample MGYA00519859_ERZ825324 | MGnify/ENA primary metagenome ERZ825324 (study PRJEB31778, sample SAMEA3449198) | human gut metagenome | biome: human gut; feature: human-associated habitat; material: faeces | place: United Kingdom | collected 2010/2012 ... | reverse complement strand
AATGTCATATCTGTCATGAAAAACATAGATTGCATAATCTTCATCTGCCTGATAATGTTCCCCGATAATCTCATAAAATGTCTCCATCAGAGCATCATTTTTCAAGCCACAGGCACGCATCCCCATCAGAAGCTTCCACATACTGTCCGGATTTCTTTGATCATCAGAAAACTTATATTCCTTCAGATTTTTATTTGTTTTCGCAAACGGCACTTTCTTCGCAAGCGCCAGATTCTTCTCCTGTTCTGACGGGCTTAATTTCAGGAAACTGGTGTTAAATGTTCCATCTATAAATCCGTCTATATCCATATATCCCCCGGCGATCCGAGTGATCGATGTCCGTTTTACTGTCATTCGTCTGGTCAGCGCCAGCATATCTTCTCGATTGATCATAATCTTTTCCCTCCGGCTCTCTGTTTATCCCTACAAATCTCTGCATATCTCGACAGCTTTCTGTTCGTCTCAAACATCTTCCGCCTGTCTACATCAGAGATTCTTCTGTCGTATCCGCTCTGTCAATCCTCGAAGCATTAACGGTTCCACACCGCTACTTTTTTCTTCCTCTTTTTCCTCCGCCTGCATGATCACATCACGCACCTTCTGCATTCTCTCATCAAGTGCAGAACTGATCTGTGCACAGTCCATCATCTCTTCTGCCAGATACTTACTCTGATCTTCCGGAATACTCTTCAAACCTCTCTCGAAATTATCGATCACCGGAAGCATCTTTTCAATGACACTCTTTGCACCGACCTCAAACATGGCTGCTTTTTCTTTTTCCGTTCTTTTACGGAAATTATCAAATTCAGCCATGGTACGCTTCAGGCGATCGGTAAGTTCCTCCACCTTCTGCTCAGATTTATCTTTTTTCTTCTTTCCGAAAAAGGAAGTTTTCGATTTTTCTTCTTTTTTATCCTCTGAGGCAGCTTCTTCGCCTGGAGTATTGTTTTCTTCCTCCGGCAGATCTTCTCCCTCCGGTGTCAGGTTTTCTTCTTCCTGATCTCCGTCAGTTACGGGGATTTCCTTCTCCGCTTCCTGCTCTTCGGATGTTTTCTTTGTTTCCTCCGACACTTTTTTTCTACCGCCTTTCTAAGTTTTCTTCTTTTTCAAAACGTCATCCAGATGATTCTTCAGTTCCTTCAGACTGTCCACTACATTCTCATAATCCATTCGTTTGGGACCGATGATCCCGATGGTTCCGTACATTCCGTCTCCCAGTTCATATCTGGCAGTTACAATGCTGCAGTCCTTCATGGTCTGAATCGGCATCTCATCACCGATATAAACCTGGATTCCTGTATTCTCTCCATCTGACATCTGTTCTTTTACAAGATCGGCAAGTTCATGCTTCTCCTCAAATGCGGAGATCAGCTCCGTTGCCTTCTCTTTATCGGCAAGCTCCGGATACTTGAAGATGTTCGTTGCACCTGAAGTATAGATCTCCATATCTTCCTCTTCCACATGAATGGTGGCTGCCACTGCATCCAGAACCGTTGCCACCACACCGCTGTGGCTGCCTGCCTGTTCCTTCAGTCTGGCGATCATCCCAAGGTTGATATCCTGGATCGGGATCCCATTGAGATTGGTGTTAAGAAGAAGATTCAGTTTCAGGATCGTCTGGTCGTCCATTTCCTCATCCAGATTGATGATCTGGTTCCGGACTGTGTTGTTGTCACTGACAACCACTGCCACAAGCTGAAGCTCGCTCATTCTCGACAGCTGGATGAACTTGATCTTGTTGCCGCTGTACTGCGGAACGGAAACCATGGTAGCATAGTTGGTATTGGAAGCAAGAACCTTCGCAACCTTCTTAAGCACCTTATCCATCTTATCTGTCTTCTCAATGATCAGATCTCGCAGCTCTGCAACCTCTGCTTCCTTCTCCTTCATCAGCTCATTGACGTAAAGTCTGTAGCCCTTATCTGAAGGAATCCTTCCTGCTGAGGTATGAGGCTGGACGATATAGCCCATATCTGTCAGGTCTGACATCTCATTTCGGATCGTTGCGGAACTGACATTGAGATCCGCATACTTGGAAATGGTCCTGGAGCCAACCGGTTCTCCGGTTTCCATATAGGTCTTGATGATTGCTTTTAAGATTTTTTGCTTGCGCTCATTCAACACCTCTTCCATGAAGCCATCTCCTTTCCTTTTTATTCTTTCCTGACGGATGTTGATTCTTTTTTTACATCTGTTAGCACTCATTTTAGTGGAGTGCTAACATCTACAGTCTTTAAGATATCACCATGTAAAATATTTGTCAATATGTTTTGAAAAAAAGTTCTTATTTTTTCAAAACAAAAAAAGCATCAGTACGATGCTTTTTTGTAATACTGGTCTATGCAGTTCTGTGCCCCGGCAAAAAATTCCGCTTCTGTTTTCTGTCCCAGCACATATTTCTGAAATTCCGTTCCCATGGACGAAACAGCTTCTATGGAATCGGCACACAGTGGTCTTGCCTTCAGCTTATAATCTTTCAGATATTGCCGGATCATTTCAATGCCATCCAGATCAAAATTCTTATCCTCGATCACATCCAGTCTTGCCGGACACATTTTTGTCAGCTGTCCGTAATTTTTACTGGCCTCATATCCGGACACATACTGAAGGAACTTCAGAGCTGCTTCTTTATGATCAGAATTTTTATTCAGTACATACTGCCAGGTTGCGATATTGGTCACCTTCTCGTCAAATTCCGGAAATGGTGCCATATGGATCTTATCTTTTCCATACACGCCTGCATTCTGAAAAGTACTCAACACACCGGTATACATAAACATACATCCATACTGGCCGTTTATAAATTTTTCATTCAGCTGGTCATGCTGGTCGATCAGATTCTCCTCTGATATCATCCCTGTATCCAGCATTCGCTTCATATATTCTGCCGCTTCTCTTGTTTTCGGATCCGTCCAGTCTGTATAATCTCCTCCGAAAAAATCGACATACTCGCTGATACTATTATATATGTAAGAAATCTCCCATGCATCCCCATATGCATATTTTCCCGTATTCTGAAGCTTTTTTTGAAGGATCTCAAGATCACTGAGACAGGAGAGTCTGTCCAGACCAGCCTGATCCAGCAATTCCTGGTTCACCCAGAATGCCATGATATCCATCCTGAACGGTACCGAAAAAATATGTCCGTCTGACATGCATATTTCTTTCAGGTATTCCTGCAGAAAATTCGCCGCTGTCTCCTCTGTCATAACCGTATCTTCCAACGGAAGAAGAAATCCCTTATGTTTAAATTCGGATATCATCTCATCATTTACTGTGATCAGATCAACAGAATCATCTCCTGATGTCAGAAGAGTTGCTATTTTGGCCTGGCGATTGTCCGCATTAGCCGGACATTTTTCAATATGGATCTTTATTCCAAGATCCTTTTCCGCCTGGCTGATAAAAGAATCAAAGCCTTCTGTGCCTGCATCCACATGAAGGATCGTCAGTTCCTGTCTGTTCTCCGGCACAATATCAGATGCAGCCTCCTTCTTCTGGACTCCACATCCTGTCACTGCCAGAGCCAGGGCAAATACCCCGCAAAATACCTGTTTTTTCAATCTCTACCACCCTTTTTATCTGGGCCATCTATCCTCTTTTGACATCAACGGCTGGAACGGTGCATGAGGAAGTGTCTGATACCAGTACGCTACACTTGCCACATCATCCTGTCGTTCAAACAGGCCACGGTATCCGACGCCTATCTGCTGAATCGTAACGCGAAGATCCTCTTCAAAGCAGATCGGATCCTGTAAATGCCATCTGTAAAAGCCTCTCATTGGCGGGCAGTCATCATTATGATAAAAATTGTGGATCAGTTCGTCATGGGCAGAATAATACGGATATCCCAGATACGGCGTGTTATAATTCTGTTCCACGGTTTTTCCATCCACCTGTTTGGCAAAGCTCCAGGAACCTCCAAAGTAATCTTCCGTTCCTGTTCCGCAGATGGTCGGATACTCCTCATCCCCGTCAATATAAAACTTCATTTCTCCCTCGCCCCACCAGTAACGTTCCAGTGTGGTAAGTGCCATGTAGGTTCCTATATAATGGCCTTTTCCTTTTACTCCATCCAAAATTGTATAATCTTTTGTTTTTTCTGTCAACCGTTCCCTTCTCCACTGCGCATGGAAATAAGCAATATCGTCCGGAAGCTCATCATAGAGACAGTAATCTACCTGATAAAAGAAAGCCGGGATTTTATTTGCATGCTGGTTTTCCAGTGTGATCTTTGCTTTCTTCTTAAACGGCATCGGGAAATAGCAGTTAAATCCCCTGCTTGGAACAACAGCCACAGGAACAGAATTTACCAAACATTCCCTTCCGAATCCGCAGCAGAAGAAATCACCCAGAGGACTTTCCACGGAAGGAGTTTCCTCGTCATCCCAGTACATACGGATTACAAGATCTCTCAGTACAAAGCAATCTGCCTCTGTAGTCTTGTTATCAACGGTGATCCAGATATGATTGATCTGTCCCGGTCCTTCCATTTCTGCCAGAGTTACCACAGTTCCCGGCTCAATATCCCTGAGACACGGGCTTCCTTTTCTGGACGGTCCCAGATGACTTGCAGCCATACCGCCTCTGCCTTTTTCTCCATGAGGATTTTCTGCGTTGATCGCACGGCTTTTTCCATGCTTTGCAAGTGCGATTCCTCCCAGTCCGCCTGTAAATGCCTGATACATATCTGTTTTCTCCTCTCTTTTGGAAATTAAAAATATTATATTTACGCTTTTACTCCACCTGCCATGATACCATCCATGATCTGTTTCTCAAAAACAGCTACAAAGATAATGATCGGAAGAAGGATGATCCATCCCATGGCACTGACCAGATCCCACGGAACTCCATACATGTTGTCACGTAACGGAAGCTGTACGATGGAAACAGAAAGTACCTGAATACCATTTGAATAAAACAGCGGTGTGAAAAAGTTATTCAGACAGGTAATAAAGTTGATGATACAAACCGTAGCGATCGCCGGCTTCATCAGCGGCAGAACGATCGTGAACAGTCTCTGTGAAAAAGATGCGCCGTCAATAGCAGCTGCCTCCTCCAGTGAGATCGGGATCTCACCGACAAAGTTTCTGAGGATCAGAACCGTAAACGGTATAACGGTACTGATATAAAGAAGGATAAGTCCCGGATATGTATCATACAGCTTTACCTTCTGCATAAACTCATACAGCGGGCGGGCTGTAACAACCTCAGGGATCAGCATGGTAGCCAGCACAAATGCAAATGCAACAGAAACTCCCTTTGAGGTAAATCTTGAGAATCCATAGGCAGCCATTGCACACAGCACGGTACTGATCACAAGTGTAAGGCCTACGATCAGAACTGTATTTCCAATCTTTGAAAGCAGTCCTACATTCTGTATCAGAAATTTATAGCTTTCCAGTGTGGGATGATCCGGAAGATAATCGATCGGTGTTTTAAACAGTTCTCCTGACGGTGTGATCGAAGAAATAAAGATCCAGTAAACCGGGAACAGGATCAGAAAAGCCACGACTGCAAACAGAACCCATCTTCCAACGGCTACCACTCCATGATAAACATTATATTTTCCTGTATTCTTCACGATAATTCCCCCTAACTGTCAAACTTATTCATAACACGTATATTCAACCAGCTGAAGATCGCCATTACAACAAACAGCAGCATAGCCAGCGCCGAAGCATATCCTACGTTTAGATTTGTAAATGCTTCTGTTGTGATTCTGTATGCGATCAGCGCAGTATCCTCTCCAGGGCCTCCAGATGTCATGGAATAAACCAGATCGAAGGTTGTCAGTCTCCAGAGTGTGAACGGAATACATAAAGTCAGGACATTTTTTGCGATCAGCGGAAGTGTGATCCGGAAAAAGCTCTGGATCCCGTTTGCACCGTCTACCTTTGCTGCCTCATAGATATCGCCGGAAATAAACTGAAGTCCGGAAAGTACAAGGATTGCAAAGAACGGAAGGTCCTTCCACAGGTCCATTGCAATTACCGCTGCTCTTGCAGTACCTGTATTGATCAGCCAGCTGTTCTGGTAACCCGGTACAAACCAGCGGATAAAATCATTAATCAGACCATAATCATTGTTAAATGCCCATTTTGCAGCCATACCGGCTACTACTGCAGGCATAGCCCACGGGATCAGCACGATGGTCCTCAGAAAACGGCGGCCTTTGAATTTCATATTCAGGATCAGTGCCAGGATAACTCCGAGGATCACATGCAGGATCATGGAAACAACCACAAATATTGCCGTAAAGCTGATCGATGTGAGCACTTTAGGATCAGAAAATACCTTCAGGTAATTCTTGAAGCCTATAAATTCATTGATACCTGCAAGGATACTGATATTAAAGAAGCTGTTTTTCACAGTCATCAGAATGGGATATACTGTTGTAAAGCCTCGAATCAGTACAACTGGCAGGATCAAAAGCCACGGTATCCACTTCATAGTTTTTTTACTTATTGTCATGGAACTTTCCTCCCTGTTCATCAAGCAATGTAAAACAGACTTTTACCTCTGCTTTACATTGCTGTTTTTTTATATCTTTTACTTATACATATCTACCACATCCTGAGCCTTCTTGCAGAACTCATCAACTGTAATCTCGTCTTTCATACAGGACTGGAAGATTGTTCCCATATCGCTGATAAATTCCATTGTCTGTGCCACCATCGGACGTCCCTGTACATTGCATTCATTTGCATATCTGCTGTACATTTCTTTTGCCGGGTCAGAATCCGGAACTACCTTCTCTGCAACATCCTTTCTTGCAGGATATCTGTCAAATGCTTTATAGGAAGCTTCCATTCCGCCTTCATCAGCCATATACTGGAGGAATCTCACAGCTGCATCTTTATTCTTGGATGCTTTGTTGAGAACATAGCTCCAGGAATCTGTAAAGATCGCACGCTCTCCCTTGCCGCTGAAATCCGGTACCATTTCCATGTGGATCTTATCTGCGCCAAGCATATCTGCCTTTGCATAATCTGTTCCAAGGCCCCACATGAACCAGCATCCGTATTTTCCGTCATTGATCTTCGGATTCATCTGGTCATATTTATCTGCAATCTGTTCGATGGATGTTTCTTTATTAGCAACCAGATCGTGAAGGAACTGAACTGCTTCCTTGTTTTCCTCTTTGGTCCAGTCAAAATAATCGCCGCCGAACATGTTTACAAACTGTGCAAGCTCGTTAAATGCATAGGTTTTCTCCCAGGAACCGCCGTAGCCGAATCTTCCGTCCTTGGAAACAGCCTTCATATACTTCATGAAATCCTCTTTTGTATCAATGGATTTGATTCCGACCTCATCCATGATCTCCTGATTTACCCAGAATGCAAGATATCCTGTATAGCCTGGAACACCGACGATGTTTCCGTCCTTATCTGTGATCATATCCTTTACATATCCCTGGGCAAACTGATCAGCGATATCATCTGTCATTACTGTATCGTTCAGTCCTTCCAGCCATCCGGAATTTTTAAATGCCGCGCTCATCTCATCGTTGATCTCAATGACATCCACGGAAGTATCTCCTGTGGAAAGCATTGTGGTGATCTTCTGCTGACGGGTATCTGTATCTGTAGGTGCCGCAATTACATTAATGTTCAGGCCCGTGGCATCTTCCACATTTGCAAGCCAGTCCTCAAAATCCGGGTCTGTGGTGTTGACGCTGTATAAGGTAAGATCATATTTTTCCTTTGCGGAAACAGTAACCACGTTACCTGCCATACCCACAACCATCGCTGCTGCCAAAACTGCACTCATTACTTTTTTCTTCATATCTTTCTTCCTTTCTGGACATTTTCGTGTTTGTCCACACCTGTTTTTGATGGTTTAAGGATACCAGAGAGCCCCCTCATTCTAAATACAATATTTTATGATTTATTTATATTATTTTTCGTTCTCTTGTATTTTTGTTGTTAATTTTTTATAATCCTTTTATATAATCTATATTTGTAACGGCTTTTTTCACAGCTGAATTCGGTTTCATTAATTTGTTTTTGACATAAAGGAGAATATGTACTATGAAATTCCACAAATGTATCCCACCCATTTTTTCCTCATTTCGCTATAAGCTCCTGCTCGCATTTCTGATCGCAACTATGGTACCTCTGATTTCCCTGACCTTCATCAGCTATCACATTTCCTATAACATTGCCAGAGATCGTATCATCGATTCTGCCGTAATGACTGACAAGCAGCTGGTCTCTCAGCTGAACGACCGCCTCGGTCAGGTTGAAAATGTAGCAGATACCATACAGTTTCAAATGTACTCCCTAAATCAGCCTTCCTCTAATAAGGTAGATGCACTGAAAAAATTCACCACTGTAAAAAACAATATTTCGCTGTATAAATCCACATTCGATTTCTTCCATATATATGTTTTTCTGCAGCCCGATCAGCTCGGTTCAAAAGAAAGCCTGTACTTCTTTTCCACAGATGAGCTTTCTGCATATGGTCTGGATAAAAATATTGTTTCCGGTTCAGGCTTTTCCTCTGTCTGGATACCGGTTTCCAATATGCCTCTGCCTAAAATACTGTCCACAAAAAAATCATCTGCCGATGTGATCCTCTGCGTCCGGGCACTGAAAAATCAGGCCACCGGTATTCTGGAATACGCCTACGGCATTGCTCTGGACACCTCAGAGCTTACCACTTATCTGCAGCCTGCTGCTTTGGATTCCCGCATATACAGCTACATTCTCACAGATCACGGAGAGATTGCAGCAAAAAATACATCCTCACTGAATTTATCCGGAATTTCCAAAGCACAGTTTCAGAAACTCAAAGGAAATGCAGATTCTTCTTTTCACAGCGGCGACAAATATTATAACTGCTGCACCTTAAGCAATGGCTGGCTTCATGTTACCGAAATCCCGGAAAGCTATATTCAGGGCAACACGCACATCCTGATCCGTGCCTTACTGATCACTGTCCTTATTTTCTTGCTCCTTACTGTTATCATCGTTATCCTGTTTTCCGAAAATCTTACCCGGAAGATCACTGCACTTTCCTATGCAATGGAAGCCTTTCAGCTGGGATATGACCCGGAACATCTATCTATCGTTACTGTTCCCCACCCGGATGATCCTTCCAGGTATGATGAGATTGACAGACTGGGCATCACCTTTGAAGATATGCAGCACACAATAGCCGGAAACCTGAAGTCCATTGTAAATCTTTCCGTAAACGAAGAACGTCTGAAATACCAGCTGCTCCAGTCACAGATCAATCCGCATTTTCTTTACAATATCCTGGGATCGATCCGTACCTGCCAGTCCCTTGGAAAGCTTGACATTGCTGATCAGATGATTGCAAATCTGACTGCCTTTTACCGTCTTACCCTGCGTAAATCAAAGGAACTTATTCCTATTAAAGATGAATTGGAAATTGCCCGGCTTTATCTGGAAATGGAAAAGCTCTGTCATAAAGATAATCTGGACTGGGAGATCGAAGCAGAAGATGGAATCGAAAATTTCCTGATCTGCAAGTTTACACTTCAGCCATTTCTCGAAAATTCCATTCTGCACGGGATTTCTTCGGGCACACCAGCTGTTTTCATTTCGATCCATGTTCTTTATGGCGATGATACGGTTGTGATCTCCATTGAGGACAACGGTGCCGGCATGGACTCCGAAACCCTTGCACAGCTGCGCCATGCTATTGAGCATAATGTTATTGATTATGAGAAGCATTTTGGAATTTCCAACGTAAGTTCCCGTATTTCCAACCCATTATACGGAAACGGTTCCGTAAGGATCCGCAGCAACCCCGGAAACGGCACATACGTCACCATTGAATTCGAACAGATGGAGGAAGATATCGATGAAAAAAATAATGATCGTAGATGATAATTACTTATCTGCAGAAGGTATCGAAAAAAACATAGACTGGGAAACACTGAATGCAGAGATCATCCATGTCTGCTACAATGGAACCTCTGCTATCGAAGCCATGAAAAAAGAACCGGCAGATCTGATCATTTCTGACATTGAAATGCCTGATCTTGACGGCATTTCCATGAGCCGTCAAGCTCTTGAGATCAATCCTATGGTGAAGATCATCCTGATCAGTGCCTATGATAAATTTGAATATGCAAGACGCGCTCTGCTCCTCGGTGCTCTGGATTATATCGAAAAGCCTCTGGATTATGCCTATCTTATCCAGAAGGTAAAAAACGCTTTTGCACTGATGGAAAAGGAACAGAAAAATCTCCAGCTTCTGAAACAAAGCAGGCCTCTTCTTACGGAAAAATTTTTCCGCGAGATCACACACCTTCCGTCTTCTGAAGCAGCCTACCGACTGAAGCCTTATCTTAAGTATCTGAACCTGGAGCTGAATTATGATTTTTATACAGTTGTTATTCTGGAGCTTGAAAATGCTCCGGATCTAAAAGCTGTTTACGGGATTGAAAAGTTTCAGATGGAGCTTTTCAACCTTCAGGATCTGATAACTGAGGAAACCGCTTCTCTTGATTTTGTGTATCTTCTCCCGGATATGGATGGCTATCTGTGCATTCTGGGACACAGCGGCTGTCAGTCCAACAGCTTCCGCCAGCTTACCAGCGGACTTATTTCCTCAATCGCAGATGCCTGCCAGCCACTGGGACTTTCTCTCAACGCAGGTATTGGAACAATTGTCCAGGATTTTTGGAACCTGAACCATTCTTATAAAAGCGCCGTACATGCACTGGAATACAGATTCTTTTTCCCGCATCAGAATATCTTTGACGGAAGAGAGGCTCTGGGTTCCGATCTGTCTGTTGCAGATTTTTCAGATACAAAGGAGGATGAACTGATCCGGCTTCTCTGCAAAAAGGATACCGCTGCCATAGATCTCTGGTTTCAGAATTTTTCCGACTGGCTCACTCAGAAATTTCGCACAAAGAATTTCGCTTTCATACAGATTTATTCTCTTCTTGGCCGGATCCTGAAATTTTTCTATGAATTAAATCTGGATACGCATGACCTTGAAGCTAAAATTTTGTATGTTTACAACCACATAAATGAGTTTCATAATACGGAAGAGCTATGTCAATGGCTGAAGGATCTGTGCCATCTTTTATGCCGGAAGCTTGATTCCTCCATGAATGATTATCACCAGAAGCTCTGTGAACTGGTGATTTCCTATATCAACGAGCACTACACTGACAATACGCTCTGCCTCAATGATATTGCTGCCTCTGCCAATGTAAGCCCTGCTTATTTAAGTGCTCTTTTCAAAAAAAATCAGGGAATCAGTCTCAGTGACTTTATCACATCTCAGCGAATTTCCGCAGCCGCCCGTTACCTGACTACGACTACTATGAGTCTGAAGGAGATCAGCCTGAAATGTGGTTATGCCAATCAATATTATTTCAGCACCAGCTTCAAAAAGAAAATGGGGATCACACCTTCCGCCTATCGGGAACAGCATACATAACTTCCTCTCTTCTTTATAACAAAGTTACTGGCACAAATGCCAGTGCCCTTCTCCGGAATTTTACTTATAATCAATCAATAAAGAGAACCATCATATTTTTTCGAAGGAGGGATCGCTATGAAAAAATGGAAAAAAATCCTGATATCTCTGATAACAGTCTTTGTACTGGCCATGCTTCCGGCAGAATCGGCAATTCTGCCTGGCACAGTCTGTGTTACAGAGGCCGCTCCCAGGATCAGTTCTTCCAAGCTTACCATGATCAAGGGGCAGAGCAGAACACTGAAGATCACCGGTCTCAAAAAAGGGCAGAAGATCACCTGGAAGAGCAGCAATTCCAAGATCGTTACTGTAAACAAAGCAGGCAAGCTCCAGGCAAAGGCTAAAGGCTCTGCCACCATTACAGGAACCGTTTCCAAAAGGAAATACACCTGCAAAGTCACTGTACAGGCCCCGAAACTGAACAAAACCTCAATAACTCTGAAAGTTGGTCAGACATATCAGCTGAAGCTTAGTGGTACCAATCAGAAGATCACCTGGAAGAGCAGCAATTCCAAAATCGTCACTGTAAACAAAGCTGGCAAGCTTTTTGCAAAATCTGCAGGAAATGCTACAATTACTGCTCAGGTAAACGGAATCCGCTTTGTCTGCAAGGTTAAAATCCAGAAAAAAGCTGCTCCGGCAAAACCAACCCCTACCGCAGCTCCGAAGCCCGGCATAAAATTAAAAAACCACATTCTGAGCAAAGGCAAAAAGGCCAGTGATGGAAGCGTAAAAATCGAGCTTAACACACACGATGAATCAAAAAAAATCGATATGGATTTAGGCGGTTTGGGTTCATCTTCTTCTATGCAGGTTTCCGTAGATGAATATCGAAGTATCACATACATTCCAAAAAACAACAGTTTTAAATTCTATTTCCGGTTTTCCAGCCATGATGATTTAAAAAGTGATATTACTTTGACTTTCCCGATGAATTCTACTGCGGCTTCCTTAAACTTTTATTTTTACATGAGCATACTTCCTGATGATGAATCCGGTACACTGATCGCCACTATGAGCAGCTCCGCTCCGCTTTCCGCCATCAGGAATGAATCCTCTAATTTATCCTTCCACTTCCAGAAGCTTACAAATCCTTATGAGGTCCTGACACAAAAAGATGCTTCCGAGCTTGCCAACGACACTCTGGATATGGCTGTTCCATATTGGGCTGATCTTCTCAAGGGCTCCGGCATCACCCTGCGCTCCCTGGGCTTTTCAACTACAAAATAAGCTTTTCCTAAAAACAGATCGAGCATACCCGACAACACCCCTGGCTGTAACAGCCAGGGGTGTTGTACTGTCAGCTGCTTCGCAGCCTATTCCGTTAATTCTTCCAAATTCTTTTTTAATTCGAGCATCTTGTCTCTCAGCTCAGCAGCCTGCTCAAAATTCAGATCTGCTGCCGCAGCACGCATCTGCTTCTCTACCTGAGTGATCACCTTCGTCAGTTCTTTGCGGTTCATGGATTCCGGATCCTTCTTAAGCTTCACTTCTGTCTCTGCCACCTTCTTTGAAACAGCGATCAGATCACGGACTGCCTTCTTGATCGTGGTCGGAGTGATGCCATGCTCCTTGTTGTAAGCCTCCTGTATCGCTCTCCTTCTTTCTGTCTCGGAGATTGCTTTTTCCATGGATTCTGTCATATTATCTGCATACATGATAACATGGCCTTCGCTGTTTCGTGCTGCACGGCCGATGGTCTGTACTAGGGAAGTCTCCGAACGGAGAAAGCCCTCTTTATCTGCGTCCAGGATTGCAACCAGTGTGATCTCGGGAATATCCAGACCTTCTCGCAGAAGGTTGATTCCCACCAGCACATCAAATACATCCAGACGCATGTCACGGATGATCTCCGCACGTTCCAGGGTATCGATATCAGAATGGAGATACCGGACCCGGATTCCCAGATCTTTCATATAATCGGTAAGGTCCTCTGCCATACGCTTGGTCAGGGTAGTGATCAGAACCTTGTTTTTCTTCTCGATCTCTTTATTTACTTCTGCCACAAGATCATCGATCTGTCCTTCGATGGGACGAACTTCCACCTTCGGATCAAGAAGCCCTGTAGGACGGATGATCTGTTCCGCCCGGAGAAGCTCATGGTCATATTCATATTCTCCCGGTGTTGCAGATACGAACATTACCTGGTCCAGTTTGGTCTCAAATTCATCAAAGCTCAATGGACGGTTATCCTTGGCAGATGGAAGTCGGAAGCCGTAATCCACCAGTGTCTGTTTACGGCTCTGATCACCGGCATACATACCGCCAACCTGGGGAACTGTCTTATGGGACTCATCTATAATAAGTAAAAAATCATCTCCGAAGTAATCCATCAGTGTATACGGTGGCTGCCCCGGTGCAAGCCCTGTCAGGTGTCTGGAATAGTTCTCGATCCCGGAGCAGAATCCCGTTTCCTTCATCATTTCCACATCAAAGTTGGTACGCTCCGCAATTCGCTGAGCCTCAATCAGTTTGTCCTCGCTTTTAAAGTATTCCACCTGCTGCTTCATCTCTTCCAGAATGGCGTCTGCCGCACGACGGATCTGCTCCTGGGGCACAACGTAATGAGATGCAGGAAAAATCGCTGCATGGCTTTCCACACTTTTGATTTCGCCGGTAAGCACATCGATATCTGTGATCCGCTCGATCTCATCTCCAAAAAATTCCACACGCACTGCCCGGTCTGTAGAGTTAGCTGGAAAGATTTCCAGCACATCGCCACGCACCCGGAAGGTTCCACGGTGAAAATCCATCTCATTTCTTGTGTACTGGATATCGATCAGCTGTTTGATAACCTCATCACGGTCCTTCTCCATTCCAGGGCGAAGAGAGATCATCATATCAAAAAACTCCTGAGGTGCACCTAAGCCATAGATACAGGATACCGACGAAACCACGATCACATCCTTGCGCTCACATAAGGCTGCTGTAGCGGAGAGACGGAGCTTATCGATCTCATCGTTAGTGGATGCGTCCTTAGCGATGTAGGTATCTGTGGACGGGACATAAGCCTCCGGCTGATAGTAATCGTAGTAGGAGACAAAATATTCTACTGCGTTTTCCGGGAAGAATTCTTTCATCTCGCCGTAAAGCTGTGCCGCCAGTGTTTTATTATGGGCAAGTACCAGAGTTGGCTTGTTTAACTGGGCAATGACATTCGCCATGGTGAAGGTCTTACCGGAGCCGGTGACACCAAGCAAAGTCTCAAACTGGTTGCCTTCTTTAAATCCCCTGACCAGTTTCTCGATTGCCTGAGGCTGGTCGCCGGTGGGTTGGTATTCGGAGTGTAATTTGAAATGATCCATGTGATTTCTCCTGTTTTAATCAAATTTCATTTATCCAAAATTAAGGTAGTTTTCTTTTAGTATGGTTATATTTTCAGTATATCATCCTATATAAAAAAAGTACAGGGTAAACCGAATGTTTGTTCTGTGCTTTCATATTTTTTTGAGAGTTGCTGTGCATACTATGAGTTTCTCATTTCACAAACAATCCATGCGCTTTATTTACACTCCCTATGTGATATAGTACAATAGATTTCATGGAATCTTAAGAATTTACCCCTTTCGTCTTAATTTCCGGCTGCTATTCTAAGAACATCAGGGAGGTACAAAAAAGTGGCTAACATACTTGTTTGCGATGATGACAAAGACATCGTGGAGGCAATTGAAATCTATCTTACACAGGAGGGATATCACATTCTGAAAGCTTATGACGGGCAGGAAGCCCTGGATATCCTCCATACAGAAAAAGTGGATCTTCTTATCATTGATGTAATGATGCCCCGTCTTGACGGGATCCGGGCAACCGTGAAGATCCGGGAAAGCAATCCGCTGCCTATTATTATCCTGTCCGCAAAATCTGAGGACACGGACAAAATCCTCGGACTTAACATCGGTGCGGATGACTACATCACCAAACCTTTCAATCCGCTGGAACTGATCGCAAGAGTGAAATCTCAGATGCGTCGATACACACAGCTTGGTTCAGCCGCATCTGCCACATCAGAACATATCTATACAACTGGCGGACTTACTGTAAATGACGATAAAAAAGAAGTTCTGATAGACGGCGAGCCTGTACGTATGACACCTATTGAATATAACATTCTCCTTCTTCTCATAAAAAATCCCGGACGTGTTTTTTCCACAACACAGATTTATGAAAGTATCTGGAATGAAGACGCTCTGGCAGCAGACAACACAGTAGCTGTCCACGTCCGCCATATCCGTGAAAAGATCGAGATCAATCCCAGAGAACCCCGTTATCTGAAAGTTGTCTGGGGACTGGGTTACAAAATCGAAAAACTGAGCCGGTAAACCATCCGGTACATGAAGTCTTCGCACTTCAGAAAGGGGTATTATGAATACAAACAAACCTGTAGGAAAAAGCAGATCGCTCATGGGAATTCCTGCTCTTGTCCTTGCTCTGATCCTGCCTCTGATCATGTTCTTTTCAGCGACACTGGTGATTCGGGCGGGTATCCAGATGGACTCTGTGGATGATCTGAAAACAAAAGATTATTTCCAGACTTCTGCTTTTACTGACAACTTCTACTCAAAAGCTTCTGCGATCCTGACCGGAATCTCTGCCAGGGAAATCCTGGATAAAACAGCCGAAAGCGCATACATTGATCTCGGAGAACTTTATAACGGAGATTCTCTCTCCTTCAAAAACACCTCCGGACTAGCCTATTCCTTCAATGATCTTAAGGAATGGAGCTCACAGAGTATCCATTCCAATGATGACTGGATCGTCCTGGGGCTCACCACCCCGGAAGGCGAAACAAAATATATGTACTATTCTGATTTCAAAAAAGCTCTGGAAAATGGAACCCTGCAGTTAAACGCCACTCCAGGTGCTCTGAAATCCGAAGGAATTTCCCACAATGACTGGACAAAACGGATTCTTTCTTCTTTGAAAGCTGAATATACAGACGAAGGAATTCAGTCACAGGAACCTCTGAAAAACATTACCGGCAAAAATGGAAATGTAGTTTACACCGATGTGGCAGATATGCTCACTCCAAGCCTTGAAATTCCCTGTGCACCGGAAGGATATGACAGTCTTCTGGATTATATGAATTCCACTTCATCAAAAAACAGAAGATTCAAAGGAACTCTGACCGATGCCTTTGAGCAGCTTGCTAATGCCCGGGAGCTTTTTTCCCACTGGACTGTGGCCTCTCAGGCACTGGATGAATACAACAGTGCGCAATCCAATATCCGTTATGCCTATACGGATAATATATCAAAAAAAATCTTCACAAACACAGATGCCAGCTATACTTCCGATCTGACTCATATTTCCGGTTTTTCAAGCAAAAAGCCTTATGTGCTCCTTAATGTCAATGACACTGCCAGAGATGAAAAAGATACTCAGGGCGGTCTTACAAATCTGAACCTTTCCGCAGCTGCAAGCCCCTCTGTGGGGAACTGGATCGATTGCCTTCGAAACTCCACATATGATGAAAACTGCAGTTTCCTTGCCTGGATTGATGACACCAGCCTTCCTGCATATGATTCCATCCGGACTGCGAAACAGTATTTTCAGACTTACCGTACTTTATTTATTCCGGCTGCTGTAATCTCCGTGATCAGCTTTCTTCTCTTTATCGCAGATTTTATCTGGCTTACTGTCCATACAGGAAGAAGGAATTCCGATAACTCCAATACAGGCAATACGCAACCGGATCTGAACTTTTTTGACCGGATCTATACCGAAATAGCGACAGTACTTGTATGTATCCCGGCACTTGGCATATTAACCACAGGGATAAATCTGCAGTATAACACCAGTAACCATATCGCTTCCATGATCATCATTGGAATAATCATCTTTCTGATTTCCTGCCTGTTCTGGACCGGTTACTTAAGCCTGATCCGCAGAGTCAAGGCACACACCCTCTGGAAAAACAGCCTGCTTCGCAAATGCCTGCATTTTCTCTTTCTGTGCCTTCAGAAAGCCGGTAAACTGATCGAATTTTTCTCCAGAAACACCATCAGCCGGATCCGTATGCTGCTGGCACTTGGCATATTTCTTTTTCTTGAATTTTTCCTCAGTATCCTGGTTTCTGCATCTGATGGCTGGTTTGTGATATTTCTGCTTCTCTTTCTTCTGGATCTTGGTGCACTTTTCTTCGTCTACAAAACAGCCCTTGGCCGGGAACTTCTCCTTGATGGTCTGAAGCGGATCACGGATGGAGAACTCTCTTACAAGATCCCGAAAGAAAAGCTTCATGGAGATCAGAAAACAATGGCCCAGTATATCAACCGTATCGGTGACGGCCTGGATGCTGCCGTAGAAAAAAGTCTGAAAGATGAGCGCTTAAAAACAGAACTTATTACCAATGTTTCTCATGATCTGAAAACACCACTGACTTCCATCATCAATTACGTGGATCTTCTGAAACGAAAAAATTTTACAGATCCGGAAGTCCTGAAATATCTGGAAGTCCTGGACGCAAAAGCTCACCGACTGAAAAGTCTTACAGAAGATGTGGTGGAAGCTTCCAAAGCAAGCACCGGAAATCTGACTCTGGAGATGACTGATATCAATTTTGTGGAAATGCTCTATCAGGTGATGGGAGAATTTGAAGAACGTCTGGCAGACCGGCATCTGACGTTAATGACGCATTTCCCGGATACTCCGGCCATGATCTCTGCCGACGGCAGACGTATGTGGCGTATTCTTGAAAATCTTTTCGGCAATATCCTGAAATATGCCATGGAAAATACAAGAGTCTATGCCGAAGTACTTCTGAAACATGAGCAGGTTATCTTTACTCTGAAAAATATTTCTGCACAGCCTCTGAATATCCCTGCCGAAGAACTGACCGAACGTTTTATCCGCGGCGATGTTGCCAGAAATACAGAGGGCAGCGGACTTGGATTGTCCATTGCCCAGAGCCTGACTCAGCTTCAGGGTGGAACTTTTGAGCTTTATCTGGACGGTGATCTCTTTAAAGTATGCCTGAAGTTTCCGCAGAAAATATCTCCCGCAGATTTATCCGGGTCAGATGATCCGCTCTTCTAAATACACATAAAAACAGCAGCTGAAACCCTGATGATATATACATCCGGTGTCCAGCTGCTATTTTTTTCTTATTTCTGTTATTTTTTACACCTTGATCGTAATCTCCCGATCTGTCCGGTTATATTTATAATACCGTACGCCTGCCGCATCCAGCATTTTTTTTGATGCGATCACTGAAGGTGTATCTGCGTATTTGTCGCAGTCATACACGATTGTTTTGATTCCTGCCTGGATAATGGCTTTGGCACATTCATTACACGGGAACAGTGATACATAAAGCTTTGCTCCCTCCAGGCTTCCGCCTCTGTAATTCAAGATGGCATTCAGCTCACTGTGAGTCACATAAAGATATTTGGTATCCAGTGGCTCCCCTTCTCTTCCCCACGGGAATTCATCATCGGAACATCCCTTGGGAAAGCCATTATATCCCATTGACAGGATCTTATTATCTTCACTTACAATACAGGCACCAACCTGTGAATGAGGATCTTTGGAGCGCATGCCGGAAAGCATGGCAACACCCATAAAATATTCATCCCAGGAAAGATATCCCTGCCGTTTCTGTCCTTTGTTATCCATAAGCTTAGTCCTCGATCATATTGATCCTTCTGATATGACGCTCATCGCCGGAAAACGGGGTATCCAGAAATGTATCCACAATCTTCAGAGCAAGTCCAGGACCTACCACGCGTCCTCCCATAGCAAGGATATTGGCATCATTATGAAGTCTGGTAGCCTCGGCTGTAAAGCAGTCCGTACAAAGTGCTGCACGGATTCCCTTAAACTTGTTTGCCGTGATGGAAATTCCGATTCCTGTACCACAGATCAGAATACCATTCTCACATTCACCGTTTACAATAGCCTCGGCAACTTTTTTTCCGTAAACCGGATAATCTACAGATTCAGGGCCATTACATCCGAAATCTTTATACTCCAGTCCTCTCTCTTCCAGATGTTTTTTGACCTCCTGCATCAGCTCGTATCCGCCGTGATCACATCCCAGTGCTATCATTTTGTTTCCTCCTCAACATTAATAATTTTATGACCAGCCGCCTTCAGTAAGCGGTTCATGATCGCCTGTCCCATTTTGGGTGTAAAAAATGCCTCAGAATAAATGGCACTTACATTACAGCTGTCAAAATCACGCAACACCTCATAAAGATGATGTGCGATGGTTTCTTCCTGTTCTCTGCTTCCAATACTTTTTATGATTCCATGGGAATATCTGTCTTTTGTTTCATCGGTTGCGATAATTCCCACTGTATCTCCATTTTTCTCCGCTTCCAGCGCTCTCTTTTCAATCTCTGCGATCACTCTCTCGTCCGGGCCTTCCACGATCGCAAGATCTGCTTTTGGGGCATAATGACGGTATTTCATTCCCGGAGCCTTCGGATGTACCTTACTGTCCGGTTTGATCAGACCCTTATCCATCCGGACATCTCCCAGCGTTTCACGCAGCATTTCGAGCGAAATATATCCCGGACGCAGGACAACCGGCACTTCCTCTGTAAAATCCACGATCGTAGATTCCAGTCCGATATTTACCTGTCCACCATCAATGATCATATCAATGGCATTTCCCAGGTCCTCCACTACATGTCCTGCTGTGGTGGGACTTGGTCTTCCGGAAGTATTGGCGCTTGGCGCTGCCACATATCCTCCTGCCGCCAGAATCAGTTCCTGTGCGATACGGTCACTTGGAAAACGTACCGCTACACTGTCGAGCCCGCCTGTCGTTTCTTTTGGTACGATATCTGCTTTCGGCAGAATCATAGTCAGCGGACCGGGCCAGTATTTCTCTGCAAGGATCCTTGCTTTTTCGGGAACCTCTGTAACAATCCTATCCAGATCATGAATATCCGCAATATGTACGATCAGAGGATTATCAGAAGGCCTACCCTTTGCCGCATATATTTTCATGGATGCCTTCGGGTCCAGCGCATTTCCTCCAAGGCCGTATACCGTCTCTGTCGGAAATGCCACGAGACCTCCTTTTTTCAGGATCTCGCCACCTCTGGCTATCGCATCCCTGTCTATATTTTCCGCTGTCATAACTGCTATTTCTGCTTTCATCTTACACTCCATTACTGTCTGATATAAATCCCCTGTTCTTCAATAAAATCCTCCAGATCCTGCAGCGCATCCTGTGCCCAGGTCTCTGATTTCTGAAAAGCTTCCGGGAAAAACATCTCTTTTACAATTTTTTTACCGGTTTCTGTCTTAAATATCTTTTCTGCACTTTTTTTAATGTGCTCTTTATCAAGTCCGTTCTCAAAGTAATTTACAAGAAAATCCGCTTCTACAAGGATCTGATAATCCAGCCCGTCAATGTCTTTATAGGTGTGATGATGTCCCACCAGATATTCCACTCTACGGATCACCTGCTCCTTAAATCCAAGGTGTGTAAGCATCTCCCTGGCTGCTGCCGGTCCCTCTGCTTCCTGCGTCTTTCCGTCAGACCGTCCATATTTCTCCATTCCAACCTTGATTCCAATATCATGAACAAGGGCTGCAGCTTCCAGTATATACATTGTATCTTCGTCCAGTCCCTCTCCCTGTCCGATCAGCCTTGAAAAGCTGTGAACCTTTACAAAGTGCTGAATATGCTTCGGGTCACCCTGATAGTAACGTATCATTTCCATATAAAGCCTGTCAATTCTGTTCATAATATCCTCCTCTCGCTGCCATACATATAGTTACTTTATTATAGCGTTGTTATGGAAAAATTGTCAATCCTGCTCCACTTTCACAATATAAGTTCCTGATGTATCATCTTCAAAGACATTACTGCCAAGACTCTGGAGGAGACTGTCATTCAGCTCTGTGCCATATTTTTCTTTTTCCTGTCCGCCTACAAAGATATACGAAATATCATATCGCTGTATCAGTTCCTTCACCTTTTCTTCATCTGTGGAAGTATAAATTGTCTGAATATCAGCACTCTTCTCATTAAGATCCGGCACATTATTTCTCCAAAGCCATTCGTGAACATACCAGCCAAGCACTGTCGGAAGTCCTGTGGTGGCCGAAACTCTCTCATATCCTGTGTAACTGTCTCCATTAGCTTCCAGCACCACAGGCGATCCCTCAATGTTATCTTTCAGCCAGCGGATTGCCGCCGCATCCTGCGGAAAATCTGTTTCCAGAAATGTAGTAGCATTCAATCCCTGATAATTTGAAGGATTCCATACCTCCCCGAACCAGGAGTGCACAGCATTTCCAAAATATCCTACCGTCCAGATCAGCACAAAAAGGCCAATACCGGAAAAGATCCGGATGATTTTCTGCTTCGATACTACAAGCATCCGGTAAATCCCATATCCCATAGTCATCCCAAACAGAATATATGCCTGATAGGTAAGTTTGAACATGGTGTTGGCTCGCGCATTACCATTCTCATAAATATCCCTTACATAAACAATTTCCGGAATAAGGATCAATCCAATCGCACAAAGTACCATGATCACAGCAAACAGATCCGGAACCGAAACTGCCTCCAGAAGTCTGTACAGGCTCTTGTGCTTCATTCCTTTCAGTTTTTCTGTAAGAACAGAGATGATCAGAAGCACAGTAAGAAACACCGGAAGTCCCCAGAGGATCAGAAGCTGGTACCACAGAGAATGATGCTGTGCAAGAGCCACTCCCTGAACCATGGTTTCAAATTTCAGAGTAAACGGTAAGATCACAAGATAGGAAACCGCAATGATCTCCACTGCCTGAGCAATTGTTACTGCCAGAATCCTGGTTACTTTCCCCTCAAATCGAATAATATTTGCGATCAGAACGACACCGCCTGTCACAACAAAATAAATCACAAAATCCCAGTAGTTTGTCCACTGGAACATTCCCAGAAGAACTGCGGCCAGAAGGATATGCGGCATCAGAAGCTGCTTCAGCCAGAAATCCCTGACATCCTGTTTTTCCGGTTCCGGACCTGCACTTCGGATTTTTTTCATCCATGCATAAAGCATCCCTACAAGAAAGGTAACAAACATTACATTGACCACATGAGCGTGAAGATCCCCCAGTACAAAGGAATAACATGGAAATTCATGAATGGTCTTGTCACTTTCATTCACCGGATTATAACCGATATATCGGGTTGCATCCGGGAACCAGTAGCTGGCAGTTTCTGCCACTCCCTGAATTTTATGGATCAGAGGCAGCACGCAGCGATATACAATGTAATGCACATTTCCTGCAATGGAAACCGCAATTCCACCTGTCACTCCAGCCAGTGACGGAAGATATTTTTTTATCCCAGACATGCGTCCGTACAATCTGTCCTTTGCCATCTGTCTTACCAGGGAAAACGGATATACAAATGCAAAAGCGGCTACAAAAGTACGCATCAGATTGTAGGTTACTTCTACTCTGCTTCCTGTAAGCTTCGTGAGAAATACCGCAAAATACTGCCCTCCGTAATAATAATTAATGGTTCCCTGAGAATACCACAGATCACGGGCAGGAAGTGTTTTGCTGCGCATCATCGCCTCCATAAATCCATAATCCATAAATTTCTCTGTTCCATATGCCTGTGGACGGAATCCCGCCAGATAAGTCCAGAGAAGAAAAATTCCGAAGAAAAGAAGTTCTTCACGAACAATCAGCTGGATTTTTCCGGATGGGTAACATTCTATCCCCTTTTTCAGCTGTACATGAAAAAGAATGGCGCAGAAGATCCCGCAGATCACAGATACTCCTATGCAGGTTGCAGCTGTAAACGGAAGAAGTTTTACTGCCACCAGAAACCAGGTTAAAAATCCGGTTACTGCAATCGCCAGTGCTTTTGAAAACAGCCATCCTTTATCTTCAAATCCCTCAAAAAGTCTTCCCGTCACTGGCATGGCAACCATTCCCATAAACAGTGCAAGGAGCCACCAGGTCCAGAATGTCCACACATCTCCTCCGAGGAGATATGCGGAAAGTGCGATCAGAATTACCGCCGCAATGGATTCCGGAAGTATTTTTCTGATTTGTATTTTCATCGTTCTTCCTCCTGTATCAGATTCTGTGGCGAAGGCGGATAAAATCTCCAAATGCCTGTCTGCCGATTTTTATGATGCGTTTCATATTAATAGAATTTTTACCTGCCTGACGCGGACGGAATGTAATCGGTATATACTCCACATGCAGATGATGCTTCTCATAAATTACCGTCATCAGAACATTGGAAAGAAAAAATCCGTCCGGGATCTTTTTCAGCACTTTCGACAACTGTTTCGCATTCATCAGACGATACGGTGTATTCGCATCTTTTACCCATGTCCCAAAGGTCAGAAACAGTACCAGTCTCAGCACTCTTGTCACAAAAAGCCTGGAAAAACCATCTTCTCTTTTTTTTCTGTAACCGATCAGTAACCCGCATGTTTTACGCTTTTTCCAGAACTGCCAGAATTCATCAGGAAGTGTCTGGCCATCGGAATCGGTCTGAAATATATAATCCGCTCCGGCATCCACTGCATAATGATATCCTCGGAGGATAGTTCCCCCGTGTCCTTCATTTGGTTTGTCGATCCCGATAAGACGCTCGTATTTTTTCTGATATTTCCGAATCATTTCATAAGTGCCATCTCTGCTTCCATCATTAAGGATCACCAGGCGGCTTTCTCCTCCGATCCTCTCCACGACCGGATACCACTGTTCGATCACTGTCCCGATATTTTTTTCTTCATTGTATGCCGGCATAATGATATATAAGCTGTCATGTTTCATAGATTCTTATTCTCCCATCTTCCGAGGTATACACCAGCGGATATGTCTCCCTGATGACATCCTCTCGACACTCCTGCTGCTCAAATTCCATGTTGTCCTCAAACAGAATATACGTGATCTTCTCCTGTTTCACAGTCGCTTTCAGTATCTCCGGATCATCTGTCGTATAGATGAGCACAGCCTGTCCGGCGCGGTAATTGGTATCATATCCTGCCGACCAGGCGTAATACGGCCATCCGCAGTACATCATCACACCAGACATTGTAACCTCGTTCATCGTATATTCCGGGGTCAGAAGAAGATCATTTTTCCCAAGATTTTCAGAAAGCCAGTCTGTAAGACTGCTTTCCATGTTTACTGTCATTCTGTGTCCGGAATCATTATCCCTCAAAATGATCACATAATCGTAAACTCCGGTTGCAGTCAGACAGATGCTCATAATAATACAGACGGCCGCGCCTGCCCATTTTATTCTTTTCTTTCTGAACTCGAAAAACATGCTTCGGAGTATCCCTCCCCACAGCACTGCCGCAAATGCATAGGAGATCATGATATATTTGTGGTTCACATTGATATCCGGAGTCAGGGACACCACAAACGCAAATACTGCCGGAAGCAAAAAGCCCCCCAGTACCACTCTCTCATTTCTTTTAAAAAATACAGATGCCACGACCAGTCCTACAAAGAAAAATCCACTGATCTCCACCAGATACCAGAGTACCCCTGAAATGCTCTTGTTCTCTGCCAGAAATCCCCAGTAAAAGGAAGGGGACATCACACTTCCTGACACAAAAATCTTCGACTGCAGTTCCGAAAAGAATACCGCCAGCGCCGCACACACCGCATAATCCAGCTTTCCATCAGAAAATACAGCAAAACCAGCCAGGATCAAAAGTCCCCCGATCAGTGCAGCTCCATTCCAGAAAGCGGTCAGACCCAGGAACAGTCCCAGCAAAATTGCAATTTCCACATTCCGGAATGCCCATGCTTCTTTTGAGAAAATACGTTTTCTGATCCACAGCCAACCATGCTCTTTGTGTCCGCAGCCAGCCTCTACCCAGTCCATGAAGATCCATACAGCCACTGCAACGATCAGAAGCCCGAATGCCAGATGTCTCTGATTGAGATATACGTTAAAATTCCATAATCCCCAGTTTTCATTTGTGGTATAACCAATGAACTCTGTGTTCTCTTTCAGTGCCTGGATAAGATTCCCTGCTTTCGCATTTTCCCACAGATACTGCCAGAACGCAGTTCCGCTACGAAAGAAAAAGAAAACCATAGCAGCAGCACCGGCCCAGAAACTCCGGAACATCCGATAACTGATTCCATAAAGGACCATAAGAAAACCGGAAAGAGACATGATACTTACCAGATTATATCCCAGATCTAGCCGAAGCCCCAGATATTCCAGATTTCCTACCAGAAACTGAAACATAAAATGATACTTTACGTCCTGCCCTCCATAATGCGGATACTGCGTAGGAAAATTATTTCCTCTGGAAAAAGATCTCATCATTGCGGTATGAGGTGCATAATCACCATACACGGAAAATCCCGAATACAGAAGACCGTCTTTCATATGGAAGACATAAAACATCATTACTGTTACAAACGCCGTCAGAACCACAAAAA
>ERZ825324.1652-NODE-1652-length-26089-cov-8.885227_pt1 | contig 26089 bp, 17 predicted proteins | sample MGYA00519859_ERZ825324 | MGnify/ENA primary metagenome ERZ825324 (study PRJEB31778, sample SAMEA3449198) | human gut metagenome | biome: human gut; feature: human-associated habitat; material: faeces | place: United Kingdom | collected 2010/2012 ... | reverse complement strand
TCCATATATCTATTATATCATATTTTTGCTCGTTTGGCAATTGTGCGGTGTTGCCTAAAATCATCGTGAAACAGACAGGTTTTGAGCATAACAGAGAAAATAGTGCCGTTTTTATAATCGTCGTGCCTTAGGAGTTCATAAACTTTTTTCATTCCTGAGTCGTTTCTGAGAGAAGTCAGAGAGTCGAAGTTTTCAGTCATGGATTGACATTGCATCAGATAATTGATATCATGTTTCATTCTCAGAAATTCAAGTCCGTTTGCAACAGAAGTAATCCAGTTTCTGTATATATCGTCATATACATCTGATGAATTATATTGTAATACAATATATCCAAAAAGTCTTTCTTTGAAATGGAGTGGATTGAAATAGTATACGGCAGCTTTATTATTTTTATGAAATATTTCGCTTATGTAATATTGGCTGATTTGGAAAGGCGTATTATCTTTATCAAAAACAATACTGCGACATATGAGTGTATTTTTGTTTATTTCAGATATACTTTTATGCCAGCCGTCGAATAAACATAAAAAAATATTATCTACATTGCGTACAAGATATTGAAAACTTCCAAGCAACTTTATAAATTCCTTCAAGTTATGACATCCGATCAGATGCTGATTCATCTGACTGAGAAGATTCCACTGTTCGTATGTTGAATGCATACGTGCAAATTGCAGCTCTTCATTCATTGTTTTTTTCGAACAATTGCAAAAGCAGCTTGTTCCAGGCTTGAATAAACCTTTTGGGGAATGAATCTCTCCGCATTCGATGATTTGTAATTTGCTGAGTAATATTCTAACCGCATTTCTTCCAAGCTGTTCTCTGTTACGCTGATATGTAGTGAGCAAAGGCGAATGTTCGTAACGATTCCATGCATAATCGTATCCGGTAACAGCAAAATATTTACTGATATCTATGTTTTTTTCAGCGAATTCGTCTAATAACCCGTGAGCCATATAATCATTTGCGCACATTACTGCTTCAGGATACGGACTCTGTTCGCTGATGTATTCATTTGCAAGCTTACGTCCTGAAGACATCCAGAAATCTCCGTAAATAACTTTGCGGCTGTCAAAGGATATTCCATGTTTTTCTAGTGATTTTTTGTAACCGTTTAACCGAATCTGAGAACTCTGAATGTCGCTGGGACCGGTAAGGAATTCAATATTTGTAAATCCGTGATAATCTATAAGGTGATCTGCAATATACTCAATGTCACTTTCGTCATTTGTATCGATCAAAGTTGCATTGGGTAAGTCAAAATCAGAAATGAATGCTCCGCAAACAATGATAGGTATAGATTTTTGTTGAAGAAGATATTCACGAACCTTAGCTCTAGGTTTATCGCATCGGAAAGGTTCTGAAAGCACAATTAATCCATCAAATTCCTCAGAAAGGATTAGTTCGTATATCTGATTTTCATAAGGAAGCGGATAGTCCCAGCAATTTAAGTTGTATGTATTTGATATTACGGCGGTATCAATATTATGCAATTGTGCTTCTTTGACGATGCCTTTGATAATTTCACGTTGAGCTGAGCCGTTTACTTCTGCACCAATGACTCCAAATATCATTCTTTTTTTCATGTTTATAATCCGCATTTCTGCAAAAGGCACCAATGATGTTATGAAAAAGGTGCTTTCGCTGTGAGGTTTTGTATGCCATTTTGTTTTAAATGAATTACGCTTTGTTTTCAAACGTATCTCTGCTTTGTTAAAGATGAATATACTATACATTTTTATTAGAGCCTGTTCACATAAAAACAGCATCAAAAATCATGGCGAGCATGATAACAGAAAGAAAAACAACATCGAGTTTATCGTAACGAGTGCATACTTTTCTAAAACGCTTTAATCTCAAGAAAAAGCGTTCAACCTCATTACGGTGTTTGCAGAGTTCTTTATCATACTTCCAAGGGCCTTTACGATTCTTTTTTGGAGGTACAACAGGAATAAACCCATTTTCTGAGGCTAAAGTACGAGTTTTGTCATCTTCATATGCTCTATCCATGAGAAGATTGTGATTATCCTGCGAGCAGACTGTTTCAATAAGCTTTCTGCCCTCGGGAGCATCATGATGATTTCCGGGAGACAGGTGAAAAACAAACGCATATCGATCAAAAGCACAGCAAAGATGTAGCTTCGTTGTCAGCCACCTTTTGAACGTCCGATACTCTGAGTTTACGAGCTCCTGACGCATCAGGGTGAACCTTTATGCTTGTACTATCTATGCAAAGCACATCGGTTCTTATATCAATGATATTCATCTTCTGCATTTTTTCAAAGACTTTTTGGATAGTTCCGTTCTTTGACCATCTGTTGAATCGCATATATATCGTGTGCCATTTACCATACCTTTTTGGCAATGCCCTCCATTTGCAGCCGTTTTCTATCATGCATAGTAAAGCACAAAGAAATTGATAACTCGATATCTCAGCTGGTTTTCTTGTTATCGGCATTAAACGCTCTATTTTTGCAAATTGTTTTTTGGTTAATTTCATACCCTTATTTTATCATACTTTTTTGCTTTTGTAAAGCTTTATGTGAACAGGCTCTAGAATGTCAATATAAATCAAGTCGTTTTGTCCACTTTTTTTTCGAATTGTGAGTTGATATTGTATTCAATTTAAAATATAATAAAATTATAGGATATCATTTTGAAGTTGAGAAATAGGAAAGCACTGATTAAATATGGTGCACCAGATTTTTGTACAGGATGACGTGCCAAGCCGAAAGCGGTATTTAATCAGTGGTTCTCTAGGCAACGATAAATGATTTGTATACATCCATGCTACAGCTGATAGGGTAAACGATTTTCAGCATAACACATCTCTCGCAAATAATTTTTGAGAAATACGGGTATTGACTGCGTGCTCAATGAAAGATTGAAGCAGTATGTCTCTTCAAAGATAAGGTTACAGGGTTCGAACCCTGCTCATTTGTGTTAGAAAGAGAATCTGGCACACATAAAATTCGGTTCAGTGAATGCTGTTCACACTCACCTTAACGTGCTCTGTAATGTGCCTGTTTCCTCAAAAATATTATAAGAGACTGTTTGGTTCTTTGGTACGTCCTTTCGGCAAATTTTGCCGGCGACTGCGTTAAAAAATACTTGTAAGGCGACAGCCTTACTGCGGATTTTTTCCTTGTCCTCAGCATAATTATACTCGAAAAGCCGCACATAAAAAGATACTGAACAGGCTCTAACAAATTATTACTTGCTGCACCATATACTCGCACATAGGTTTCATTCTTTTGTGCCTTGTAGCGCAGCGGAAAGGAATGGTCATAAAATGAAATTTAAAAAACTGTTAGCATCTGTAATGTCAGGTGTTCTGGTATTTGGAATGCTGTCATTTAACGCTGTATTGGGCAACGGTGAAAAAACTAATCCGATACAGAAAGTGTTTGAAGACCTTTCATTAAACGCAGAACCAATTGATGTTTCTGCTGCAAGCAGTAATTTCCGACGTCCGATCAGCAACGAGTCTCCCGTATGGATAGTACATATCGATTCGTGGAATTACCCTGATCCTGAGAAAATTATTGACATTGTTCCGGAGGATGTTCTGCCGTATGTTGTTTTTAACCTTTCTCTGTCAATCAATTATAGTCCTACGGAACACAGGTGGCTGATGGTTCAAGACGGTATTGAATGTGCACGATCTTGGATGAAAGTCTGTGCGGACAAAGGAGTATGGACAATGATTCAGCCTGCGAGCGGCGGTCAGTGCCATTTCCCTGACTATGCCGCTGATTATGATCTAGATAATACGGTCTTCGGAGAGTTCTTCAGGGATTATCCCAACTTCATCGGATATAACTACTGCGAACAGTTCTGGGGATTTGACACTGAAGATTTTCCTGTAACATATCAGCAGCGTTATGATCACTTTGCCGCCCTCTTAAAGTTATGCAACAAATATGGCGGCTATCTGGACGTAAGCTGGTGTGAAAATCAGTGGGGGGTCAGCTCTTAATCCAGTTGCAATGCTGAAAACTAATGCCAACTGGGAAGAAGCATGCCGTACATATCCTCAGAACTTTATACTGGAAGAAAAATATACTCAGCCAGGTTATATTGCTGATGTTGAAAGCGAGGTATATGGTGCTTACATTTCAGGTTACTGCGGAAATTACGGCATACGTTGGGATGATACGGGTTGGTCGGATTATCCGTGGAACGGAGGAGATTTAGATCCCCAGAGTCACGAGCAGTATCGCCTTTCCACGAGTTTGCCAATATACTTTGAACGTATGGCGATGAACGGTATGACTGTTATCGACGGACCTGAACTTGTATGGAACGACTGCATTAAAGGTCTTTGGGACGGAACTGATGACGAAGGCTATAAATATCGTCGTTGGGATTTTTACGACCAGTGCAAAAATACAAATCTTGATCTAATGCGTAAATTCATTGACGGAACAATTCGTATTCCTAACAGAAAAGAAGTAATTGACAGAACAAAGGTTGTTGTTATTCAGGATGTGGACTCCGGAAGCAATGATGACAAGTACTGTTCGTATAAAACGCTTTTTGAGGGCTTATATCGTGCTGATAATGACGGAAATTATAAGGATAATCATAACCCCTTCAAGAGTACGGGACGTTATCAGACGATTCCAACTGTATATGGTCTTGCAGATGATCTGGCAAAATCAATTCCAGTACAGATAAATCAGTCAACAATAGCTTCACGCTGGAGCAGTATTTCTGACAAGCAGGCTGAATTTAACAAGCTTTATCCTGATTCCTATTACGCAAACTGCTATGTAGCAAATAATCAGAATACATGGCTTACTTACTACAACAACAAGGTAAGCGATGGTGACAGAGGTGCACAATTCAATTTAAAATACAACACTTGTAAAAGCCTTGATATCAAGCACCAGCTTTATGGTTCAGCACTAATCAATGAATATTCAGACCACATAAATGTATATCTGAATAATTATGATGAAGATGCATCAACAACTCTGAAAACAGAAAGCATTACAATTGCCGGTGCAAGTTCCAAACCAACATTTACAGCTGAAGATAGGGGCGTTAATCAAACAGCAAGTGTTATAACAGAAAGCTGGAGTAATGGTACGTACACGCTTACTGTTAAGCATAACGGACCTGTTGATATCTCTATAAAATGCTCAGGCAATGAGACGGGACGCCTTACTTCTTATCCGCAGGCTGTACAAACAGAACCTTCATTCCCTGCTTTCTACACCGGAGCACGTCAGTATGAAGGGGAAAATTTCGATCAAAAAAATATTGAAGAAAACGTTACGAACGGCTGTCGTACGGATGTTACTAAATTTCAGGGCATGGGATTTGTAAAATTCGGAACCAAGGATACTGCTGCCGTTAAGGATACTGTAAAAACTACAAAAGCAGGTGTGTTCAAATGGACGCTTCGCTATTCGGCAACCTCTGATGTTAATTGCGTGGATCTTTACGTAAATGGTTCTAAGATAAAAACGCTTTCGCTTCCAAAGGGTTCAGGATATGACGACTGGAAAACAATAAGCGAAAATATTAATCTCAATGTCGGAGAAAATAAAATTGAACTCAAGGCTAATTCAACTCTTCCCTGCTCGCTTTACATTGATAACTTTAAGGTCGAGGGAGATTTTGGCGATGCGGTAATTACAGTTGAGCCTCTTAACGGTAAGTTTATAAAAAATCTTATTGTAAACGATAAGGAAAATTCTGCTGATTGGTCGATTAACGAAAAATTTGAAAATGGTGCGTTTTTATTCGGCGACCGTGACGTTACTGCAATAGATGTTCCGGCAAATCTTATAGGAGCAGAATTTGTAAAAACTGCCTGCGATTCAAAAATGTTTGCCGAAGATCTGGGCACGTTTACAGCAGGGGATGATATTACCATTTACATAGCAGTCGATAATCGCGTTGTTCCGATAATTCCTGAATGGCTAAAGAATTGGACTAAGACTGACGATGTGCTTACAGCTACAGGCAACCTGACGTTTACGATTTTTAAAAATAATTTTAAGTCAGGAGAAGAAGTTACACTTGGTACAAACGGTGGTACTGGCGATAACGCTAACTATGTTGTATTTGCAAAGAATATGGAAACAGTTTTAAACGGCAAGCTTATTAAAAATCTTCAGGTATTCGACAGCGAAAATGCGGCGGATTGGTCGATCTACAATAATACGGGAGTAGGCTCTGTATTATTTGGTGATAGAGATATTACGTTTACAAGCTTCCCTGAAAATCTTGTTGGTGCCGAAACCGTAAGGACTGCCTGCGATTCAAAGCTTGTTACAACCGATTTGGGCGTTTTCACAGCAGGAGCTGATATTACTCTTTATGTAGCAATGGATTCACGCGTTACAAATCCTGTACCAAATTGGCTCAATGACTGGAAAAATACCGGAGTCACAATGTTAATTTCAAATGATCTTACATATATTCTTTATAAGCAGAATTTTAAGTCAGGCGAAAAAGTTATAATGGGTACAAACAGCGGTTCAGGTGCTTCGGCAAATTACATTTTTATGGCTGTTCCTCAGGAGAAAGTTATTAAGAGTGACATTAATTTGGACGGAGTGATTGATGCTTTTGATATGTGTTTGGCAAGAAAAGGCGTAATAGATGGTTTCACGAATACACTCTCGCAGGATGCAGCCGATGTGGATGAAAATGGCATAGTAGATATAAATGATCTCAAGCAGATTCAAGATTATATTTTAGCAAGAATCAAAAGCTTTAAAAAGGCATAAGTTTTAAATTCCTGGATCCTTGCACTGTTAAATTATTTAAGGATTATTCATAATGTCATCTTTGCTAATGTATAGAGTTAAAATTTACTCAAAGTCTGCACCAGTAGATATAAGAAAAGGTTTCAGATTGTCTGCTGTCTTTGCTTATTTTTGCGATAGTACATTGCATAAGAGTGTTTCAATATGAGACATTTGATATTTTGAATTGAGTCATAATGATTGACTGGAATTTGTTGTAAGATAATCTAACAATTCTTTCAGCTATCATAATTTCTTTTGTATAAGGGACAAATTAGTAAAACAGCCGTATCTGATTTTAGTGGAACAGATGCGGTTGTTTTTCATTGTACAATAAACGATTCTGCGAAACGATCTGCATAGGAATCTAACAAAGGAGCCATTGATTGCTTAGGATATAATTCAACGGATATTATTGATACGCCAATTAACTCTTGAACAATTCAATGAAAAGTGATGTAATAGAAGCATGGAAGAAGAACTGAGTGCGAATGCACAAAAAATAACAGCGGAAATGCAATATGAAATCCGAAAAACGATAGTGCGAATGCTGAAAAAAGGCATGAAGGGCAATGAAATTGCAAAAATCCTTGACGTGAGCAAAGGACACGTTTCAAATGTCAAAAAAGCATATGCAGAAAATGGAATCAAAGGCATTAAACCCAAACATCAAGGTCGTTGTGTCGGAGAAAAAAGAATTTTATCAGCAGATCAAGAGAAGGAGATCCAAAAAATCATAATTGATAAAAATCCGGATCAGCTTCGCCTGAAGGGATGTATGTGGACAAGAAATAACATTCGAGATCTCATCAAAGAGAAATACGGAATCGTGATTAAAGTATATACCTTTTTCAGGTCAGCCATAAGTGCCTTGATATCCTTGTATGAGACGTATTTGCTGGAATTTCTCAGCTGATGGATTATGCAGTTCTGAATATCGGTCTTAGGAAAAACTGCTTCTATTGCCTGGGAGAAGCCTGTAAGGTTATCAGTGCAGGCAATGAGGATATCCTCAACGCCTCTGTTACGCAGGCTGTTCAGCACTCACACCCAGAATTTGGCACTTTCATTTTCGCATACCCACATACCGAGAACGTCTTTCCTGCCGTCCATATTAACGCCTATCGCTATGTACACAGCCTTCTTGATGATCTGTCCTTCGCTGCGGACATGATAGTGTATCGCGTCCATAAATACGACCGCATAAACGCTCTCCAGCGGTCTCTGCTGCCATTCTTTTGCTTCAGGCAGTATCTTGCGGCTGACCGTAGAATCCGACACGCTCAGACCGTAAATATCACGGATATGATCTGCGATATCGAATGTTGACATTCCCTTTGCGTACATGGAAATGATTTTATTTTCCATGTCCTGCGAAATACTCATCTGATTTTTCCTGATAAGCTGAGGCTCAAAATCACCATTTCTGTCACGTGGAATATCAATTTCAACCTTGCCCATGCTTGTTCTGAGCGACTTTTTGCTGTGACCGTTGCGGCTGTTGTCAATAGTTTTATTCTTTACGTTATAAGGCTCGTAGCCCAGTTCCTCATCGAGCTCGGCTTCAAGACTGCCCTCCATGAACTCAGCGATCGTTTCCTTGAACAGCTCCTGTATGTCGTCCATGCTCTGCACATTTGCCGTTGAAAGCAGCTCGCCGATTAGTGCTCGTCTTGCCTGTTGCTCAGGCGTTCCTCTTTTTCTTCTTGCCATAATTAAAACCTCCATTGTAGTGCTCTTTTATTATACACTACTTTGGAGGTTCACACAAGGTTTGGGATAGAGTCCGAGTTTTGTTTTTTACTCTCTGAGATTTTCTTCCAGTTTTACTTTTCGATATTCTTTTGGTGACATACCAATGTATTTATGAAACAGTCTGCTGAAATAAAGCGAATTGGTGTATCCAACCATATTTGCAATTTCAGTAATGGTGTAGTCCGTATTTTCTAACAAATTTTGTGCGTTGGAGATTCGCAGCTTTAAGATATATTGCAGCGGACTGGAACCTGTGATTTCTTTAAAGCACTGAATAAACCAACAGTTGCTAAGCCCTCTGGATTCGGAGTACTCCTCAATGCTGATTTCTGTGTTGTAATTCTTACGAAAATAGTGCATCGCAAAAGCAACTTCTTTTTCACTGGTGCTGCTGAATTTCTTTGCACTCATGATTGCACGGCTTATCAAAACAAAAATATTTCGCAGCTGCAAAGAAATCAATTCATCATACCGTGGTCTGCAAAGCTGCAATTCCTGAATCATCTGACCAAATAACCACTGATAATCGGGAGATGTTCCAATATAGAGAATATTATTTTGCAGGTTGATATTGTAATACTTTAAAATTTCTTCTACTTCATTTCCGGTAAAATGCACCCAATAAACATCGGTTTGATCTGCACGATAATAAACATATTCCTGTGGTTGATCCGGCAAATATATAATAATATTTCCGGCTGAAACCGTTTTTTCTTCTCCATGAATGAAAAAATGTCCTTTTCCGGAGGCAATATATAAAAGCTGATAATCTTTTCTTCCCTTCGGACGATGTGTTACTACTTCAGAACGATTTTTCACACGATAATTTCCACAGCTTGTTACAATCAAAGGTTTCGTATTATCCACTACAGTAGATGTAGAGTTGTTTAAATAGGCAACATTCATAAACATGAAAAGCATCTCCTTGCTTGTATAACTATAGTATATCACACCTGAGCACTGATTACAAGAAAAATCCTAAACTTTGTGCATATATTTTATAACTTTGTGTATTTTTTAAGCCGTTTTGTGTGATATAATAGAGTTAAGAAATGAGAGGAAAGAATTAAAAAAAGACGTCTTTCATTGTAATTTCATGTTGAATTCAGTAAAAATTCTTTATACTCAAAAAAATAATCATCTATTCTGACGATGGCATTATTTCGTTTTTGCAAGATGAAAAGCAGTTCGTATCATTCATTATGGGAAAATTCTGTCCATGTGGGCATACAAACAATGAAAGGAGCTCTATTATGAGCAAAGAAAAAACATACTTAAAGTGGTATAACAAAGTCGGTTATGGTTCCGGTGATGTTGCAGGAAACGTTGTCTATGCATTGCTGACATCATTCGTAATGATCTATCTTACCGACACGATTGGATTAAACGCAGGCGTTATTGGCGTTCTCATTGCTGTATCAAAGATTTTTGATGGAATAACAGACATCATTTTTGGTACGTTGATTGATAAGACACATACGAAAATGGGCAAGGCAAAACCGTGGATGCTTTATGGTTTTATCGGCTGTGCAATTACCTTGATTGGTGTATTTGCAATCCCGATGAACATGGATGATTTTGCCCAGTACGCATGGTTCTTTATCTGCTACACACTTCTTAACAGTGTATTTTATACGGCAAACAACATCGCATATTCTGCTCTGACCGCTCTTGTTACAAAGAACAGCAAGGAAAGAGTTCAGATGGGTTCTTATCGCTTTATCTTCGCATTTGGAACAAGCCTCCTGATTCAGGCTGTTACATTCCAATTTGTTGAAGCAATGGGCGGCGGTGCAAATGGCTGGAGAACAGTCGCAATTATTTATGCGGTTATCGGTCTTATTGTAAATACAATTTCCGCTCTTTCTGTAAAGGAACTTTCTGATGAGGAACTTGCAGACAGTGAAACAAAAACAGAAGAAACCAAATACAGTTTTGGAGAAGCATTCAAAATTCTCGTACACAACAAATATTATATGATGATCACAGTAACCTATATTTTGCAGCAGTTCTATGGTGCGATGATCGGTGTTGGAACATATTATGCAAAATATATTCTCGCAGATGAGAATATGTTCGGCACGTTTGCGTGGTTTATCAATATTCCTTTGATTATCGCCTTGATCTTCACTCCTACCATCGTACAAAAATGGAACGGCATGTATAAGCTGAACAAATACAGCTACATAGTAGCAACAGTTGGCAGACTTCTGGTAGCAGTTGCCGGATACATGGGAAACATTCCGCTGATGCTTGCATTTACAGCACTTGCAGCACTCGGTCAAGGTCCATGGCAAGGTGATATGAATGCAGTCATCGCATCATGCTCTGAATATAGCTGGCTTACCAAACACAAGCACGTTGATGGAATCATGTACTCCTGCACATCACTTGGTGTAAAAATTGGTGGTGGACTTGGAACAGCAATTGTCGGTCTTTTGCTCGACTTTAGCGGATTCAAGGGCACTTTGACAGTACAGCCTGATTCGGCTATCAATATGCTTCACATTATGTATCTGATCGTTCCGTTTGCACTGAATCTGATCATCACATTTATTCTTTCTAAGATGAATGTTGAAAAGGCAAATGCGGAAATCAAAGAAAAACTTGGATTATCCGAAAATGAAGTTGTGATGGAATCACAGAACTAAAATGGAGGGAACAATATGAAATATACACTCGACTGGCTGACTGATCCGGAAGTGTTTGCAGTCAACAGAATCGCAGCACATTCCGACCACAGAATCTATGCAAATCATTTGGAAGCCGATGCAGACAATTCCTCTCTGATTCAGAATCTGAACGGCACCTGGAAATTTGCGTGGGCAAAGAATCCATCTGAATGGCAGCAAAAGTTCTATGAAGAAAGCGACAGCACTGACAATTTTGACAACATTCAGGTTCCGGGACACATGGAATTGCAGGGATACGGCAAACCGCAGTACGTCAATACCATTTATCCTTGGGAGGGACAGGAGCATCTCCGTCCGCCGTTTATCTCTGAAAAGGACAACCCTGTCGGCAGCTATGTCAGATATTTTGACTTGAACGATGCTCTTAAAAATAAGCGTGTATTCATTTCTTTTCAGGGTGTGGAAACTGCTATGTATGTCTGGCTGAACGGCGAATTTATCGGCTACAGCGAGGATTCTTTTACACCGTCTGAATTTGAACTGACACCATATATCCGTGAAAAGGACAACAAACTTGCTGTTGCAGTGTTCAAAAGAAGTTCTGCAAGCTGGCTGGAAGATCAGGATTTCTGGAGATTCTCCGGCATTTTCCGTGACGTATTCCTTTATGCGGCACCGTCTGCCCATGTTCGTGATATGAGAGTGATTGCAGATTATGACGGTACAAATGGTATCTTCTCTGCAACGCTGGATATTGCGGGCAAGTGTTCTGTGAGATCGATCTTGACAGATGAAAATGGAACGGTCATTGCACAATCCAATGAAAAGGAATCTGTAAACTGGACAATTGAAAATAGCAAGCCTTGGAGTGCCGAAATACCGAATCTCTACACGTTTACAGTGATTCTGACAGACAAAAGCGGAAATGAAATCGAGGTCAGCAGAACCGAAGTCGGTTTCCGCCGATTTGAACTGAAAAACGGAATCATGTGCCTGAATGGAAAACGTATCATTTTCAAGGGCATCAATCGACACGAATTTGATGCGAAAACAGGCAGAGCAATCACAAAGGAAGATATGTTGTTTGACATTCAGTTCATGAAGAAAAACAATATTAATGCCGTTCGTACCTGTCATTATCCGAACAATTCTCTTTGGTATCAGCTTTGTGATGCATATGGCATTTATCTGATTGATGAAACCAATCTGGAAACACACGGTACATGGCAGAAGCTTGGTGCAACAGATCCGTCTTGGAATGTACCGGGTTCACTTCCAGAATGGAAAGAAGCTGTGCTTGACAGAGCGAAATCGATGTATGAACGTGACAAGAATCACGCAAGTGTTCTCATCTGGTCTTGCGGAAACGAATCCTACTGCGGAGAAGATATTGCTGCTATGTCGGAATATTTCAGAAGCGTAGACCCGACAAGATTGGTGCACTATGAGGGTGTTACAAGAGTTCCGAATCATCAGTATGATTCTATCACGGATATGGAAAGCCGTATGTACGCAAAACCGCAGGAAGTGGAAGAATACCTGAAACAGAATAACGGCAGACCGTATATCAGCTGTGAGTATATGCACGCTATGGGTAATTCTCTTGGCGGTTTGAGCCTTTACACTGACCTTGAGGACAAATATGAGGCTTATCAGGGTGGTTTCATCTGGGACTACATCGATCAGGCAATCGAAACCAAAAATGACTATGGAAAAACGGTTTTGGCTTATGGCGGAGATTTTGAGGACAGACCAAGCGATTACGGATTCTGCACCAACGGTGTGATCTATGCTGACAGAACCTACTCTCCAAAGGTTCAGGAAATGAAGGCTCTTTACTCCAACATCAGAATGTCTATTCAAAACGGAATGCTTACCGTAGAAAACCGAAATCTCTTTGCAGATACAAACAACTTGTCATTTGTTGTACGATTGGAAAAGAATGGCGTTGTTCTGAAATCCGATACATTTTCTCTGAATGTTCCTGCCGGAGAAAGCAAGACACTGAAACTGACACTTCACAAAATAGACAGTGCAGGGGAATATGTTTATCATGTTTCCGCCGTTACCGCAGATCAGACACTATGGGCAGATGCAGGGCACGAAATCGCCTTTGCACAGGAAGTGTTTGAAGTGAAAGATAATCAGATTCCGGAAACCACATTGCAAAAGCCAACGATTGTATACGGCGATGTTATCATTGGCGTTCATGGAGAAAACTTCTCCATGATGTTCGACAAAAAAGAGGGCGGCATCAGTTCTCTGAAATACAATGGTTTTGAATATATCACACGCACACCAAAGGTCAGCTTCTGGAGAGCGATGACAGACAATGACACCGGTGCTTCCGAGCCGTACAATCTTGCACAGTGGTATTCCGCAGGTAAATTTGCAAAGTATAGAACCGTTTCATGGCTGGAACAGGAAGATGCTCTGAAAATCACATTCACATATCAGGCTGCCTGTATTCCGACTTTTGAGTTTACTGTAACCTATACCGCACACTTTGACGGAAAGCTGGGCGTAAGTGTAAATTATGTAGGAGTAAGCGGTATGTCCGATATGCCGGTTCTTGCATTGGACTTCAAGATGAAGAAACAGCTTTGCAATTTTCAGTATTACGGACTCGGCCCTGATGAAAATTACAGTGACCGATGCAAAGGGGCAAGACTGGGATCGTGGAAATCTACGGCAAAAGAAAATCTTTCCGGCTATCTCAATTCGCAGGAATGCGGCAATCGTACCGGTGTAAGAACGCTCTCTGTCCATGATGATATGCAGCATGGTCTGACGTTCCAAAAGGCATCTGCTCCGTTTGAAATGAGCGTACTGCCATACAGTGCCTATGAACTCGAAAACGCAATGCATCTGGATGAACTTCCAAGTGTTCGCTACACATGGGTCAGAATCGCTGCAAAGCAAATGGGTGTCGGCGGCGATGATTCCTGGGGTGCACCGGTGCATGAGGAGTACAGGATCCATGCAGATCAGCCGATGAAATTGGAATTTGTAATTATGCCCTTAAGATCGTAAGAAGAAAGGAAAACAATGAAAATACAGGATTTTCAAGACAATGTTACTTGTGGTGGATTTGATAATATCTTCGTAAATATTTATAAGCCACAGGATATAGAAAGTCAGAAATCACGATATATGAGTGCTGTGGAGAAATTCACAGCACTGTATCCGAATAGAAATGATATACACGTTTATTCTGCTCCGGGTAGAACAGAAATCGGCGGTAATCATACCGATCATCAACATGGCTGTGTCATTGCAGGAGCAGTTGACTTAGATGTTATCGGTGTTGCAGCATTTCATGACGAAAACATCATCAGAATTAAATCAGAGGGATACGATGAATTTGCAGTTTCACTTGACGATTTGGATGTTCATATGGGTGAAAAAGGTTCTTCTGAAATTGTCAGAGGGATTGCAGCTCGCTTTAAGGATTTAGGTGTAGAAATTTCCGGATTTGATATGTATACAACTTCAAATGTACTTGGTGGAAGCGGTATTTCTTCTTCTGCCGCATTTGAAACATTGATTGCAACGGCAATTGACAGCTATTACAATAACAATCAGATCGGTGCAGTAGAAATCGCAAAAATCGGACAATATGCAGAAAACTTTTATTTTGGCAAGAAAAGCGGATTGATGGATCAGATGGTTTGCTCCGTTGGTGGATTTGTTTTTCTTGATTTTCAAAACATTCAAAATCCAAGTATCCAAAAAATTGATTTTGACCTTTCAAAAACCGGTTATGCATTGATCATCACAGACACCAAAGGAGATCATTCTGATTTGACAGATGATTATGTAGCCGTTCGTACAGAAATGGACGAAGTTGCAGAATATTTCGGCAAAAAGGTTCTTCGTGAAGTTGATGAAAATCAATTTTGGGATAATCTACCTGATATTAAAAAGAAGATTTCTGACAGAGCTGTCTTGCGTGCAATTCACTTTTTTGGCGACAATTATCGTGCAAAGGCAGAAACGGAAGCTCTCAAAAACAACAGATTTAAGGATTTTCTCACGCTTGTAAACGAATCGGGAGATTCCTCCATGAACTATCTGCAAAATTTATACTCATGCAGAAAGCCAACGGAACAAGGTATTCCACTTGCAATTATGGCGGGGAAACGAATATTAAAAGGCAATGGTGCTGTAAGAGTTCACGGAGGTGGTTTCGCAGGGACTGTTCAGGCATTTGTACCAAATGATCTTGTCAATGCATATAGATCGGAAATGGACAGAATATTTGGACAAAATTCGTGCTACATTATGACAATCAGACCGTTTGGCAGTATTGAAATTAAATAATAGGAGGGAAAAATAATGAGTATACTTGTTTTAGGCGGTGCAGGATATATCGGTTCTCACACAGCTTTAGAGTTGATTCGCACCGGAGAAAGCGTTATTATTGCAGACAATCTTGCAACCGGACACATCGAAGCTGTTCCGAAAGATGCGAAGTTTTATCTGGGTGATTTGCATGACAAGGCGTTCCTTGATAATATTTTTGAAAACGAACAGATAGATGCAGTGATTCACTTTGCAGCATATTCTCTTGTTGGAGAAAGCGTTGTCGATCCACTCAAGTATTACGACAATAATCTCTGCGGAACAAAAATTCTTTTGGATTCCATGGTTGAACACCATATTGATAAAATTGTATTTTCCTCAACCGCTGCCACCTATGGTGAACCGGAGAATATTCCGATTCTTGAAACAGACAGAACACAGCCAACCAATCCATATGGTGAAACCAAACTTGCTATGGAGAAGATGTTCTATTGGACTTCAAAAGCTCATGGCCTAAGATACGTTTCTCTCCGCTATTTCAATGCTTGCGGAGCAGACAAATCAGGTAAAATCGGCGAGGCTCATAATCCGGAAAGTCATTTGATCCCTTTGATTCTTCAAGTCCCAAATGGAAAGAGAGAAAGTATCTCCATCTATGGAACAGATTATGATACTCCTGATGGAACTTGTATCAGAGACTACATTCATGTTACCGATTTGGCTCAGGCACATATTCTCGCTGTAAAGTACTTAAAAAACGGAAACGAAAGCAATATTTTTAATCTTGGAAATGGTGTCGGATATTCCGTAAAAGAAGTAATTGATAAAGCAAGAAAAGTGACAGGGCACCCGATTCCGGCAATTGAAACGCCAAAGCGTGCCGGAGATCCTGCACGACTGGTGGCTTCCAGTGAAAAGGCAAGAAAAATTCTTGGCTGGAATCCTGTACACGATAGCCTTGAAGAAATTATATCTGACGCATGGAATTGGCATAAGAATCATCCAGATGGTTTTTGAAAAGAGGTGTTATCATGATATACAGGGCAATAAACGGATTAATCCGTCATGCAATAGAAGCTGATTTGATTACAAATGACGATATTTTCGTTGTTAGAAATCAGCTCATGGATATACTGAAACTGACTGACTGGAATGATAAAGAACCACTCACGGGAAATATTGAAGAACTTCTTGAACCCCTGATCGACTATGCAGTAAAGGCAGGAATCATTGAAGACACTTCTGTACAACGTGATCTATTCGATACAAGAGTTATGGGTGTTTTCACACCTATGCCGAGAGAAGTTAATGCCACATTTCAAAGAAAATATTCTGCTTCGCCATCAGCAGCTACAGAATGGTACTATGCTTTTAGTAAAAGCCTGAACTATGTTCGTGCTGAAAGAATTGCGAAAGATTTAAAGTGGACATATGAATCAGAGTATGGAACACTTGACATTACTATAAACCGTTCTAAGCCAGAGAAAGATCCTCGTGATATTGCTGCTGCTAAATTGCAAAAAAAATCAGCCTATCCTCAATGTCAGCTTTGTGTTGAGAATATGGGATTCGCAGGTCACCAGACACACCCTGCAAGACAAAATCTTCGTCCGGTAAAGTTGAATATCAACAGCCAAGATTGGTTCATGCAGTATTCTCCTTATGGATATTATAATGAACACTGCATCGTCTTTAATAAACAGCATATTCCTATGACAATCAATGGACAGGTATTCAATAAACTGTTTGATTTTGTTGAGCAATTTCCACACTATTTTATCGGTTCAAATGCAGACCTTCCTATTGTAGGCGGTTCAATTCTAACGCATGAACACTTTCAAGGCGGCAATTATAATTTTGCAATGGCAAAAGCACCGATTGAAAGAACATTTCTTTTGAAAAATTATATGAATGTTAGTGCCAGCATTGTAAAATGGCCGATGTCTGTGATACGTCTTTCTTCAAAAAATAGGACGGCTTTGGCAGCTGCATGTGCTGATATTTTATCAAAATGGAGAACATATACGGATGAAGTAGTTGGAATTTTTGCAGAAACAGACGGAATTCTGCATAATACAATTACTCCAATTGCAAGAGCAACTTCTTCTGGATTTGAATGCGACTTGGTATTGAGAAACAATATTACAACGAAAGAAAGACCGTTAGGTGTGTTCCATCCAAATCCTACCTTACATCATATCAAAAAAGAAAACATCGGATTGATTGAAGTGATGGGACTTGCTGTTCTTCCGGCGCGTTTAGCAGATGAACTGACACTTTTAAAAGATGCAATGCTGTCCGGCAAAGAGATTGCTACAGATGATAAAATTGCATCTCATGCAATTTGGGCAAGTGAAATTCTAAAAAAATATTCTGATTTTAACGCTGATAATGCAATGGAGATTATTCGTTATGAAGTCGGCAGAGTTTTTGAACAGGTACTTGAAGATGCCGGAGTATTTAAGAGAGATAAACAAGGAAAAGAAGCATTTGCAAGATTTGTAGAACAATTAGGTTGATTTGGAATATACGAAAATGAGCTATTGCATTATGTGCAGTAGCTCATTTTTAATTTAATTCAATTATTCAAGGCTGAGAATTTATTTCAGCACATCATCCAGTGGAATCCAATTATCTCCTGACATATCTTCAGTGTAGATTGTTTTATTTATGTACAATTCCTCATCAATGTCGCGCACAAAGTCCCAATGAAGGTTGTGCTTCTTGGCGTATTCCTTAAATGCATTAAACTTATTTTCGACCCTTGCATTGCACAGAGAAAAGATGCCGGGATGCTGCTGTAAAGAAATATGGGATCATTCAAAGCATGAACAGCACCAACGGAAGATGTCATGATAATGCACAATGCACGCTGTGAAAGTATGTGGGCAAGAATGAAAGAAGAGCTGTTCTACAACCGTGAAGACAAGCCGGAGAACTACACTATGAAAGAGTTGAAGACTATGATCTGGAGATATTATATGAGTTACTGGGCCAACAGAAGAATCTGCACCGCCAACGGTGGGTTGCCTCCGGCAGCCCGAAGAAAGCTCTACTATGATCATATCTTTCTCGTTGCATAATTCTTGTTCGAATAAAATGTGTCAAGTAATATTGACAAAACCAAAGTTTATTATACTTCTTTAGACATCGGTGGGGTAGATGCGGAGGGTTTGACGGGTACCAAAGAACAGCACCGTTCATTCTTGAAAGGATTTAGTGAATGGTGCTGTTATGGCATTATATTATAAATCGACGATGATTAACAAAATAAAATATTTTTTTAATTTTCTTTTAAGTTCCAAAATTGGTACTTGTAAATATTGACTTGGAGTTTTTAAATATGTTATACTTATTTTATGAACATTTCATGATGAAAGGAACTTAGCAATGGAGTCAAATGCACCAAATAAACTTAAACTTTTAAAAATATGGGAAATATTGAATATGATGACTGACTCTGAGCATCTGATGACGACACAACAACTGATAGATGAGCTTGCTAAGTGCAATATCTCAAGTGAAAGAAAGTCTATATACCGTGATATAGAAACTCTACGTTCTAACGGTTATGAGATACTGAAAGGACGTTCATTTCATGACAACACATATTATGTGAATGAACGCCGTTTCAGTGTTTCGGAAATTAAGATAATTATGGATGCAGTTCAGAGTGCTGCTTTTATTCCTGCCGATAAGACGGAAATACTTCTCGATAAGTTGGCATACTTGAGTTGTAAATATAGAGTGGAACTGCTCAAGCGTCATACCGTGCAGTTTATGACTGTAAAACATAAGAATGACAGCATTTTTCAGAATATAGAGATAGTTGAAAATGCTATTGAAAAGCAGATGAGAATACGCTTTCAATATTTTCACCTTAATGAATATGACGAAAAGGTCTTTGCACATGACGGAGTTATATATCAAGAAGAACCATTGGGATTGATATTTGAGGACGGTAACTACTATCTTTTATGTTATCGTGCCGACCCTGAATATGTCAATAAGGTAAAAGCATTCAGACTTGACAGAATAGAAGATCCTGAGATAGTTTCTGAACCAATAAGTCAAAATGCTGTTGAGGTACTGAAAAATGTTAGCACATATCGTTTACAGTCTTTCAAGATGTATGGCGGCAGTATACGAAAGGTGACGTTTCAGTTTTCTTCTAAACTTATAGAGGTGGTCTATGATAAATTTGGGCATGACATAATAATTCGTTGTAATGGGGATATCTGTAAAACCACGGTGCTTGTGCAAATCAGTCCGACTCTATGGGGGTGGATGCTACAATTTCCTAGGAGTATGAAGATATATGAACCTGAAGATATAAGAGAGGAGTATTACAAATGGGTAAGATCAGCTTTGGAGCAAAAAGATCAACAACAATAAAAAAGATCCCTGTCAAAGACAAGGATCTGAACACGACACTCGTGATGAAGGTATGAAACCAACGATTTGAAAGAATTTTTATTTGAACTCGTAGTGTAATTTTATAGGGTAGTAATCCTATGACACTATATTAACACATAAAGGGAGGTTTGTCAAGTGGTTGACGAAAAAATTTTTTGGGGATTTGATATAGGAACGGATTCAGTAGGCTGGGCTGTGACAAACAGTGAATATAAGCTGAAAAAATACAAGAACAACTTAATGTGGGGTGTTCATCTTTTTGATGAGGCAAAGCAGTCTGCGGAAAGAAGGTCATTCCGCACGGCAAGAAGAAGGCTTGATCGTCGTAAGCAAAGAATAATACTATTGCAGGAGTTTTTTGTTAGGGCTGTATGTGAAAAGGACGAAAATTTCTTTCGTAGGCTAAAGGAAAGTGCTTTATTGCCTGAGGATGCCGAACATAGAACAAATAACATTTTCTTTGACGATACTGATTACACTGATAAGGATTATTTTGAAGAGTACCCAACTATACATCACCTTATTTGTGAGCTTATGGAAAGCAAAGAACATCATGATGTAAGGCTTGTATATCTTGCCTGTGTATATCTGCTTGCTCACAGAGGACATTTCCTTCTTCCGGTATCTGAGGACGATATAAGCAAGGTAACAGAGTTTGAGTCGCTCTATGAAAGCTTTTATAAAGCTCTGGAAGAAAAGCTTGATGAGGAACCACCATTTGACAGATCTGCCGATGATTTTGCTGAAATACTAAAAAGCCATAAAACGGTATCTGCAAAGAATAAAGATTTTGATAAACTTCTTTTTGGCGGTAAGGTAAAGACCTATGATAATGAAAATATCAGCTACTCGGCACTTATAAAGCTGCTTAGTGGCGGTACGGAAAAGCTATCAAAGTTCTTTGCAAATGAAGAGTACACAGACCTTGAGAAAGATTCCGTTTGCGTAAGGAATGCGGATTTTGGAGATACTCTAGAGATGCTGGAAGGACAGATAGACGAGCTTGATTTTGCTTTGCTCAAAAGCGTAAAAAGTCTTTATGATTGGTCGCTGCTGGTGGATATTCTTGAGGGTAAATCTCTTATATCTGAGGCTAAAAAAGATAAGTATGATGAGCATGGATATGATCTCGATGCACTTAAATATCTGTTCAGAGAATATCTTACCAAAGATGATTACAATGAAATGTTCAAAGAGGTCAGTGGAAAACAGAACTATGCAAGTTACGTTTATAATGCACCTTCCGATAAAACTAGAGATAGTAAATATAAAAAGTGTAGTCAGGAGGATTTTTGTAAGTTTACTAAAAAGTTTTTAAGCAAGATAAAACCAAATGAAAAAGACAAACATTGCCTTGACAAACTCCTTGAAAAGTGTGAACAAAATTCTCTTTGTCCTAAACAGGTGACTACAGACAACCGAGTTATACCATATCAGCTTTATTATGTAGAGCTTAAAAAGATACTGGAAAATGCTTGTGGTTATCTTCCATTTCTTAATGAAAGAGATGAGTATGGTACGGTAGCGGATAAAATACTGAGCATAATGAAATTCCGTGTGCCTTATTATGTTGGTCCACTAGTCGATAGTAAGAAAAGTCCAAATGCGTGGCTTGTTAGAAAGCTCGACGGTAAGATCACTCCATGGAATTTTACTGACATGGTAAACGAAGATGAGAGTGAAAAAGCGTTTATTCGTCGTATGACTTGTAAATGTACATACGTTGCAGGTCAGGACGTTCTGCCTAAATATTCATTGCTTTATAGCAAGTTCAGCGTTCTCAATGAGATAAACAATATAAAACTTAATGGAGAGCCTATATCCGTCCAGGCAAAACAAGAGATATACACAGAATTGTTTGAAAGGAACAAGTCAAGAGTCAGCAAAAAGAAGATACGCGACTGCCTTATTTCTCATGGCTATGCAACGGATAGTGATGAGGTGACAGGTATTGACGATATAGCAAAATCTGCTTTGAGATCTTATCATGACTTTAAGAAAATGTTGTCTAATGGTATTCTTACAGAGCAACAGGTCGAGGGAATTATTGAACATATCACAGTTACAACAGATAATATACGTTTGAAAAAATGGCTTAAAACACAGTTTCCGATGCTTGCAGACGAAGATATAAAGTATATCACAAAGCTTAAATATAAGGATTATGGCAGATTGTCACGCTGTTTCTTGGAAGATGTGCTGCCAGTTGATACAAAGACAGGTGAGGCAGAGAGCGATAAGAATATCATAACGATGCTGTGGGAAACTAACGAGAACATAATGCAGTTGTTAAGTTCAAAATATCGATATTCAGAAAATATTGAGCATATGAACAGGCGGTATTATGCACTACCTGAAAATCATAAGAGCATGAGTGAACGTTTGAAAGATATGTATGTCCCTACTGCAGTACGCCGTGCAGTAACAAGGACATTTGATATTGTAAAGGAACTTAAAAAGATACAAGGCAGAGATCCGGATAAGATATTCATAGAAATGGCAAGAGGTACAGGTGAAAAACCGAAAGGAAAAAGAACAAATTCTCGTAAGGATCAAATCCTTGAACATTGGCATGGCCTTGACAATAAAGATATAAATGATCTGAAAAAGTCAGGCATATGGGAACATCTTGATACCATTGATGACGCAAAACTTAGAAGTGACAAGTATTTTCTTTACTTTATGCAGCTTGGCAGATGTATGTATACTGAAAAACCTATCCCATTTGAAGAAGTGGAAAATGAACATAAATGGAATATAGACCACATATGGCCGCAGGCGAAAATAAAAGATGACAGTCTTGATAACAAAGTTCTTGTCAGCAGCAATGAAAACGGCAAGAAAAGTGACAGTTATCCTATTAGTGATGATATTAGGCATAGTATGGCAGGGTTGTGGCATTCTCTTTATAAAAAAGGACTTATCAGCGAGAAAAAGTATCAAAGACTAACAAGAAGTACGCCTTTTACAGACGATGAGCTTTCAGGTTTTATTGCACGTCAGCTTGTGGAAACAAGACAATCTACAAAAGCGGTTGCTACATTGCTTAAAGTGCAGTTTCCAAATACAGAAATAGTTTATGTAAAAGCAGGTCTTGTATCTGATTTCAGGCAGGAAATGGGTATGCTCAAATGTCGTGAAGTAAATGATCTTCACCATGCAAAGGACGCTTATCTTAATATAGTCTTGGGTAATGTTTACAACACGAGGTTTACTAAAGATCCGCTGAATTTTGTAAAGAACAATGAGAAATATTCCATTAAGATATTTCAGAAAAACTCAGACGGCAAGAAAACAGGCGTTATGACACGCAAAGTAGAGCGTGGAGGAGAAGTTGCTTGGAATCCTGAGACATCTTTTGCTATCGTTAGAAAAATGATGTCAAAGAATAGCATACGATATGTGAGATATGCTTATATGCGAAAGAGTGGTCAAAATGGAGGCTTTTTTGATCAGAATCCGCTGAGAAAGGGTAAGGGTATGGTAAGCATAAAACATAATCTTTCTATAGAGAAATATGGTGGATATGATAATGCTACAATTTCATTTTTTTCATTAGTTTCCATTAAAGATTTTGGTGTAATTTTATTGGCTGTTGAGTTGCTTTCGGCTAATAAATTTCTTAAGAATATATCAGAGGCAAAAGAATATGCAGCTGATAAATTATCCAAGGAGTTTAACGTGAAAATTGTACCTAATGATGTTGCTTTTCCTTTAAATAATCGCTATAATGTTGTAAAAATAAATTCGGTTTTAGAACTAGATGGATACCGTGTAATGATTGCTGCCAAGCAAAATAGTAGTATCAAATTTGTTTCAAATGAATCATTGATTCTTTCTTCACAACATATGGCCTATGTCAAAAAAATAACGAAGTTTATAGAAAAAAGAAAACAAGATAAAGTATGTATGATTAATGCATTTTCAGGTATTTCAAGCGAGGACAATATTGAGTTGTATGACGTATTAGTGTCAAAATGTAATATAAAACCATTTAATATTATGTATGAAAATTTAGGTATAAAATTGTCAGATAATAGGGATAATTTTATTAAGAAATCGGTAGAAGACCAAGTTTTAATTTTATCTGAAATGGTTAGATTGTTTAAAACTGGTCGAAAAACGGGCGTAAATTTAGAGGAAGTTGGAGGTCGAAAAAATTCTGGAGTGAAAACATTGAATACTTGTTTGTATAAAGTTAAAGATTATTCAAATATTTTTTTAGTCGACCAGTCACCGACGGGACTTATCGAGCGTAAGTCACCGAATTTGCTTGACTTATGAGTTGGAGAACAGTTGTCATTTCCAAAAGATCAAAGCTTGATATGAGGACTGGCTATCTTGTGGTGAGAACGGAAGATGATGTCAAGAGAATAAATCTTGATGAGATCTCCGTTCTCATTATCGAGAATAGTGTAGTATCAATTACAGGCTGTCTTATTGTGGCTATGTCCGAAAAAAAGATAAAGGTTATATTTTGTGATGAAAAAAGAAATCCCTCATGTGAACTTGTTTCTTATTATGGCAGTCATGATACGTCTGCAAAGATCAAACGGCAGATACAGTGGAGCGATGATATCAAAGCTTGTGCGTGGACTGAGATAGTTGCTGAAAAAATACGCAAGCAAGCCGAGTTTCTCGAAGAACTTGGAAAATCAAACGAAGCTGAGATGTTGCATGGATATATTGAAGAACTTGAAGTTGGTGATGTCACCAACAGAGAGGGTCACGCAGCAAAGGTATACTTTAATGCTTTATTTGGTAAAGATTTTACACGTAGCCGTGATTGCATAATTAATGCCGCTCTGAATTATGGATATAGTTTAATACTTTCTTGTATAAGCAGAGAGGTGACAGCTCATGGTTATATAACTCAGTTAGGGCTGTTTCACAGTAATATGTTCAATCAGTTCAATCTTTCATGTGACCTCATGGAACCTTTCCGTATAATTATAGACCGATGGGTATATAAAAATACACCTACTGTATTTGGTAAAGAGGAAAAACATACTATAGTGTCTTTGCTCAGTACAACCGTGATGATAAATGAAAGTGAGCAGTATTTGTCAAATGCAATGCGTTTTTATTGCAGAAGTGTTTTTGAGGCACTCAACGATAATGACGTTTCGAAAATCAGTTTTTATTCATTAAAATAGTTAGAGAGGTGAATGATGAGCTATAGATTTATGAGAATGTTTATATTCTTTGACCTACCTGTTATTACCACTGAGAACAGAAGAAACTATGCACGTTTCAGAAAATTTCTCATTAAAAATGGCTTTATCATGTTGCAGGAGTCTGTTTATTGTAAAATGGTGATTAATCAGACAGCGGCTAACTCTGTCATGAGCAATATCAAAAGCAATAAACCGCCTGACGGACTTGTGCAGGTGCTAAATGTTACTGAAAAGCAATTTGAGAAAATGGAGTTTATAACAGGCAGCTTCAAAAGCGATATAGTTGACAGTGATGAAAGATTGGTGATTTTATGACTATTGCATATCCAGCTTTCAATTTATACTGTGAGCTAGAAGAATGCACGGTTTTGAATTTAGTAATTGAAAATCAGCAGATATTCAGTGATGTAATATCCGATATATATGATCAGTGTTCAGGCGAAAGTGGCAGACTGATTTTGTCGGAAAATAATGAGCCGCTTGAATTAAGAAAGCGTTCAGAGCTTATAACTCAGATAATACCTTTTGAAATAAATCAGCGTGATCTTGTAAATAAGCTGTATGCTGAGATAAAAAATGTATCGGTAAATGAACGTTTCTATCAGCATACTCAAAAGCTTATGGCTGATATAGCTTTGTATATTTACATGATAACTGAGTCAGCTGATAATGAAATAGAAATTGATGTTCCACAGGACATAAGCGGTATACTTAAAGCTTTTGGTGTACGTTTTTATGATAAAAAAATGGAACTTTCAGAAAAGATCATAGAATATATGACTGCTGTAAACAAATTTAAAGGAGAGCGTGTATTTTTCTTTGTTAATCTTCGAAGCTATCTGACGGACCGGCAAACTGAGCTTTTATACAAAGACATGCTGCTAAGAAAATTTAAAGTGATCTGTATTGAAAATAATGAACACACGCACCTTGAATATTCAAAAACTTTGATAATAGACAAGGATATGTGCGTTATCTGAATTGTAGGTTTGTCAATCATATTGGACACTATTATTAAGAAATTCGATAGGCGAAA